>OCTW013434360.1_pt1 | contig 15927 bp, 10 predicted proteins | sample 1539671 | NCBI WGS metagenome assembly OCTW01 (sample SAMN02144230, study PRJEB22623) | gut metagenome | biome: sheep rumen | host: Ovis aries | place: New Zealand
AATCCGAACCGCCAAAACTTTTCGGCAACTTTTTTGCATAAATACTAAAAGTTTTCGCATTACTTGACAATGAGAGAGGGGATGAGGGGGGAAAGGTACACCTTATTATATATATAGTGCCAGCCGAGAACGGCTGGCACGAAGGAGCAGCACGAAGGAGCAGCGGAAGGAGCAGCACGAAGGAGCAGCAGCCAAAGGAGCAGCACGAAGGAGCAGCGGAAGGAGCAACACGGAGGAGCAGCACGAAGGAGCAGCAGCCAAAGGAGCAGCACGAAGGAACAGCAGCCAAAGGAGCAGCAGCCAAAGGAGCAGCGGAAGGAGCAGCGGAAGGAGCAGCAGCCAAAGGAGCAGCACGAAGGAGCTGGCACGAAGGAGCAGCACGAAGGAACAGCAGCACGAAGGAGCTGCGGAAGGAACAGCAGCCGAAGGAGCAGCGGAGGTTATTCGATGACTTCTTCCATGGGTTCCTGGCCGGGGCTGCCATCGGGGGATGTGCCGTCGGGTGCGAGTTCGTCGGACGAGGCGGTACAGGGATTGAAGCCCTCGGGCAGATCAAAGACAGCATCAGGGCTATAGCCCAAGGATGTGTCTTTATAAACCTTTTGCAAATAAAGGGCAAAGACGGGCAGTGCCATAGAAGCGCCCTGTCCCAAGGCCATGGAGTCGAAATGGATGTCGCGGTCGTCGCCACCAACCCATACACCACTGACGAGTGTCGGGGTGAGCCCCATGAACCAGGCGTCGCTGTTGTTATTAGTCGTACCGGTCTTGCCTGCTATGTCTCCCTTAAAACCATAACGGAAACGCAGCCGTCCCGCAGTACCTCCATCGACGACGGCTTTAAGCATATAGAGCATCTTATGGGCGCTCTCTTCACTGATTACCTCGTTCATACGAGGCTGGAACCGGGCAATGACATTACCCTCATTGTCTTCAATCCTAGTAACGAACATGTGTGCAGCACGGATGCCATGATTGACGAAAGCCGTATAGGCGCTGACCATCTCGCCGACAGTAATTTCGCATGGTCCAAGACACAGTGCCATAGAAGGATGGATTTCCGGATTGCGGATGCCATACTCATGGAGCAGCGTCACGAAGGCCTGCGGATTGAGCTTGCTCATCAGATAGGCCGAAATCCAGTTGTTAGACTGCTGAAGTCCCCACTTGAGCGTCACCATTTCACCATAGCGTGACTTGCCGCTATTGCGTGGAGTCCACGGCCGTCCGGCCACCATATAGGTCTGCTGCACATTAGGTGCAAGGTCGCACGGCGAGAAACCATTCTCCATCGCAAGAGAATAGAGGAAAGGCTTGATGGTAGAACCCACCTGACGACGACCTTCCATAGCCATATCATAAGCAAAATGCATGAAGTCCATACCACCGACATAGGCTTTCACATGGCCATTCTGGGGACACATACTCATGAAACCTGTGCGTAGAAACGACTTGTAATAGCGGATGGAATCCAGCGGTGTCATAACGGTATCAATATCACCGCGATAGCTAAATACCGACATCTCGGTCTTGGTACGGAATGCCTGCATGATTTCGTCCTCGGAGGCTCCGGCTGCCTTCATAGCCCTGTAGCGGTCGCACTGACGAACCGAGCGCATGAGGATGTTGTTGACTTGCTCGACAGACAAGCTGCCTGAGAACGGTGCAGTCTTTTTTCCACGCTTCTCTCTGGTAAACTGGGGCTGTAGGAATTTTGCCACATGCTCATAAGCAGCCTCTTCAGCATATTGCTGCATGCGGGAATCGATGGTGGTATAAACCTTCAATCCGTCGGTGTAGACATTGTAAGTCTCACCATCTTTCTTGCGGTTCTTATTACACCATCCATAAAGCGGGTCGTTCTCCCAGGCAATGGAGTCAATGTGGTACTTAACCATGTTCCACGATGGATAGTCAGAGCGCTCGGGCTGCTTGGCCATCATGTAGCGGCGCAGGAAATCACGAAAGTATGTAGCAATACCATCCTTATGGTCAGCCACATGGAACTTCAGGTTCAGGGGTTCAGCGGAGTACTTGTCGTATTCCTCCTCCGTAATGTAATCGGCCTTAAGCATCTGGTGGAGCACCACATTACGACGCTCCAAGGCACGGTCGGGATGACGGACAGGGTTAAAGTAGGACGGATTCTTACACAGGCCTACTAGTACCGCCGACTCGGTGACGGTAAGGTCTTTGGGATCCTTATTAAAATAGGTATTAGAGGCAGTCTTGATACCTACGGCATTATGCAGGAAGTCGAAGTAATTGAGATACATCGCCACGATTTCATCCTTCGTATAGTTACGCTCCAATTTGACGGCTATCACCCACTCTATGGGTTTCTGCAGGACACGTTCCATGACGCTGTGAGCCTTCTCGGAGTATAGCTGCTTGGCCAGCTGTTGAGTAATGGTAGAACCACCGCCAGCACTCTTCTGCCCCAACAGTCCACGTTTGACGATGGCACGTCCCAAGGCAAAGAAGTCGATGCCCGAATGCTCATAAAAACGGACATCCTCCGTAGCCACCAATGCCTGCACCAGTGACTTCGGCAGTTGGGTGTAGTCCACCATGACACGATTCTCACGATTATAATTCCAGGTACCCATCATCTTGCCGTCAGCAGAGTACACCTGCGTAGCAAAACGGTTGATGGGATTTTGCAGGTCCTCAATGGGCGGCATATAGCCTATCCAGCCTTCGTTAATGAGTACAAAGCCCAGTGCTGCCGACAATACGCCGACGCCCAAAAGTCCCCACAATATGCGAACAATCCACTTCTTCATTGCTTCAATCTTTGTAACTTTGCGTGCAAAATTACAAAATTCTTTGGAATAATCGCATTTAAATCAGAAATTATGTGTAATTTTGCACGTGAAATAAAACATTTATGGATGGAAAAGCATGATTTTGTGACAATCGCAGATCTTACACGCGAGAAGATTCTGTACATGATTGAAATGACAAAGGAGTTCGAGCGTCACCCCAATCGCGAGATTCTGAAAGGGAAAGTCGTTGCAACGCTGTTTTTTGAGCCCTCTACCCGCACCCGCCTTAGTTTTGAGACAGCCGCCAACCGTCTGGGAGCCCGCGTCATCGGTTTTGCCGACCCCAAGGTGACCAGTGGTACCAAGGGCGAGACGCTGAAAGACACGGTGCTGATGGTTTCCAACTATGCCGACGTCATTGTGATGCGCCACTACATTGAAGGTGCCGCACAATACGCCTCCGAGGTCACCAACGTGCCCATCGTCAATGCCGGAGACGGCGCTCACCAGCATCCCTCGCAGTGTATGCTGGACCTCTATTCCATCTACAAGACACAAGGCACGCTGGAGAACCTGAACATCTATATGGTAGGTGACCTGAAGTACGGCCGTACCGTCCACTCGCTGCTGATGGCCATGCGCCACTTCAATCCCACGTTCCACTTTGTGGCTCCCAAGGAGTTGGCCATGCCCAACGAATACAAGATATACTGCAAAGAGCATGGTATTCAGTTCCAGGAGCATACGGCATTCAACGAAAAGGTCATTGCCGATGCCGACATCCTGTATATGACCCGTGTGCAGAAGGAGCGTTTCAGCGACTTAATGGAATATGAACGCGTGAAGAACGTCTATGTGCTGAACAACGAGATGCTGCGCCTGGCCAAACCGAACATGAAGATCCTTCACCCCCTGCCCCGTGTCAACGAGATAGCCTACGAGGTAGACGATAATCCCCACGCCTACTACATCCAGCAGGCCGGCAACGGACTCTTTGCCCGCGAAGCCATCTTCTGCGATGTGCTAGGCATCAGTCTGGACGAAGTTAAGAACGACAAAACCATTATCCTATGAATAAGAAAGAACGTATGGTAGCCGCCATTGAGCACGGCACCGTCATTGACCACATACCAGCCAACAAGACCTATCAGGTAGCCAGTCTGCTGGGGCTTTTCGATATTGACACACCCGTCACTATCGGTATCAACTATCCTTCGCAAAAAGTTGGCAGTAAAGGCATCATCAAAGTCTCCGACAAATTCTTCACCGACGACGAGATTTCCCGTCTGTCAGTGGTAGCTCCGAAGGTTATCCTCAGCATCATCCGCGACTATGAGGTGGTTGAGAAGAAGACGGTCGACACCCCCGATGAGATTATCGGCATCGTGAAGTGCAACAATCCCAAATGTATCACCAACAACGAACCGATGGCCACTCACTTCCATGTGTCTGACGGCACATTGACCTGCCACTACTGCGAGAAAGAACAAGACATCAACAAAGTTGAGCTTTGTTAATTGAGAATAAAGAATTGAGATTTAAGAATGAGAGAAATTCCTGTACTATTGCTGACCGGATATTTAGGCAGCGGCAAGACCACCTTATTAAATAGAATACTAAGTAACCAACGCGGCATCAAGTTTGCCGTTATTGTCAACGACATTGGCGAGGTGAACATCGATGCCGACCTGATACAGGCCGGAGGCATCGTCAACCAACAAGACGACAGTTTGGTAGCCTTGCAGAACGGTTGCATCTGCTGTACGCTGAAGATGGACCTCGTGAAGCAGTTACAAGACATCATCCAGATGCAGCGCTTCGACTACATCGTCATTGAAGCCAGCGGTATCTGCGAGCCCGGTCCCATAGCACAGACCATCTGCAGCATTCCCACAATGGCTCCGGACATGGAGTGCCAGCCACGACTGGACTGCATCGTCACCATGGTCGATGCCCTGCGCATGAAGGATGAGTTCAGCAGCGGACTGGACCTGACACGTCCCAACATTGACGAGGAGGACATTGAGAACCTGGTCATCCAACAGATTGAGTTCTGCAACATCGTACTGCTGAACAAAGCCGCTGAAGTGAGTGCCGACGAGCTGGGACGTATCCGTCAGATTGTGCGCACCCTGCAACCCAAAGCCGCTATCATCGACACCAACTACGGCGACGTGGAACTGGACAAGATTATCAACACGGGGATGTTCGACTTTGACGACGTAGCGACCTCGGCCACCTGGATTCAGGAGGTGGAACGTCACGACGAGGATGACGATGATGACGACGACCACGAGCATCACCATGAACATGAGCACGAACATGAGCACGAGCACGAACACGAGCATGAGCACGGACACCACCATCACCACCATCATCATGACGATGAAGGTGAGGCCGAGGAATATGGCATTGGCACTTTCGTATACTATGCCCGTCGTCCGTTCAACATCGGACTGTTCGACGAGTTTGTAGCCCGCAAATGGCCCAAGGGCATTATCCGTGCCAAGGGTATCTGCTGGTTCAAGGACGAGGCCGACATCTGCTACGTCTTCGAGCAAGCCGGCAAGCAGGTTAGTCTTCGCAACGCCGGTCAATGGTATGCTACGATGCCGAAGGACGAACTAGAGTACACCATGCAGCAGAATCCCGGACTGCAACGTGACTGGGACGAGCAGTACGGCGACCGCATGCAGAAGCTTGTCTTCATCGGACAGCACCTGGATAAGGAACTCATCACACGTGAATTAGACTTCTGTCTGGCATAGTCATCACTTTTTGCGTCCCAATAATTTGGTCATTACGTAGAAAATGTGTAACTTTGCACGCTATAAGGAATAAGGTTTTACAAACATAAAAACCCAATAGACAAAAATGGAAAGAGACAACGTGATTTTCGATTTGATTGAGCAGGAGCATCAGCGTCAGCTGAAAGGTATTGAGCTCATTGCCAGTGAGAACTTTGTAAGCGACCAGGTCATGCAGGCCATGGGTTCGTGTCTTACGAACAAGTATGCCGAGGGCTATCCCGGCCACCGCTACTATGGCGGCTGTCAGGTTGTAGACCAGGTAGAGCAGCTGGCTATTGACCGTGTTTGCAAGCTGTTTGGTGCTGAATATGCCAACGTACAGCCTCACTCTGGTGCACAGGCTAACGCTGCTGTGCTGCTGACCTGTCTGCATCCCGGCGACACCTTTATGGGTCTGAACCTGGCTCATGGCGGTCACCTGTCACACGGTTCACTGGTCAACACTTCGGGAATCCTGTACAAGCCCGTAGGTTATAACCTGAAGGAAGAGACAGGTCGTGTAGACTACGACGAGATGGAGCAGCTGGCTCTGGAACACAAGCCCAAGTTGATTATCGGCGGTGGCTCAGCCTACAGCCGTGAGTGGGACTACAAGCGGATGCGTGAAATTGCCGACAAGGTCGGTGCCCTGCTGATGATTGACATGGCTCACCCCGCCGGTCTGATTGCTGCCGGTCTGCTGGACAATCCTGTGAAGTATGCACACATCGTTACCTCTACAACCCACAAGACCCTGCGCGGTCCCCGTGGCGGTATCATCCTGATGGGCAAGGACTTCGAGAACCCCTGGGGTCTGAAGACTCCGAAGGGTCAGGTAAAGATGATGTCGCAGTTGCTGAACAGCGCCGTCTTCCCCGGACAGCAGGGCGGTCCTCTGGAACACGTCATCGCCGCCAAGGCCGTTGCTTTCGGCGAAGCTTTGAAGCCCGAGTTCAAGGAGTGGGCCAAGCAGGTTCAGAAGAATGCCAAAGTACTGGCCGACGAGCTCATCAAGCGCGGTTTCAAGATTGTGAGCGGCGGTACCGACAACCACTCCATGCTGGTAGATTTGCGTCCGAAGTATCCCGAGTTGACCGGTAAGGTTGCTGAGAATGCACTGGTTGCCGCTGACATCACAGTCAACAAGAACATGGTGCCCTTCGATTCTCGCTCTGCCTTCCAGACCAGCGGTATCCGTCTGGGTACTCCCGCCATCACGACCCGTGGTGCGAAGGAAGACCTGATGGTGGAGATTGCCGCACTGATAGAAGAGGTGCTCAACGCCCCCGAGAACGAGCAGGTCATCAGCGACGTACGCCGTCGTGTCAACGAGCGTATGAAGCAGTATCCGCTTTTCGCTTACTAAACAAACGACAACCTCATCAATGACAACCTATCACTACAAATCTGTACTAACAACACTGCTTGCCGTGCTGGCTCTCATGGTTTCGACGACCATGAAAGCCCAGCACATGCAGGCAACACTCTCCCACTACACCGTGGATAACGGACTGTGCAGCAATGCCATTTCAAGTATCCACAATGACGACTATGGCTATGTGTGGATAGCAACGTGGAACGGCATATCCCGCTTTGACGGTTTTAACTTCTACAACTACAAGACAGGTCGTGCTAGTGGTGTCAAGGGACTGCACAACCGTGTTGGGACGCTTGTCATTGATCAGGCCCAAAACGTGTGGATGAAGATGTATGACGGACGCCTGTTCGTCATTAACCGTCTGACAGACCGCATAGAAGATCCCCTGGAAGGTGTCAACGACCACGAGAATTTCCGCATAGACTACTTCTTTACTCCATATGTCAGCAGCAGTGGCGACGTGTTGGTATCATTCGGTGACGTTGGCCTGTATAAGCTGCGTCTGGACCGTAGCGGTATCAAGAATCAGCACATCCTGACTGATTCGCTGATAGCCACTTGTATTGTGGAGGGCTACCATGGGGATTTATGGGTAGGTACTAACCAGGGCGTTCACCGCATTGACCTGGCCAACATGACGTTGGAGCGCAAAGGCTATTTCCTGGATGAAAATATCACGACGCTGATCTCCAACGGCTACAACATCTTTGCCGGCACCAAGTCAGGCAAAATCTTGCAGTTCTCGTATGGTCAGGAGCCCACATTAGTCAAGGACTTTGGCAGGGCTATTACCGGTATGTTTATGGACAGTCACGGCTTGCTATGGTTCTCGGACACAAACGAAGGAGCCTACCGCATGAATATGGAAACCAAGGACGTGAAGTATTTCAAGCAGACAGTTCCCGTACCGGAGTTTACCAGTCGTGGTGCAGAATTTGGCGAGTCGATGGGTGTCGTCTGGATTCGCATGAACCGTGGCGGCTATGGTTACTACAACCGTGAGACCGACGAGATAGAGTATTTCCACAACGACCCTGTGAATTCGTGGAACCTGCTTAATACCGTCAATGCCCATCTGGAGTTGAACGATGGCGTGGTTTGGGAGTCTACCATCCGCCGAGGTCTGGAGAAGCTGGAGATTCTGAAGAAGACCATTGCCCGCGAACTGCTGGTTCCTCATGCAGAGTCATCATTAGAGAACGAGACCCGTGCTTTGCTATACGATGAGCAGCGTCACCTGTTACTCATCGGCAATAAGAAATCGTCGCTATTCCTCATTGACGACCACGGCAACCGCACCGTGCTGACACATGATTCCAACGGCGAACCCTTTGGCCGTTTCTATGGCATTAGCCTGGACTCCAAGGGCAACTACTGGCTGTGCGACAAGGACAAGGGCGTGTATAAGATGACACGCACAGCCAATGGTGGCTATCACATTATCAACTTCCACCACAACGACAACGACAAGTGGAGTCTGTCGTCCAACAATGCCTATCAGTCCGTGGAGGACCACGACGGCAACATCTGGGTTGCCACGTATGGCGGAGGAATCAACATTTTTGTCAAGGACAAGGGCGGCAACTACAAGGTATATAATCGCCAGAATATGCTGAAGCGCTACCCCATCAAGTCGCACCAGAAGGTTCGTACCATCGCCCTTGACGGCGAGGGTAACATCTGGGCTGGAACGACTGACGGAATCTTGATTATGAACTTCAAGAACGGTAAGTTTGACGTCAAGGAACTTGAGTCGCCGAAGGACGAGAGCAAGGGACTGGCCAGTACCGATATCGTCTGTCTGGCTTGCGACAGACACGGCACCATGTGGGTAGGCTCTAACAGCGGCGGCCTGAGCCGTACTACCACCAAGGATGCTGAAGGCGCATGGCAGTTCGAGACTTTCGGCATAGAACAGGGATTGCCCTCAGAAGAGATTAGCAGCATTACCTTTGACAACAAAGGCAACGTGTGGTTTAGTACAGACCACATCCTGTGTTCCTTTGATATCAAGAAGAATATTTTCACTACCTTCTCCAATCTGGACGGTGTTGATGACACCATGTGCTCAGAGGGAGCAGCGGTAGCCTTGCCCAACGGCAACATCCTCTTCGGCACCATCAACGGCTATTATGTGGTAGACCGCGCCAAACTTATCACCAAGGTTGGTTCGCTGCTGAAGTTGCGCATCACCGACTTCTACCTGAACGAAGAACTACAGTCGCCACGACTGAACAGCAACTTCGACTACTACGTGCCAGAGAGCAAACATGTGGAACTGCCTGGACACAACTACATGTTTGCCTTCCGCTTTGCGTCGCTGAACTACCAGTACCAGCACCGCATCCACTACCAGTACCGACTGGAGGGCTACGATACGGAGTGGCACAATGCCGGAAAAGACCGCAAGGCAGTGTATAACGACATCCCTGCAGGAACCTACCACTTCCAGGTGAAGGCCTTCCTGCTGGAATCTCCAGAGAACTACGACATGCGTACTATCGAGGTTGTCGTACCTCCCTACTTCCTGCTGTCGTCATCAGCCATCTGGATTTACCTCATCTTCCTCGCCATTGCAGGCATCGGACTGCTGTGGTGGTATCAGGAGCATCAGCGTATTACCATGCATCCTGCCCTTGAATTCAACGAGACCACCAAGGCTGAGGCTGAAAAGCCGCAAGAGCCTATAGAGGAGGAAGAAACGGACGAATACGAAATTATCAAGAGTTAATATATATAAGGAGAAATATACAGGGGCCGTGTCGGTTCGATAGGGATACTCATCAAATTAAACGTGAAAACCGGATTGTCACCTCTTGCCAATGGCGGGCCACAAGCAGTGCCCTCGGGCAATGCCAAGCCGCAAGGCCGGTGGATTACAACGGCGGAGAACGTCCACATCTTTTAACAAAGGAGTTTTCATCACATCACCGCACGGCCCTTTTTTAGATGAAAGATTAAAGATTAAGAATTAAAGATTTAAGATAAACAACAGAGCATTATGTTTTCAGGTATTATAGAAGAGTTTGCTACCGTCGTAGCTATTCGAAAAGACAGAGACAATATTGACTTTACGCTGCGCTGCTCGTTTGTCGACGAGCTGAGCATTGACCAGAGTGTGGCACACAATGGCGTGTGTCTGACAGTTGTCAGCATTGAGAACGGCACCTATGTCGTCACCGCCATGCGTGAAACCCTGGAGCGTTCCAACCTCGGCCTGCTGAAGGTGGGCGACAAGGTGAATGTCGAGCGTAGCATGCTGATGAACGGACGACTGGATGGGCACATCGTTCAGGGCCATGTCGACGAGACAGCCCGTTGCATTGCCAAGGAGGATGCCAACGGCAGCACGTACTTCACCTTTGAATATAAGGACGACCGCGAGATGGCCCGCAACGGCTACTTCACTGTCGACAAGGGCAGCGTCACCGTCAATGGTGTCTCTCTGACGGTTTGCAATCCCACGCAGAACACGTTCCAAGTAGCCATCATCCCCTACACCATGGAACATACCAACTTCCAGGACATTCAAATAGAGACGGTTGTCAACCTGGAGTTTGACATTCTCGGGAAATACATCGCACGCTTACAACAGCTGTAAACAACACAAATAGTCCTCGCTTTTGGCGAGGACTATTTACTTTGTGTGTCCGGACTATTCAGACCAGCCGTGAGAACTATGCTCACTCTTCTTCAGGAGTAATGAGCTTGTAACCCTTGCCGTGGATGTTGATGATTTCAATCTGCGGATCCTCCTTGAGGTGCTTGCGCAGCTTGGTGATGTAGACATCCATCGAGCGTGCGTTGAAATAGTTGTCATCAATCCAGATGGTCTTCAGGGCAAAGTCACGCTGCAGAATCTCGTTAGCGTGTGAGCACAGCAAGCCCAGGAGTTCGTTCTCCTTGGTGGTGAGCTTGGTCTGCTTGTCATCGATGGTCAGCAGCTGCTTCTGGGTATCGAAGGTGAACTTACCGATGCGATATACCGAGCTCTCCTTGTTTTTCTTGCCACGGACACGGCGCAGGATAGCCTCTACACGGAACACGAGTTCCTCCATGGAGAAGGGCTTGGTGATGTAGTCGTCGGCACCGATCTTGAATCCCTCCAGGATGTCCTCCTTCAGCGTCTTGGCGGTGAGGAAGATAATGGGGATGTCGGCATTAGCCTGACGGATTTCCTGTGCCAGCGTGAAACCATCCTTCTTAGGCATCATCACGTCTAACACACAGATGTCGAACTTGGTCTTGAGGAAGGCCTTGTAACCAGCCTCGCCGTCGGGACATAACTCGGCCATATAGCCTTTAGCTGCCAGATACTCGCGCAACAGCATTCCTAAGTTCTCGTCGTCTTCGCAAAGAAGAATCTTCAGTTTTTCGTCCATAACCTAATCATTTACAATTTAACTATTACTATTTTATTTATTGTTCTATTTGACTATTTACTATTCATGTTTAGTCATTGACTGATTTCTCAGTCCTCCTTCATCACGGGCAGGGAGATAGTAAACTTAGTACCCTTGCCTACTTCGCTCTCGGCCTTGATTTCACCCTGATGCAGGTCGACGACCTTCTTAACATAAGCCAGTCCGAGGCCGAAGCCCTTGACGTCGTGCTTGTTGCCGGTGTGTACACGGTAGAACTTGTCGAATATCTTGCGCAGGTTCTCCTTCTTGATGCCCTGACCGGTATCGCGGATACAGAGGTACAACTTCTCGTTGTCGTTCCATGTACGGATATAGATATCCAGCGGCTCGTCGGGCTTGCGGTACTTCACGGCATTGTCCATCAGATTGGTGATGGCGTTCTGGAAGTGAACCTCATCGACGTAAATGGCCGAGTCTATAGCTTCTATCTCGGTGTATATCTTGCCTCCGGTATGCTCCACACGCAGGGTGAACGTCTGGGCAATCTGCTCCACCATCTCGTTCAGGTCGAGTTCCTTCTTCTTGAAGATGACACTCTTCTTGTCGAACATCGACATCTGAAGCACCTTCTCCACCAAGAAGCGCAGTCGCTTGGACTCGTCATTGATGACACCACTGAGGTGCTTGGTCATCTGCTCCGTCTTGGGCACGCTCTCGTCGTTCATCATCTGAGCCGCGAGCGAGATAGAGGCGATAGGCGTCTTCAGCTCATGCGTCATGTTGTTGATGAAGTCATTCTTAATTTCCGTATAACGCTTCTGGCGGAAGATGACGACGATGGTGAAGATAAACGTGATGAGCAGCACAAGAGTAAAGATGATGCTGGGTATCATGAAGCGCACGCTGGAGAAGATGTAGTTGTTCATCTCCGGGAAGTGGATGCGCACCAGGCCCATCTTCGACTGCGGGTCGTTGCGGAACAGCATCTGCTGGTAGCTATACTCCTTGCCCTTCTCCTCATAGTCCGGACAGCGATACACCTCGCGGCCATCAGTGGTCGACACGGTGAAGTGGTAGGGAATATTGATGCCATTGTTCATCAGCTCGGCACGGATGTCCTGGTCGAGCATACGGAAGTTGATGCGTTCCTTCAACGGCTTGTCGCTGGCGGTATAGAGGATGTTATACACCACCTCGTCCAGCAAAGCCTTCTGGTAGATATAGCGGTTGCGCACAATCTCCTGCATGGTCTTGGCGGCCTCAGTGATGGAATTCTTGTCCTTACGAAGAATCATAGCCTTGGGAATGCTGGCGGGCTTAATCTTCAGCGCCTTTACCTGAAAGGATGAATAAATGGTGCCATCGTCAGCCGCCACAGCAAACTGGTGGGAGTGCTGGACAGAACCCAGTCCGTCGACGATAATCGAGTCCTGCGTAAAGGCACGGCGCTCAGTCTCGTTGACATCCTTCTCCAGATAGCGCAACGTCTCGTTCATCTCCAGATTGCGCGATGCCTGATAGAGGGAACGATTCACACTCTCGTCAAACTGCTCCTTCTTCATCTTTACCATCTCCTCGACATACGAGAACTGGAGATAAAGCAGGGCCAGAAACGAGAATCCCATGATGACTGCTATGGTCCAAATAGTTGACTTCTTCATAACGGGTGCAAAATTAGCAATTTCCCTTTATGAAGAAGTCTCTTTAGTTAATTAATTCCGTTAATTTTAACGATTTTAACAGAAACGTCTATATTTAGTTTTGAATATCGATATTAGAAGTGGACGTTAACATCCACTCCCAACTGTATGGGGTTGCCACGCTGGGCAAAATTCTGGTTGGTGATCTTGCTGTTCACCAGGAATGTATTGTAGTGTGTGTTGGTCAGGTTACGTCCCCAGAGGTCGACAACGACAACACCCAGGTCGAAGGCGGCGTGGGCGCCGAGGGTGGCATAGAACTTCTGGTACAGTGCATTGTCTGCTTCCCAGTAGGTCTTGCCTTGTCCTTGTACGTTGGCACCGAGGGTCAATGCATGCAGGACGCTGCCAGCAATGTCGAAGCGGTAGTCGCCGTGGGCACTGAACTGATGCAAGGGAATGAAGGGCACGTAGTTGTCCTTGTAGCTGACGGGCTGGCGCTGGTCGTTGTAGTCGTCATACTCCTTAAACTTCGCATTGACGAAGCTGTAGGTGGCTCCCCACAGCAGGTGATTGTCGACGGCACTGCCGCGCAGCGCCAACTCGGCACCGCAGCTATAGCTCTTGCCGGCATTGACAATGATGCGTCCGTAGCCGTAGGCAGGACTCATAGCCGACAGCTGCTGGTTACGAATCTGCGTATAGAACAGCGCAACGTCGACCTTTACCTTATTATTAAATAGGTTCAGGTGCGTGCCGAACTCGTAGTTCCACGTCGTCTCCGGATCATAGCTAATCTGGTCTTTCAGCTGGTCGATGTTCTCCTCGGTGTGTGCCACCTGACCGTCGCGAGGAATATTGGCCCCTAGAGAGCGCATCTCCGTCTGGAAGATGTCGGAGAAGGCCTGCAGGTTATAACCTCCGGCACGATAACCCTTGCTGACAACGGCAAACAGATTGCTTCCTGCCTCGTCGAACGTCCACGTCAGTCCGAACTTGGGCAACAGCTGGTTGCTAGTATGCTTGAACGATGCCTCGTAGCTTGAAGCATACGGAATCGTCAAAGCAATGGTTCTGGGCCCCACAGCCATACGGAAGTCCATATCGGTCATAGCCGTCGTCGTGAAGTCGTTCTTGACCTGTACAAAGTCGTAGCGCAGTCCCAGCGTTGCCGTCAGCGCTTCGGTCAGGTCGAGGTTGGTCTCGTGATAGATGCCCAGATTGAACTGCGGAGTCTTGAAGTCGCCAGGGATGTGGAATTTGGTGAACTTTAGCGTATGTGTCGGCGGCAATACACGAGCCATCACAGCATCGAGCATACTGGTCATCTGAGGTCCGAAGGTAACAGGAGCATCCGTATGCAGCCACTGATAACTGCCGAAAACGCCTGTCGTATGCTTCCATATACCCTCGTCCTTAGAGCGCAGCACCACCTCCTGTGTCAGCGCATTCATCTTCTGCTGCTGCATCAGGTGCATATAGTCGTCGACAACGTAGTCCTGATCCATCTGCATACGGTCCCACAGATACTGGTGACTGGTGGTAGAGGTGAGCAGCAGCGTGCCGAAGTCGTACGAGACGTTCAGGCCTGTATTCACCATCTGACGACGATAGGTGTTCATCGTGGTGGTGGCAGGCAGGGAGGTATGATTCTCCGCTTCATCATAATAACCATAGGGGAAACCGTTCTGAATGGCATACTGGTAATCGCTGGTCAAGTCGAAGGTCAGACGGTCGTTAGCTTTCCACATCAGACGCACCTTGGCACCAGCCTCGTCCGCCTTGTCGTTACGCTCACCCAGATGGGTATTCATCAGGAAACCCTTCTGACCCTGATAGAATCCAGCCACCGTGAAGGCCAGCCGCTCGCTGGGACGGTGGTAGTGGGCAATCTCGACCTTTCGCTGCCAGCCGCTGGCGGCAGTCAGATTGATGTCCGTTCCCTGATAGCTCATCGGGTTCTTGGAGTAGATACGAACGATTCCACCCTCGGTATTAGCACCGTAGAGCGTACCCTGCGGTCCACGCAGCACGTCGACACGGTCCAGCATGTAGAAATGCGTATTGAAGGCCGACTTGGAAATCAGCGGTATGTTGTCGTAGTAGATACCTACGGCCGTATTGTTGACACGTGACCCAATGCCACGAATATACATTGACGATGTCAGTCGGGAGCCATACTGCGGCATCGTAAACGAAGGCACATACAGCGACATATCCGTCAGCTGGCGCACCTGCAGCTGCTGCATTTCCTGCTGGGTCATTACGCTTGAACTCAGCGGTTGCTGGCGCAGCAGACGCCCCTCCTTAGGCTGTGACACGACAATCACCTCGTCCAGGTCGACGACCCGCGAGGTATCATTGACAGCAACGATGTCTGACTCGTGGATTTCACCAGACGTTGCGATTAACGATAGGAGCAGTAAACTTCCTGTTAGATACAATCTATTCATCTTATGGACTCATTAAATGTTTTGCGGTTGCAAAGGTACAAAAGAACCTACGCCCCCGCAATCCTCATTTATATGGATTTTGACGTCTTGCCGACCCATCAAGCGTGTGCCGACACCCTACAGATTAGCGTCGCCTGCGCTGGCGGACAGCCTCATACATCAGGATGGCCGCAGAGACGCTGACGTTCAGCGAATCGGTCATACCCAGCATGGGAATACGGATATGGGCATTGGCAGCCTGCCGCCACTGGTCGGTCAAACCCGTCGACTCCGTCCCCATAACGATGGCCGTAGCCTGAGTCATATCGGTATCGTAGTATAACTCTGAATCCTGCAACTGCGCCGTCAGGATCTGAATACCGTGCTGCTTCAGGAAGCTGATGCACTCCTCAGAGGAACAGGCCACACAAGGCACGCTGAAGAAGGCCCCTGTGGACGAGCGGATGATGTTGGGATGATAGAGGTCGCACAAGGGGTCGCAGACAATGACGGCATCCACGCCTGCAGCATCGGCCGAGCGCAGGATGGCGCCCAG
>OCTW011364947.1_pt1 | contig 15921 bp, 8 predicted proteins | sample 1539671 | NCBI WGS metagenome assembly OCTW01 (sample SAMN02144230, study PRJEB22623) | gut metagenome | biome: sheep rumen | host: Ovis aries | place: New Zealand
TGAAGTCGTGCTCGTCGGCGGTTCAACCCGTATTCCTCTGGTCCAGCAGGAAGTTGAGAAATTCTTTGGCAAGAAATCCAATCACAGCGTGAACCCCGATGAAGTCGTTGCCCTTGGTGCTGCCATTCAGGGCGGCGTACTCGCCGGCGATGTCAAAGACATCCTGCTCCTCGACGTTACCCCGCTGTCGCTCGGTATCGAGACCCTCGGCGGTGTCACGACCAAGCTCATTCCCCGTAACACCACGATTCCTACCCGCAAGAGCGAAATCTTCACCACGGCCGATGACAATCAGACCAAGGTTACGGTTCACGTCCTTCAGGGTGAACGTGAAATGGCTTCCCAGAACCGTACACTGGCTAAGTTCAACCTCGAAGGCATTCCCGCTGCACCGCGTGGCGTGCCTCAGATCGAAGTGACCTTCGACATCAACGCCGATGGTATCGTCAACGTTTCGGCTAAGGATAAAGCCACGGGCAAAGAACAGCGCGTCACGATCGAAGCTTCCTCGGGCCTCAATCAGAACGATATCGATCGTATGGTCAACGAAGCCAAGGAACACGAAGCCGAAGACAAGAAACGTCGTGAAGTCGTCGATGCTAAGAATGAGCTCGATTCGTTCATCTTCTCGGCCGAAAAATCCGTCAAGGATTATGGCGACAAACTCCAGGCCTCCGATGTCGATGCTCTCAAGGCCGCTATCGAAGAAGCCAAAAAACACAAAGACAGCGAAGATCTCGACGAACTCAAGAAAGCCAAGGATGACCTCATGCAGGCTTCACACAAACTCGCCGAAGTCATGTATGCTCAGGCCAATCAGCAGGGTGCCGCAGGTGCCGCTCCTGGTGCCGGTGCCCAGCAGCAGGCCAAAAAAGATGACGATGTGATTGACGCTGAATTCGAAGAGAACTAATATAGTATCTGTCATCCATAACACCTCCATGGATGGCTTTTAGCTCAGAGCCCGAACCTGTACGTTCGGGCTTTTTTTTTGTCTCCAAAATTCGAGAACTATAACGATTGGTATGCTATTTGCTATTTGAAATAAAGCCATTGCTGGCTATCTATTTGTTTACAGGAGAAAACTTATGAAAAAACTTGCTGCACTGACTATCCTCTTAGGCTGTTTATGCTCGTTTGGGTGTACAGAAACCGAATAAGCTATAGAGGAATTCTGCAAATGGGAAAAGAGCTGCAACATTCGCACTTATGATGCCTGTATCACCACTTATAAGGGATACCTTGAAAAAGCACCGGATTGTGAAGATGAACTGAACGATATGTATTGGGACGTTGAAGGTCTTGAATGCAAAGTTTACCATGGTTTGGTAAAGGGTATTCCAGTTTGTGACGATCACCTTTACTACGATTTCTCAACGGCAGACAGTTGTAAATCAAAGGTCGATATTGTTCAAAAAGCCTACGACCATCTCACGGTTTGCCTTGAGTCCAAAGGGGTAAAAATGGATTTGCCGCAATAGCCAAAGTCTATTTCACATGAATCAGATTTGAGATTCTGGAACGAAAAAGATGAGTGCGCCACCTATATACGTGGCGCATCGTCAGAAAGTTCAAATTACAATCATGTTACACTCCGCAAGAGCAACTACTCAGAGTGTAATGATGTATTGTATGGCTCTGTTTAAAGTATAACGAGTGTGTAGTAGTTTTTTATGAAACTTCGACAAACTAAAAGCTACAAGCGATAAGCTCGAATGAGAATTCCAATCGCAAAAGCCACACGCTCGTTAAACATAGCCAAACCTAAAGAACGATACATATCCACGGTGGTTAAACATAGCCTGTTGTATTCCATGCCCCGGTTGAATTGTGTGGACATTTTAGATATTCTCCAGGATTGAGGAATTGGCATATCAATTCATACAAGGGTTTCTCACCAATGGAGCATCAAATGAGACATATCACACGAATAAGTATCATGATCGCCTGTGGGTTATGTTTTTACGGTTGCGACGATGACAGCGAAATGATCATTAACGCAGGAAATACGGATCATTCCACAACGACACGGCCTGATGACAATCCGCAGGATCCTCAGGATGTCCATGACGACCAGCAAGATCCTCATGATGTCCATGATGACCAGCAAGATCCTCAGGATGTCCATGACGACCAGCAAGATCCTCAGGATGACAAAAAATGCAATTGTGATCAGGATGAACAATGCATAGACGGAGCGTGTGTTCGCAAGTGTGAAATCGGTTCGGAACTGTGTGGCGAAAATTGCCTGGATTTTAATCTGCTCCATCTCGAATCCTGTGATACATGCAGTGTTGGTTATTGCGATACCGATGCAAATCTTGCCAATGGGTGTGAAGCCAGTACTCAGAATGATGTGAACCATTGCGGCTCATGTGGTCATGTGTGTAACGCGGGCGAAAACTGCACAGAGGGCGTATGCACGCCAATTTGCCAGGAATCCGAGTTGTATTGTAACGGCAATTGTTTGATTGCGGCTGACCTTCATCTGGCCTCGTGCGATGCATGTGCCGAAAATTATTGTGATACCGATAACAATCTTGCAAACGGATGCGAAGCGTATGCACTTGCCGATGATGTGAACAATTGCGGTGCATGTGGACTGACGTGCAATGAGGGCGAATCCTGTGTTTTAGGCAGCTGCAAAAAACCTTATCGTGTCATGCTCATGAAAAATGGCGGCATTTACTCGGAAGCTTCGGCCAGCGGTGGTGGCGTTGGCAGTAAGTACGATTATGTCTATGTCTTTGAAGAACTCGATGGTTGGTACCATGTTACTTTGAACGGCAATGAAGGTTGGGTTGCCAAGGACGATACACTCTATGCCTGTGATGAGTGCGAGGGCCGTAAAGCCATCGATATGGCCGAAAAGATGCTGTACAATTCCGATACCCATATGTGTACATTCGACCATTACAATGCGAACACCGTCCCCGAGTTTACCGAAAAATTTGTCAGTCTGGCGGGGCACTCGAGCTGCAATTATGGGTATGATCTCAATTGCGCGAATTTCGTGACGGCCATTCTGCGTGCCAACGGTCTGATGAATTCCAGCGCATATACATTTGTCGATGATGTGTATGCACATTGCACATCCGGTAAGGATGGTTACCGCGTGATCGACAAATCGCAGGCAAAACCCGGGGATTTCTGGGTCACGAACACGATGAGTCATGCGGAACTCGTGGTCGGTTATTATAACGGTGCACTCCTTCTCATTGGTTCCAATAATTTTGATAAATCGACTTCCCTGACCAATATGTGCCTGGAAACAGCTTTGACCAATGGCAAGTATTCTAGCGCCGCCAATGATTACCAACGCGTCAGCTATGGCGGTGAGTATATGTGGGGGTACGTTTGCTCAAGACAGTAATTTTTGCGACAGGCATGCCGAAGTTTCTCGCTGCTGCATGTGAAGATTTATAACGATTCAGCTCCTATGCTTGTTTTTCTTCGAAAGCACAAATCATTCGTTAATGCATAATGCATCATCATGAATGCACAATGAAATGTCATACTTAGAGGGTTTGGATGATTCCTTTGGTTTTACAAAATCATTCAGCATTATGAATTCAAGAGATTTAAAGTATTTGAGGAAACAGGATCCCTACTCCAGGGCTGAATTGTTACGAAGAACTATGAGTCTCTGTATGATAGACTTTGGCATTCCTTAGGTTTTACGTTATAAAACTTAATTGTCCCGGTGTCTGGCCGGGATCGCTATGTAAGGATTTTGTTGATTTTTTTTTTGAGCATTTTTGCATTTGGAATTATTGTTCACAAAGCCCTTTTGCTCATTTTAGAACCATAGAGCTTTTTTGATAAATCGTATGTTACCAACTCTTTCCAAAGCGGAAAATAATTCTCAAAATCTGGAAAATAGCGTTTCAGCACCTGCTGCTGATTCATCTCAGATGTCCACGGGAAACTCAGAAACGACATCCAAGCTGCCGTTAACGAAGACACTACCCCCTGGTAAATCCTTGCCGCAGGCCAAGGCACTTCCACCTGGCAAATTATTGCCCCAATCCAAAACACTTCCGCCGAATAAAACACAGCCACAGGCCAATTCACTTCTTGGCAAAACCCTCCCGGAAGCACCGGCGCTGACATCCTCTGACACACTTCCAAAAGTACAGTCTTCCTCGGCTGCACCTGTGTCGCATATTCATCCGGTGCCTTCGTCCCCTTCTTTGCCACAGATACAGTCCCTTTCGGCAGTGACGATGCCACAGGGCCAGCCGGTACCTTCGTCTCCTTCATTGCCACAGATGCCGCTGTCTGTTCCGACGCCTTTACCTCAAGGCCAGCCGGTGCCTTCGTCTCCCTCTTTGCCACAGATGCAGCTGCCTGCCCCGGCAGCTTTATCTCAAGGCCAGCCGATCCCGTCTTCTCCTTCTTTGCCTCAGGTCGCAGCTCGAACGTTCTCAAGACCTGGCTTGCCTGTGATACCGAAGTCCGGAGTTTCCGCAATTGTTTCGTCACAGGATCGTTCTGCAGTATCCAATGCGGTTGCACCAAGATCTTCTGTGAACGACACCATTGCCACTGCTGTTGCCGCAGAAAATTCTTCCAAAACGGATGTCATTTCAATCTCATCCCCAACCATAAAACAAAACGTTGCCAAAGATGCTATTCCGCCAATACCTTCTGCAGAACACAAAGTTGTGGATATCGCCGAAAAAGACGATAAAACACGATCGATGATGGCTGCCGACGATGATCCTTCATCCTCATTTCCTGTACTTAAGCCGAAGGTGGTCGTCAAAGAGCTGGATGAATCCGGGATTGAGATCGTGGCGGATGATGGGGCTACCGAAATCCTTAGCAATCCCAATGCTGTCTTTGAACAGGAAGATCGCTGGAAGTCGGCGGATCCCGATAGTTTGCCAAAACCCGGCGACAAATTTGATCACTACGAAGTGATTTGCGAACTTGGGCGCGGTGGATTTGGAGCGGTATATAAAGTAAAAAATCTCATATTGGAGCGTGAAGAAGCACTCAAGCTCATTTTGCCTGATGCCAAATCCGATGTCGAAGATATAGACAAACGCTTTGCGCGCGAGATTAATATCGTTTCGCGTCTCGAACATCCAAATGTTGTTCGCTTATATAGTTCGGGCAAACTGGAACATAATATTTTATGGATGTCCATGGAATTCATTCGAGGTGAACTCCTTGGAAACATCATGGATAAAGATGGTGCAATGCCTTTCTTCCGTGCTAAAAATATTATGCTTCAGATATTGAGTGGTTTACAGGATGCGCATGAACTTGAAATTGTACATCGCGATCTCAAACCAAGCAATGTGATGATATCCAAAAGAAAAGGGTATGACGATCTTGTATATATTTTAGATTTCGGGTTGTCCAAAGCAATTGGAAACAGCGAAGATGCTTCCGTACAAAATCTCACATCTACGGTAACTCGCAGTATCTATGGTACGCCTAATTATATGGCACCGGAACAGTTCGCTTTCGGAGAACTGACTCCAAGCGTCGATGTTTATGCTGCAGGTATCATATTTTTAGAATTATTGACCGGACAGCACGCATTCACAGGTACTGTTTTTGATATTGCCATTCAGCAGCAAACAGCTCCCATTCCAATTCCCGATTACCTTGCAAATACGGCCATAGAGGCAGTGATTAAAAAGGCATGTCAAAAGAATGCCCTGCTGAGATATCAGACTGCGGGTGAGTTTTATGACGCGCTCTCTCGAATTCAAACCATTACCGATTCACCCGATGTCTTGACTAAGCCAATCGAATCGGTCGATCACACGCTCGAAACACAGGCCCTTCAACAGCCCGAATTTGGTGAACCTATCCTCGGCAAGCATCTCGAAAAGTTAGATGCTTTGCATGGCGATTTATTAAAACGATGGCCCTCGCTTGATCGTATACTGTTTCTCGTCTGTCCTGTTCTTGCAATTCTATTATTACTGTTCTTTATAATTATAGTAACGATGTAGTATATTCGGTCTTGATATAATCATATAAGAAAAGGATAAGAAAAGGAGATTGTACAATGACAGTTCAGGAAAATATCCGTATTTTTGTCATATCTGTCATTGGTCAGTGGCTCTATCGGGCATATCATCAGGGGTGGTTCCGACTCGACTTCTCGGCCCCCGAAGCCCGATGGCCACAGGGATTGCAGGATCTCTTCAGTAAACACAGCGAATCCATGGCCAGAAAATCTGCCGAGGATTATGAAGAAATTCTGTCGAAATGGGAACCCGTGTCGTTTCAGTCCTTTTGGCTTGGAATGCTGGATTTCGCATGCAAATACGGTGATCCTGTCGCAGAAAGATGGTGCTCACTTTATGAACGATTCCATCTCGGGCGCGAAGAGATAACTTTGCTGGCACTTCTGTCGATGATGGAATTTGACTGGCATGTCCTGCGAGCACTGCGGTTTGCAATGTCTGAACCGAATCCGACTTTGCCAAGATGGGGATTCCTCACGCGTATGTTTTCACTCCATGATGAAGATGCGCAGCGGTGTTCATCCATGTTTAATCCAGCAGCCAGTGTGCTGTTTAAGGAATCGATTGTGCTGTTGGAGAATGCCAATCAGGTTCCACTTTCGTCTGCACTGCTGCGCATGTATGAGCCTGCAGCAGCATATCTGCTTGGCAAACCGATTGACAATTCTTCATTCGAAAAGTCCGTGTCCATACCGGAGCTCGAAGAAGTCGTGGCCGAACAGGTTCTGGCTATGCAAGAATTGCGTACGCCTGCACGCGTTGCCGTTCATGGGGCCGCTGGCAGTGGGCGCAGGCACGTCTGCAGAGCACTTGCCAGAGCACTTAAATGCGATGGTATATGGTCACTTGACTTAAGTCTGGCCTGCAATTTTGATGATGCTGTCGCACAGGTAAAACACGTTCGTGCGATGGCCACCCTGCACAATGCGCTCATCGTGGTGACTTCTTTCCCTGATGCGATGGAACGATGGGAGGAAGCGCTCAGGATTATCTCTGCTCGTTTACACGAAACCTGTCAACCCGTCGCATGGATGCTCTCCGGCGATGTCCCCAAATGGCTCAAAATTAACCCGGATGCACACATCACGATCCCCATGCCTTCGCGATCGGATCGCGAAATCTACTGGCGTGATGCATGCAGCGAATACCTGGGGAATACATGGATACAACAGCTTGCCGGGCAGTTTTTGATGACACGGGGACAAATTCAGGAAGCTATGCGCTCGGTATCGTTCCGCGATACCGATGACGAGGAGGCGAGATACATGCAGCTTGCACGTGCTGCTCGCGGTATTTCAAAAGAAGGACTGGGAGGGCTTGCAACACCTGAACCTGCCCGCGTCTCTTTCGATCAACTTATCGTTTCGCCGGAATGCCGAACCGCACTCGAAGACCTTCTGATGTATGCACGTCATCGCAAAGAACTCGCTAAAAACTGGGGCTTTGAACGATCCATGCCTTATGGACTGGGGCTTTCTGCCCTCTTTTCTGGCCCTCCGGGAACAGGAAAAACTTACGGTGCACAGGTGATTGCGAGCGAATTGAGGCTGGAACTCTACCGGGTGGATTTGTCCCAGCTCGTTTCGAAGTACATCGGCGAAACCGAAAAACATCTTTCCGAGTTGTTCAATGCCGCAGAACAGGGCGAAGTCTTGTTGCTTTTCGATGAGGCTGATTCTATTTTCGGCAAACGGACCGAGGTCAAATCCAGTGTCGATCGATACGCAAACCTCGAAATTAACTACCTTTTGCAGCGTCTCGAACGGTTTACCGGCGTCAGCATACTGACTTCCAATTTTGACTCGGCAATCGACGAAGCATTTATGCGTCGAATCCGCTTTAAAGTTCCGTTCGATATGCCCGAAACTGAGGCACGACTGACGTTGTGGAAAAAGTTTCTGTCACCTGACATTCCTCGCGATAAAAGTGTGGATTTGGCATTCCTCGCAGAAACGTTTGAACTCTCGGGCGGTCATATCAAAGAGGCCGTGCTGCGTGCTGCTTCGATTGCATACGGGTCTGAAAAACAGCGTATCACGCAGGATTTGCTGATTCGATCGGCACTGCTCGAATACAAAAAACTCGGCAAACTCGCGCCTATGATCGATGAGCCCGATGATAATGATCGTTCGCGTTGGAATTGATGATTTGTGCGCTTCGGCTATCTCGCGAGGAGACGTGCAAAACACGTCTCCATCGCTCGATACGCCTTCGCAAAGCCGCTTTCTGCAAGCAGATACGCGGCTTTTTTATTGTTTTTTTACCGGCTTTGCGGGCGTGTCTTTATATTCGGGCATCGGCACATACTGGTAGGCATCTTCTGGGATTTTGGAATCCTTAAGGATGATCTCGGCTTTCGGAGTTCGCTGAACGAGAGCCGGCTTGCCTTTATGGCCACTGATGGATGCATGGGTGAGGATCACCTTTTGGGTTGCAGAAATATCTATCCCCATTGTACTCGTTTGATTGTCTGCCAATGTCAGATGATCAAATGTCATCGTACCATATTTGTCCAGATAATCGTTCTCGATGGCAAACAGGCTGCTGGCTTTGTTATTTTTAAAGGTAACGTAGTCAATGGATGCATCGGCAAACTTCCCTTCTTCGGCATACGAACGCACCTGAATGCGAGGTTCTGCGATCTCTGCATAGTAATCGTCGTATGTGCTATCCGAAATCATGAGGTGATCGAGGGTGAGTTTATCCCTGACATCGAGCGTTAATATCGGCTTTATCCCCATGTTTCCCCATTTGAGATGATGAACGTGCACAGCGCTTGCCGTGAGGACAAACGATACGCCTGTGATATCGACACCATTCTCCGAAGCGCCCGAAAGAACGATTTGAAGATCGCGTTTTTTGGCCGAAATGGGAATGAACTTAACGGCCTGGACGTCATTGACAAAACGAATTTCAAAGACAGAAAGCCATCTGCCCAACCTATCGTAAACTTTTGTAATCCTCGCCAGGTCATCGGGTTGCCGGACCGAAAAGATACCATGAATGCCGAGTTCGGACTGTTTTTTTACCTTTGTGGTTCGTTCATCACGTACTCTAAACAGAGCTTCAATGTCCGAATCCGAGTTGAGATCAAAAGTTGCGATGGGAAATCTCGAGTGAAACCCAAACATCGTGGCGGCTCCGTCATTCGAAGGTACTGACACTGTTTCTGGCGTTTCGGCAGAACACAGCGCCGGAAAAAATAATGTCAAAAAGGCGATGGATTTGCACACAAACAAGCTCATCGTTTAGTCATCTCCCTGTGCGCATGTCAGAAATATATTTTTTGTGCTTACGATTTGATACAGCGTGCAATACTGAAACAATGTAGAAGAAAATATCGGGGGTGGTCATTGCTTGTTATCTTGATACTGTTGCACTGTATAAGTGTGTCCATTCGTTGCTTGTAAGGAAATCCTCAAGACTGATTTCAAAAAACTTCCCTTGGGTTTTGTCCGTATTATTCCACGGATTGCGCAGTAACAATTTTGACTGTTTTGTATCTATTGTAGTCAAATCGACTTTGCTTGTATACTTGATCTTTTTTCCTTTTTGATCAACAAGCGTAACATTCTCAATGCTAAAAGCATGTGCTCCATTATTGGTGGGATCCCCTGAGATCTTTCGTGCAACCAGTGTTGAAAAGTCACCATTACCATCTAGCATGGCTTTAAAATCGACTAAAGTTTGAAGGACTTTGTCATGATTGGCTGCATCTTTGGCAAAGCTACCGTTGTTTGTTGCTTTTGAGCCATAAAACATGTTGAGGCATCGATTTGGAACTCCACTCTCGAATTCTTCTTTTCCTGGAATCTTATTGCCATCCTTATCTACTTTCGTAAAGCCTTCTCCGTACTGTCCATGTTGCCTTGTAAAATCAGAATAGGCTTGTTCGAGACAGTTGGCCCATAGGGCTGCTTTGTAGAAATCAGTCCTGTCAATCAAACAATCCGTACCATCAATGGTTGAATTCCATGCTGATTCACATGGCGTTGTTATATCCACGCGAACACCGCACTCGTTTCCTGCTTTGGATTGAGCTATTTCGTTATACTGACAATTGACGCCACCAATGCCCAGTGGACGTGAGTAAGTACTCGAAACCCATTTGCCATCCTCTTTATGATATAAAGTAATATTCACCGTTTGACCACTCAGTGTGATCATCGATGTAAATTTACTTGGATCGTGAGCCAGGATTTGAAGAACTGCCCCCCAAAAATAGCAATCACCAATACCCACCTGCTTGACATCGTTTTGATTGGGGCCTTCGTCGGTAAACAAATATTTGTCCGAAACTTCTTTGTAGATGTTGGGCGACTCAATCGTTCCGACATATTGTTTAACGACACTTCCCTGCGGATCATCGACCACCAGCTGTTCACGCGAAGGCGATGATCCCGGGGCCATCACCAGACCCGGTGCTTCATGTTTGACAACCGAGAGGCGTGTTTTCTTGAACAAGGCTTCAAACCAATTTTTACTGGTGCTTTCTTCTGCTCCGTCTTCTTTTGAAAAAAAGTCCGTCATGGTGGAACTATACCACTTGTTGACTTGACCATTGGTGACTGAATAGCCATCACCAGTGAGAGGCTTTTCGTTCGGATTCTTTGTGACTGAATACAGATTGTGGCTTTCGTGATTCACAGGCTGCTGATGACTTTGCCAATCGGTATCTTTTGTGTTAGTATATGTTTGTGCATCTGAATCACCAACCGTTTCCTCGCCCAAAACTGGTTTTATCTCTCCCTGCTTTGCAAATTCTCGTTCCAGCATGTCGGGGTTCTCCTATGTTAATTGTCATACACACACTATTCTTCACCACCCAATAAAATTTTAAAAATATATTTTTATTTAAATTTGTCAAAAAAAATATGGGATATATTGAAAATAAAGTTACTCTTCAGACCCTGTGATTTATGCAAAGAACTGAAGCTGACTCAACCCAGGCAGCAGGCAATAGGCAGTAGGCAACAGTAAGTATTCATGAGGGAAAGGGGATGATTTCTGAATACAGATTGGCAGGGCTACAGCATTTAAGAGAACGCCGTAGGCGTTCTGGCGAGTAGCCCCCAGTTGGTGCGTAGCACCTACTGGGGGATCGAAGGCATCCTCACATATTTTAGCCCCGTAGGGGGGGGCCATGCAAACAGACGATTTGGTGAACCCTTACACGGAATCATGCCAAGGTTAAATGCAGTAGCCTTGACAGATTTGGCAATGTGTTTGGCAAACTCATGCCTCCTGCCTTGTAATGGTTCAACCTCAAAGCTTTAGAAAGAACATACGGGATGAACTATTGCCAAAGAGAGTTTATTGCTCGGCTGTTCGTTCAGAAACAGAAGACCGGTACATGTGAGTCCACTCGCTTTCGTTTAGGAAGTCTTCGAGAGATACCTCAAAGAATTTACCCTCTGTGCCATCTGTGCTGTTCCATGGGTTGCGAAGCAATAATTTAGACTTGGATAAATCGAGGTCTTTTTGCTTGTGTTTTTGACCGTCTGTATAATCGACAATGGCACCGCTTTTATCTACGAAAGTGACATTTTCAATGCTGTAAACATGGGCGCTGTTCGTATTGGGATCGCCGTGGGTTCTCCTCGCTCCCAGTACTGAATACCCGCCGTCTCCGTTGAGCGTTTGCTTGAATTCAATCAGAGAGTTAATAATTCTTGCCCGTCCAATGCCAAGGAAGCCGTTACTTGCTGAAATGGTGCTCGAATTGCTTGCGGCAGCTCCATAAAACATGTGCATGCAGTCGTCCGGACACCCGCCCTCGAACTCTTCATTGCCGGAATCCTTCTTTTCCTTCATGCCCGTGCCGTACTTGCCATGCACCCTCGAAAAGTCGGAATATGCTTGTTCAAGACAGTTGGCCCAAAGGGCTGCCTTGTAATAATCAGTCCTGTTAATCATACAGGCCCCGCCGTCGATTACGGCATTCCAGGCGGCTTCAAACGGTTTGTCGATATCGACGCGGACACCGCATTCATATCCCTCAAAATTGTTCTCCGAGTATTGGCTGTTCATCCCGCCGATACCGACAGGGCGTGACACTTTTTCTTCCAGCCATTTACCACCTTTCTTATAATACATCGTGGTCTCGACCGTCTTGCCATTGAGCTTCATCATCGAAGGGAACTTGGCGGAATCATGTGCCAGAATCTGGAGAACTGCCCCCCAAAAATAGCAGTCGCCTATTCCATATTGCCGGACGTCATTCTGATTGGGGCCGCTATCCGTAAAAAGGAACTTATCCGAAACTTCCTTGTAAACATTGGGTGCATCAATACTTCCGTAAAATGACTTCACAGATGTGCCTTGCGGATCTTCCTGAACGAGCTCGTCGAGTGTCGGCTTCTCCCCGCCCTGCTTCACCAATCCTGTTTCGCCATGATCGACGACAGACATATTTTTTTCTTCCGTAGGGGTTGGTTCGTCCATCATATCCGGTTCAAAGAAATCGCCAAAGCTGCCGCTATAGGTGTCGTTGACGATGCCATTTGTCACCGAGTAACCATCCCCCGTGAGCGCCTGCTCATTCGGGTTATTGGTGACGGAGTACAGGTTGGGGCTTTCATGGCTCACCCCCTGCTGGTGATTCTGCCAATCATCCTCTGACGTCCTGTGATACGTTGGCTTGGAAGCCTTTCCTGTTGCGGAATCGGCGACTTTCTTTTTATCTTTTTGAGTTGCAAATCCTGGCATATATCCTATCTCCTGCTCTACACTTCAAAATCCCATAAATACTAATAAAGACTATTGTAAACCTTGTCAAATCAATACACTGCTTTTTTGCAGTGCACGATGTTTCCGGGCACGCTTCCCCAAAAATGACTGCATTTAATTGGCATAAAAGTTGCTTTGTGTATACCAAGCGTTCGAAACGCCAAGGTTTTGTATTAAATTTGCAACAAAAAACTTCAACTTTGAGTAAGGTAAAAAAATGAACAAAAAAATCACACGTCCTATGTTCTTGGTTTTGACTGCATTGTGTTTTGTCGCATCAGGTTGTGATGATTCTTCGAATGACAGCGTGGTATCTGAGAAAGAACAAAACTGTATCAATAATGGTGGTAAAGTTTATGATGATAAAGAGGATAAGTGCTATTGTCGGGTCGATGGTAATTTACAGGAACTGATTTCTGGAAAATGCTCAGATCTTACCACGGTAACCGGGGATTGTAAGGATGGGGATGTTCCCAAATGTGATGGTGATTTTATTCTGACCTGTACCGACAACAAATGGCAAAAAGCCGAAGAAAAATGTGAATATGGATGTGATAAAGGGCTATGCAAGGAACAGGAAGAGCCTCCTTCTGGTTCCTGTGAAAAAGGCGAAAAGAAATGCTTTAATGATTACCTGATCACCTGTAACGAGGGGGAGTGGGAAATCCCCGAGACTAAATGTCAGTTTGGTTGCGAAAATGCCGCTTGCAAAGAAGATGACAAACCGGTCGTTGCTTGTGATGAAGGTACACGGCGATGCAGCGGAGACTACGTCCAGACATGCTTTAACAACGCTTGGGTGAATGCCTCCCTGAAATGCCCCGAAGGCTGCGAAGGTAACGAATGCAAGGGGGATCTAAACCACAATTATATGAAGGATGAATTCGACTTCGATAAAGATATCGATTGCCGCAAATACAGCGATTGTACCGAAACGAATTTTTGCGATAGTTTTATCGGATATAAATGTTCAAAAAAATGTGAAAATGACAGCCAATGCATCAGCGATGAGTATTTCTGCCGAAGTGATGGCCGCTGTGCCCCAAAGGCATTTGTTACAGAGTGGAAGATCGATAATAAAAAGAAAATTAACTTCCCATTAAAAGAAGCTACTGAATGTCATTTTACAATCGACTGGGGCGATAATCTAAAAGATGAAGTCACTGAATGCAAAGATATTGAACATGAATATTTGGAAGCGGGGACGTATCAAATTTCTGTGACAGGTACACTGGATGGGTGGAAAGCAAGGGGGGATGACTCATCATCCTATATCGGTCATCATTATCAACTGTTAAAAGTGCTCTCCTTTGGGCCAATGCAATTGGGGAGAGCCAATTCTATCTCTAATTTTTGGGGTGCTTTCTATTTTTGTAATGCTATGACTGATGTTTCACATATCGATATTCCAAATTTGTCAAAAGTTGTATCAACTGCAGATTTATTTAAGAAAGCAGAAGTCTTTAATTCACCTATTGACAACTGGGATATGTCTGCTATTACCAATATGACAGGAATGTTTAGTGATGCCAATTCGTTTAATCAACCCATTGAGCATTGGGATATGTCCAGTACGGTCGATGTGAGTGAGATGTTTGAAAATGCTTCTGCCTTTAATCAAAATATTAATGTCTGGGATTTGTCAAATGTAAAGGATATGCATTGGATGTTTTATGGTGCCACTTCCTTTAATCAACCCATCGGGGATTGGAATGTCTCTAATGTTAAAGATATGCGTTGGATGTTTCAGAATGCCAAATCGTTTGATAAACCCATCGGCGATTGGGATACTTCATCGGTGACCGATATGAGCCAGATGTTTAGCGGTGCTGAGAAATTTAATCAGGATATTGGCAACTGGAATGTTTCCAAAGTAGAGCAAATGAATTCAATGTTTAATGGCGCAAAAAGCTTCGCTCAGAATATTGGCAACTGGGATGTGTCGAATGTTCGTACAACCTACCACATGTTTGACAATGCATTGGCTTTTAACTGTGAGCTCAGCAAATGGAATCTCTCAAAAGCTCATATCATGAATCATATGTTCTACCAGGCCGAATCATTTGACCAGGATTTGAGTACCTGGAAATTAGATAAATTATCGGGTGCAAACAATATTAAAGATTTCTTTACCGGCAGCGGTTTGTCGAAAGAAAACTATTGCAAACTCATGTCAGAATCAGCCGATGCCAAATGGAAAGAATATATTGATGTTCTGGGATTGAAGAATAAATATACATGCAATTAAAATATTAATTGCATTTTTTGACAGAAAAAAGGTGGCGAAAGCCACCTTTTTTGATTCTTCAGTTTAAATTAGGAGGCATTTATCCTGGATTCTCAAGATAAACATGACGATGCATGGAATATGCAAGTACAGCTGCTCGTATTTTTCTGTACACTCAGATTTTTACCAATTCTAAGCCCTACTTATAGTTTTCATTCGGAATGGGGGAGGGGCCCCATTTCGCACAGGTTCGCGAAAGCGGTAGGTAAAAAAACAAAAAATATTGCGGATTCCAAAGGGGCCGAAATGAGCACCGTCCGGTGAACGGTGCGAATTGAGGGCACAGTTAGCAAATCAAATGCAACATACAGTTTCCCCTCGCCATTTATGGAGAGGGGAAATGTCACGAAGTGACAAAGGGGTGAGGTGGTGCGGGAAACGCAGCGCATTTGATATTGCGAAGTGATAGACCTTTGGCGGGGTCCGGGGCAGAGCCCCGGCTGAATAGTTACCTTAAGTGGAGACTAGATCTGCGCTCCGCTTGAATAGAGTTTGCTTAGAAAGAAAATAGAGAGTAATACCTTGCCGTAACAATGTCTTTGGGGAATGTGCAATTGTTTTATGATCCCAGGCGTTTTTAAGGAGTGTCATGATGAAAAAAAACACCGTTAATTGGCATGCAGGAATGGCGATTGCTGTTGCAGCTTCCTGCTGGATGTTTTCGTGTGACGATGGGGCGACATCTGCATCTGTTGGCTGTGATGAATCCTTGCGCTCGAATGACTCTTGCACTTGCAACATTTCGACCGGCGTTTGGGAAAACTGCGCATCCGTCGATCCTAAAAGTTGCGATGAATCGCCCAAACCGGATGACTCTTGCACTTGCAACACTTCGACCGGCGTTTGGGAAAACTGTGCATCCGTCGATCCTAAAAGTTGCGATGAATCGCCCAAACCGGATGACTCTTGCAC
>OCTW013394787.1_pt1 | contig 15919 bp, 17 predicted proteins | sample 1539671 | NCBI WGS metagenome assembly OCTW01 (sample SAMN02144230, study PRJEB22623) | gut metagenome | biome: sheep rumen | host: Ovis aries | place: New Zealand
ATTTTAATACTACATGAATGATATCGCATCGTTCATCAAGCCCTGAAATCTGTCATTCATCAAGTTTTTCATAAACTTTTGACTCTACCTTTTTTCCTAAATATATTCACCATTTAAAATGTCTACTGAGACATCTGATAGTGCTAAGATTTTTTTCGCAATCTTCTTAATATCTTTATCTGGTTCAATTTCATGATAGATATTTGAAGAGAACTGTGTTCTTATTTTTGATACATCCACATCTTCTTTGACAAGAAGTACGACGAGTCCTGCATGATGAAGATGCTTAAGGACCTCATATACTGGTTCATCTATATCAGGATGATATAGATAAGTATGTCTTCCATTATGAACAAGTGAAGCTTCTATTTGTCTTGCATCTTCAAGAGTAAAGTCTTTTGTTAATGGGAGTTCAACAACAATAGCTCTTTGTCCATTGATTAATGCACGTGTATCTCTGTTGATTCTTTCTATCTGATGATCATCTTCATAGACTTCATTGACAACACCACAAGCTGAAGTCATGTTTGTAACACGATCAATGACAATCAGTTCTCCTAATGTACGATGTTTTTTAAATTCATCGATCACAATGCGATCAGAAAGAACGAATCGACATAGGGCAATTTCATTTTTACTTAAATGATCGGCCTTCTTCTTTTCTCCTGTATTGACATCAATCTGATGAATAATGTCAGTAATGATACCAGGAATCATTTTTGTACCAATCTTTACATAGAAGTTCTTTCCAGTAACAAGCTTATTATCATCCATCCACAGTATTTCAGCTGTAAATGTAGAGGCAACTTTTAATCCTTCAGCATCGACTATGACATTTCCTCTTGAAACATCTACTTCTCGATCAAGCTGAATGGTTGCTGGCTGTCCTGTAAAGACATGATTGACTTTCTTATCGCCAACATGAATGGATTTAATGTTGGCTTTTTCACCACTTGGCAGTAAAGTGACTTCCTGACCTGAAGAAATCTCTCCTGATTCTACCTGTCCTTGAAACCCGCGGAAGGTATGATCAGGTCGACAGACTCTTTGTACTGGCAGATAGAAACCTTGTTCTTCTATTCCTTCATCGACATCTACGTCTTCTAGATAACTAAGTAATGAAGGTCCTTGATACCATGGTGTATTGTCACTGTGGGTTGTAATATTATCTCCCACTGTAGCTGATACAGGAATAAGATGTGTATTAGTCAGCTGGAGTTCTGCTGATAAAGCATCAATATCTTTCTTGATTTCTTCGAAACGTTCTTGACTGTAATCCACAAGGTCCATCTTGTTAATCGCAAAGACAAAATGATGAATACCCATCAAGGCACAAATTCTCGCATGACGTCTTGTCTGTACAAGCACCCCCTGTGTTGCATCTAACAAAATAACTGCAAGATCTGCAAATGAAGCACCAACCGCCATGTTACGGGTATATTCTTCATGACCAGGTGTATCAGCTACAATGAAACTTCTATGATCTGTTGTAAAATAACGATAAGCGACATCGATAGTAATACCCTGTTCTCTTTCAGCAATAAGTCCATCAAGAAGGAGTGAATAATCGATATCTCCTCCAGCACTTCCTACTGCTGAATCAAGCAGTAATGCTTTTTCCTGATCGGCATAAAGCAATTTGGAATCGTATAAGATATGTCCTATGAGAGTAGATTTTCCATCATCCACACTTCCACAGGTAATAAATTTTAATAAACCTTTCATCATCTAACCCCCTAGCATTCTTTAGAAATACCCTTCTTTTTTACGTCTTTCCATGCTTCCTGCTTCTTCATGGTCAATAACACGTGTTGTACGTTCTGATTCAACAGCACTTAATGTTTCATCGATGATTTCATCTAATGTATCAGCATCTGAGTAAACGCCACCTGTTAATGGGTAACACCCCAATGTACGGAAACGTACTTTTTTCATTTTGACTTCTTCACCTTCACGTAGTTTTAAACGATCATCATCAACCATGATGATATTGCCATCACGTTCAATGACAGGGCGTTCTTTTGCAAAATAGAGAGAGACAATATCAATGTTTTCTCGCTTAATATATTGCCAGATATCTTTTTCTGTCCAATTGGAAAGCGGGAAGACACGAATGCTTTCTCCTTTATGAATCTTGGTATTATAAAGCTTCCACATCTCTGGTCTTTGATTCTTAGGATCCCATGCCTGTTCACGATTTCTAAATGAGAAAATACGTTCCTTGGCACGTGATTTTTCTTCATCACGTCTACCTCCACCAAAAGCAGCGGTAAACTGATATTTAGTAAGTGCCTGCTTTAATGCCTGAGTCTTCATGATGTCAGTATAAGCAGACCCATGATCGATTGGATTGATTCCTTGTCTTACGCCTTCCTCATTTGTATAGACAAGCATTTCAATTCCCTTTTCTTTAGCAATACGATCACGGAATTCAATCATTTCATGGAACTTCCATGTTGTATCGACATGAAGAAATGGAAATGGTGGTTTTTCTGGATAGAACGCCTTCATCGCAAGATGAAGCATGACAGAACTGTCTTTCCCGATAGAATAAAGCATGACAGGCTTTTCACACTCTGCTGCAACTTCCCTGATAATATAAATGGCTTCTGCCTCTAATTGATCTAGATGAGATAGATTACTCATATAGTCATCCTCCTTTAGTATTTATTTGATTGTGTCTTATCAATAACAATCTGTCTTTGTTCATCTTGTGATGTCACACTCCATGTGACAATATTAGTTTTTTCATGATAGGATAAGGTACTTCCTTTTCCTCCAATATCTTCTCCTAAGAAAAATTCAATTGCTTTAACATGGCATTCTTTAAGGCATGATGTACATCCCCAACAATCTAATGGTGATCTGATTGTGGCTTTACCGTTTTCATCAATCTTAATAAGGTTTCCAGGGCAGACTTCTACGCATCTTTTACATCCTACACATTTGTTTTTATTGATCTTGATACTCATTTCTATCCCCTCTCCTTAAATTGAAGTGGCTGATCTCCACGTCTAATTAAATCTCTGTAAATAATATTGATATGATCATCTTCCATTCGACTATTGACATATTTTTCAAATCTTACATCTTTGTCTGGATAATCTACATTTTCCGCGAAGGCATGCCATCTTGTTTCTTTTCTTGCTTTTAAATGAGCAATAAGTGCACGGCAGACAATTAATCGTTCTCTTATTTCATAAATATGTAAAAGCTCATACATATCTTTGGCATAGAGACCTTTAAGGTGATTCTGGAGCTCTTTGATCTTTATTTCTGCCTTATTTAATGATGATGTATCATAACGATAGTCTTGACTGATGCCTCCGGCATATTCATCCATGATCTTCTGCATTGTTTCTTCAAATTGTTCAATATCAGGTGAGTCTTTTTCTAAAAGATATTCTTCATACTGATGAATGATCTCTTCTGCATCAACATCATCTTTAACACTCAGCTTTTCACGATCATAAAGTACGCTTTCTGCCGCAATTTCTCCTTCAGCTAAAGCACCTGTCACATATTTTTGAGGAGCACCCCCTGCAACATCGCCTGCTGCATAGAGTCCATGAATGGTTGTGCGTCTTCCTTCATCAATCCAATAGCCGCTAGCTGTATGTCCTCCAACGATATAAGGTTCTGTTCCCTCTATTTCAACTGGATAGTTTGAAGGTAGTTGTCCTGATTCAATCCACTTTAAGCTTTGACTTGGGGCCATATTTAAATAAGCTTTAAGAAGTTCTTCTTCCTGTTTATTAGTAATATGTCTTGTATCAAGGAAACAAGGACCACGTCCTTCTCTATTTTCCATCACTGTTCCATATACTCTTTCAGAAGTCTTTAGACCATATTTTGATTCATAGATTTCTCCTAAGCTGTTGGTCTGTTTCGCCTTGACACCTTGAGCAATTGTTCCCGTTGGGGCAATAGTATCTTTACAGCGCAATGCGATAAAGCGCATTTCCAAGGTTGTCATCTCCGCCCCAGAAAGAATACCCATCGCATAGCCAGCGCCCGTATTGAATGGTGGATACCACATCTTATGTCTAGAGAAGCCTGGATTATTAGGTCGATAGAGTCCTGCTGCTCCACCAGTGGCGCAGATAACTTGTGGTGCTTTGATAATGTAGGATTCTTCTTCATTAATAGAGAATCCCACTGCACCGATAATTTGTTTTTTACCTTCATCATCAATTAGGTAATCAGTAATATTGACATGGTTTAAAACTTTAATTGATGGATAAGAAGAAACACCTTTGGCAAGAATAGGTTTAATGTTTTCTCCATTGATCTTAATATTACGATCACCACGAGTGACATAGTCACCATTTTCATCTTTAAGAATAACAAGTCCAAGTTTTTCTAATTCAGCAGTGACATGGTTAAGTCTCTTTGACAAAGAGACAAGCAGATCATCTCTTACAATTCCGTCTGCATCCCTTGTCGCATAATCAGCGTAGTCTTCTGGCTTCTTACCTTTGGTAATGTAAGCATTGATCGCATTCACTCCGGCTGCAAGGCATCCGCTTCTTTTTATGTTGGCTTTCTCGACAATCAGAATATTGAGTTGGGGATCGTTTTTCGCAAGTGTCATTGCCGCAAAACATCCGGCTGTTCCTCCTCCAATGATAAGAACATCTGTCTTGATAATTTTACTTTTCATACCATCACTCCTTTAACCTATCATTCTACTATGTTAGTAATCTTTATATGAAATCATACCACTTTAATAGAATTTAAAACATTACGAAAAACTTAATGCCAGCCATAGGCAACGCCTATGGCTAAAACAAAAAAACTGAAATAGACAAATCTATTTCAGTTCACTTTTATTTAATCCATCTCGCAACATCAAGCGCATGATAAGTAATAATGATATTAGCTCCTGCTCTCTTCATCGCAATCATATTTTCTAAAACAATTCTTTTTTCATCAATTACGCCCTTTTCAGCAGCTGCTTTAACCATCGCATATTCCCCACTGACATTATATAAGGCAATAGGCTGATTAAAATGAAGAGAAGCTTCCTTCACAACATCAAGATAAGCAAGAGCAGGTTTAACCATCAAGATATCTGCTCCCATTTCTACATCATTTTCCAACTCTCTAAGTCCTTCTTTACCATTTCTAACATCCATCTGATAAGAACGACGATCACCAAAACGCGGTGTAGAATCAGCTGCATCACGGAATGGAGAATAATAACCTGAAGCGTATTTAGCGCTATATCCCATAATTGGTGTATGTACATAACCTGCCTGATCAAGCGCTTCACGAATCGCTCTGACATCACCATCCATCATATCTGAAGGAGCGACCATATCAGCTCCAGCTGCTACTGTTGTAACTGCCATTTTTGCAAGCAATGGCAATGTTTCATCATTAAGAATATGTTCCTCATGAACCAATCCACAATGACCATGATCAGTATATTCACATAAACAAATATCCGCGATAACCAATAAATGAGGGGCTAATGTCTTGATTTTTCTGATTGCACGCTGAATGATTCCTTCAGGATTATAGGCTTCACTACCCACCGCATCTTTTGTTTGAGGTACACCAAAAAGCAATAACCCCGAAACACCACTTTCTTTTACTTCTTCAATAATCTCATCCAATTGATCCAATGAATAACGATAAACCCCTGGCATAGAATCAATGGGTTCCTTGATATTCTCTCCTTCAATGACAAATAACGGATAGATCAGCTCTTTTACACTTAATCTAGTCTCTGCCACCATATCTCTTAATTGTTCAGTCTGTCTTAATCTACGAAAACGATGCATGTATTTTCCTCCTTATAAATGTGCTGCAATAGTTTCAATGAGACCTTCCACTGTTGCCTTATCGGCAAGAAGGTAATTTGTTTTTCCATATTGTCTAAGTGCTTTAGCAGTATAGTCACCAATACATACTGGTATAGCTGTACCTATATCACCACCATGCGTAAAGAACGCATGTACACCTTCAGCACTTGCAAAGGTGATAAAGTCATAGTCTTTCTCTTTAAACATAGATAGTGCTTCCTTGTTGCAGAGGGTATCGTAGATAGAAATTTCATCAAAATCTATCCCCTTCTCTTTTAACAAGTCTGAAAGCACATTGTTGCCTTTCTTTGCACGAGGAATCAAGACTCTACTATCATGTAAATGACTCTTGATATCTTCAATAATCTTTTCACCTAAAGCATGAGAATTATATTCATCAGGAACAATATCTGCACGAATATGATAATGATTATAAAGATAATCCGCCGTTTCTTTTCCAATAGCCGCAATGCGCACCTGATTTAATATTCTGATATCCTTTTTAGCTTCCAGTATAGCATCAAAGAAAATCTGAATCGCATTCTTTCCAGTAAAGACAATGTGGCTATAATGACTGTAGTCAATCTGTTTGATTTTTTCTACTTGATCTTTTAAAGGCTCAATCATCATATGAGGTACTCTTGTCACCTGAACTGGATAGCTTTTTAATCCCTTAGCCATACGTCGACAAAAATAGTTTGTACCTGTAACCGCAATCTTATGTTTGAACTTTTCATTATGATCTTCATACCAGCTTCTTACATCTCTTAGATCATAAGAAGCTGCACTGCCGACAACGATGATTCCTGGTGAGACAACCTTTTCATCCTGGCTGGCCTTAAATGCGATATCTTCTAATGTCCCACGAAGAACATGTTGCTTTTCTAAGGTGCCATTACAGATAATAGCCACCGGTGTCTCTTTCTTCTTGCCACACTCTATGAGCCTTTTCGCAATGATCTTTAATCCTGATAAGCCCATCAGAAAGACGATTGTTCCATCAAATTGTGAGAGGACATTAAAATCTATTCCTTCAACTGTATGAGCTGCAGTATGACCAGTTACTACTAGGAATGCTCTGCTGCCAATAGGGAAATTCTTCTCCTTGCGATAAGTGACAGGAATACCGGCAGATAATGGAACTGCTGTTGCGGAAGTGACACCGGGAACAAGTTCATAAGGAATTCCTGCTCTCGTTAAAGCATCACATTCTTCTGGTCCTCTACCAAAGACAAAAGGATCTCCTCCCTTTAATCTCAGTACAGTCTTTCCTTCTCTTGCTTTTTTGATGATCAGTTCATTGATATCATCCTGTTTCATTGAATGAAGTCCCGCTCTTTTTCCAGCATAAAGAAGTTCACAATTGGCTTTACATTTTTTAAGAAGAGAATCATCGATAAGACTGTCATAGATGATCACATCACAATTCTCTAAAATCTCTTGTGCCTTAATCGTCATATATTGAGGATTTCCTGGACCTGCTCCTACAATAAAGACAAATGTCTTTAACTTCTTAGAAAGTTCTTTTAGTTTTTCATGAGTATCTTCTTCATGAAGTTCAACCTTGAAAATCTTTGTCTTGCCAAAGAAGGCAAACACATTGATTTTATCTCCTTCAACTTGTGCATGTGCACCAACTGCATCCTTGCAGTCTGCATCAAGAGACAACAGCAATGCTCTTTCTATATCAAAGACACGCTGTACTTCTTCATCCTTTAAATCCTGAAGTAGATCATATGCCTTAGAGTTGACACATGTCTCACAGGCAATAATACCTTGTGCAGCAGCTGGCACAAACTGACTAGCAGAAGGTGTAAGAACAATGAAGTCAGATAAGTCAGCACCTAATCGTTCAATACCTGCAGCTGCTAAAATGATTGCATCATATTCTCCATTTCTAAGTTTATCCAATCTTGTAGGAACGTTCCCCCTCAACATTCTTGTACGACAGTCAGGGACAAAACGACGAATCATTTCTTCTCGTCTTGGACTTGATGTTCCAATAAGTTTTCCTGACAATACTGTTTTCATATTATCAATAGTAAGCTGTTGATCCTTCATGATCACATCTTTTCTTACTAATATAATATCCAAAGGATTGGCACGTGGTGTAATAATTGATAAAGCAAAGTGTTCATCAATATCTGAAGGCACATCTTTACCACTGTGAACAGCTATATCAATATCCCCTGACAAAAGACGATGTTCAATCTCTTCTACAAAGACACCTTTGCCACCAATCTCTGCTAAAGCACGATCAGTCACACGATCACCCTTGGTTGATATTTTTACAACTTCTATATCCATATCTGGATAATCCTGTTTAATACGATCAATGATAATATTGGTTTGACGAAGTGCTAGAGCACTTCCTCTTGTACCAATACGAAGTATTTTAGAAGCACTTAATTCTTTTTCCAGTTCATTTTTTAAAGCGGCTGATCTTTGTTTATGATCAGGAATATCCTCTTTCATCTGTTCTCTTAATATTCCTAGATGTTCAGTGATATCACCGATATTATCAGGAAGAAGATCATAAAGCTTTTCTTTAATATACTGTGTCACTGGTGGACAGGTTCCACTTGAAGAAATGCCACAGATGATATCTCCTCTTTTTACTATTGAAGGAAAAATAAATGTACATTCTTCAGGATCATCTACTACATTGACTAGAAGCTTTTCAGCTTTACATAAAGTACTAATACGATGATTGACCACTCTATTGTTTGTAGCTGCTATTACAAGATGATAAACATCGGGTGAAATCATTTCATCATAAAATGATTTCTTATAAAGCGTCAGCTTTTCTTCTTTTTTTCCTAATTCCACTAACTCCTCATTCATAAAGAGTGCCACTACATCTATTGAGACATTAAAGGGTAATAGCACCTTGACTTTATGTAAAGCGGTCTTCCCTCCACCAACAATCAATATCTTTTTTTCTTCTTGTAAGTCAATAAAGGCTGGAAAATATGACATAGTACTCCTCCTGATATATTCCTATCAACAACGTAGGTTAATATAGTATTTCTTAATGGACAATTTTAGCATTCAATTTATTTTATGTAAAGAATAATCATAATAATAAATTTCCATATTTGTATTTATGGTTTTTATAAATATGCTTGAGTCTTTAAAAACACAGGTTGTACATCAATAAAAAAAGAAGAATCTTATCGGATTCTTCTTTTTATTAATAGTGATTTTAAATAATAAGAAATCATCACAAATAATATAATGATAGCGACATAATCAAGAAGGAAAATGAGTCTTGATTCATTTGTATCAAAGAATGCAAACATAGTATTCATTGTTAAGTAGTCTATAATATGACGGTTAAAGAAGGCATAAAGTCCATATATGGAAATAGGAATTCCCATATATTTTATTTGTGTCTTTATTCTTAGATGAAATCCTAGATGCATACTCATTAAGATAAGGCCCCAATACGCTAACGGTAAATGAATAGCTCTTACTAATGATGCTAATGAAAGAACACTCACATTCTTAAGAAGATACTTGGACATTAGTAAACCTGTTATAGGCTGTATGATCATATACAATGACAATAATATATTGATAGTCGTATTCATGATTCTAAAGGCATTGTATTTTCCTTTAAATAATGTTGACCACCATTTTCTATTCATATAATGATGAATAAGATACAAGATAAAACAACAGATGCCCACTATTTCATGGAGTTCTTCTCCTATTAGTGAATAAGCCATCAATAAAGGCATCAGAATAATCATCGCACTATCGATGATTATTCTATAACATTTTGGCCCACTTTTTAACTTCATCTTCTGAACCTGAAACCTTTCCTCCTCTTATTGAGAGAGCTTTATCAGTAAGTACATGTGCACCTTTAGCTAAGTCCTTGAGGGTATTTAATGAGTTGGCACCGCTAGAGCTTCCTTCATGTGAGAAGAATGGAATGATTGTTTTTCCCTGTAGGTCTGCACCTTCAAGAAATGTCCAGACTGGCATAGGAAGATCATACCACCAGACTGGGAATCCAAGATAAATGACATCATATTTCTTTAGCATCTCTTTAGAGATGGTTGATGAAATCTCTGGTCTGATCTTCTGATCAAGTTCATCCTTGGCTCTTTCTGTACATTTTTTATAATCTGTACCATAAGATTTTTTAGGAACAATTCTAAATAATTCTCCCTTTGTTTCTTCACTGATCCATCGTGCCATTTTTTGGACATTTCCTGACCATGAGAAATAAACGACAAGAACCTTGCTGTTGCCTTTAAGCGCAGCTTCTTCTTTGTTTTCAATACCAGTATGGTTAACCATTACACGTGAATAAATGAATATTCCACCAATCGCAATCGCTATAGCTACAATAAGTACAATGACTAATCTTTTCATGTTTTCTCCTTTATTAATATAACTTCTATTTCTTCTTGTGCATTTTCTAATTGATGTTCTATACCGCCCAATATTTCTCCTACAATATAAACTTTGTAAGGAGCAATATGCATATCTTTAAAATTGATGGATAACGCATTTGTACCATATGTCTGAAACGATGTTCCCAATGCATGGCCACAAGTGGCATCCCATCATCGTCAAGGAACAAGAATCCGCTATGACCATCTACCATTGTTCTGTCTCTTTGGCTGTCCGAAAACAAATTCTACCTGTCTTCATTTCCTTTATAAGATTAAGTTACACTCTTACTTATCTTCCGTATTCTTAAAAAGATACTTTCCCTTGCCTTTTCCCTTCATTGGATAAATTAAATTCAATTCAAGCATTCTTTTTAACAAAGCAGATGAAGGAGATGCTGTTAATCCTAGAATATTTTGCACATCTGTTCTTCCAAAGAACCGGTCATATCCAAATTCACAAAACAGGTCTCGAATGTGCTGTTTTGTCTTTGAACTAAGCTCGTTCGGTATTCCAATATCCTGTTTTATCTCCTGAATGTCCTGTTTTGAGTCTCCAATATCCTGTTTTATCCCCTGAATGTCCTGTTTTACATCTTTCCATCTAACATGAAGATATCTATTTTTCAGTTCATTTGTTTCTCCTAGCAAAAGATTTCTTAAAAACAATTCCAAATACTCTGTTGTTTCCCGAATATTTTTCGTATAATCGTTATAATTTGCTCTAACCAAAGCATTTCTAAAATACCAGGAATTCTTTGCAAACAAATCATTAGTTACATCAAATCCTAAGGACCTCAAATATTTAATGAGAAATACTGCTGTCGTTCTCGTATTCCCCTCTCCAAATGCATGAATTTGCCATAGATTCGAAACAAACTCTGCTAGATGAGGAATCAGCTCTGCCACAGAAGAAAATGCATACTTGTACTCTCTTTCCTTTTGCATATCGTATTCTAGCATCTCCTTAAGTTCAAGAGCATTTCCATAATTCACCGAAGCACCGTCTAACACCCATTCTCTCTTTGATATGTTGTAATCTCGAATTTTCCCGGCATGAGAAAATACTCCTTCAAAGATTCTTCTATGAATTCCAATATACTGAGGAACCGAAAATGTAAATGCATTTTCAGATAGAATTGCTGCGATTCTACCCGCGACAATATCTGCTTCTCTGTCTCTGTCACTGCTTTCTTTTCTATCTATTGATGTAATATAATAACTCTCAATCAGTTTATTAGCCTCAGGCAAAGAGATATTTCCTTCAATATTATCTTTCGCAACTTTTTTAAGATAATCAGATGTTTTTAAACCATCAACTGCTTGGAGTCCCATGGCAGTATACCATGCATAACCCAAATCTTTTTTTGATGGCTCTGATTGTTTTATATATTCTTCAAATGGGTCATTTTTTATATCATCCACCATATTTCTCCTCCTGATTTATTCTATACGTTGTTTTCTTTCTTCATTTTACGAACTCTTCTAGGATCTTCTGGTTTTTCCGCATCTTTTGGAATTAACCACATTCGTCCCATAAGAAAAGCGCCCTCAATTCGTCCCTCTTTACAATAAATTGCAACTCTTCTTTGAGAAACATTCCATTTCTTTGCACATTCTGCTGATGTCAGATAATCCATGCTTTATCCTCCGTAATTCAATTTAAATACATCTACTTTATTATATTCTATGATGCGAACACTTTCAACGAAATAAACTTCTGATTTTCTTATTAAAAAACTTCTTCTCAATAATCATCCGTTCGCATCTATCTATTTTTATTGGGTCATTTTTTCAACGTCATGACCCAATATTTCAACGTCATGACCCAATAAAAATCACTACTTCACTTTCAATCGGCAACTTTCTAGTTTAATTATCACACCACAACCATTCAAACAACTAACAACCCTACCAAACCGCGTCAATCTACAGCACATCTTCCCTGCTTTTGACACGACCCGATGGAGTTGTTTATTGGTAGCCAAGCACACTTAAGATTAAGTGTGCTTCGCAATATGTAATTGTATGTCACATCTCCAAAACACTGTTATTTTGCCGCTTTGTCACATTTGCACAAAAACTGCCTGGGTTAAAAGTGGGTTACAAATCTACCTAAAAATCCCCACAAGCCTTGCTATTACTGACTTTAAGAGAATCGTGGAATCAGTTGCCGTGAGGTACAAACTTATTCCAAAGGGCAACTGACATATTGCTTACACCAATGGAATGAATCTTGCCTTCAGCTTTTGCTTCTTCTACATCACCATATGGCTGATGGATCAAGAAGTACTCTTTTACCAAAGCGAGAGACTTCTTCTCCAAGATGTTCCATCTGATTTTTTCCAAAATATACTTTTGTCTTGTTTTCAAAGATAAAATCTTTCATGTTATTCTCCTTAATCTTCAATTACAAAAGCGCTTCTTAGACGTTCTTCTACACCTGGTGCATCAGGGTTATGACTTCCTTTTCCGGTATCCATTTGTCTAATGGCTTCCATTTCTTCATTAGTTAATGTGAAATCAAAGATATCTAGATTTGTCTTGATTCTTTCTTTATTTGTAGATTTAGGTAAAGTGATTACACCATCCTGTACTTCAAATCTCAAGATGATCTGTCCAGGATTTTTACCATATTTATTGGCTAAAGTGGTAATGATTTCATGTGACAATAAGTTAGCATCACCATGACCAAGCGGATACCATGCTTCAAGTTTTGTATCTGTTTCTTTCATGAGGGCACGAATTTCTTTTTGCTGGAATAGTGGATTGAATTCTACCTGATTGACAGCAGGTTTAATGTTAAAGTGAGGTACAAACTTATTCCAAAGGGCAACTGACATATTGCTTACACCAATGGAATGAATCTTGCCTTCAGCTTTTGCTTCTTCCATTGCTTTCCATGCTCCTTCTACATCACCATATGGCTGATGGATCAAGTAGAGATCAATATAATCAAGATTAAGTTTTCTTAATGATCTTGCAATTCCTCTTTTGGCTTCTTCATAGCCATTATCTGAAAGCCATAGTTTACTTGTGACAAAGATTTCTTCTCTATCAATACCGCTATCACGAATAGCCTTTCCCACATCTTCTTCATTAAAATAGGCAGCTGCTGTATCGATATGACGATAACCTGATTTTAAGGCATTTAATACTGCCTCATAAGTTGGTCCATCATTAGGAATCATAAATACACCAAAACCAATTGTAGGAATCTTGTTTCCATCATTTAAAGTTAAATATTTCATAGTCCATCCTCCTTTAATATGTTGAGACAACACTTTTTGTCATGCGCCAAATACCATTTGTTTTCTTAAGACTACATTGTTGCTGAAGTCGCCATGTATGCTTTCTTCCGCCAAATACTGCTGCTCTTACTTCACTTTGCCCTATTACAGTGGCAAAGTTGCCATCAAGCTTTACTGATATATTTCTTTCTTTGCTTGAATAGTAATTCAATGTTCCATTCATGACAGCTGTAATGAATTCTTCTTTTGATTGATGCATACCTGTCATATGTACTAATACATAACTATCGTCTAATACGTCTTGAAGCAATGCTTCATCCTTATTGACCATGCCTTCATACATTTTCTTGTAGACATCTTCAATCATCTTATGATCATTCATATTAATTTCCTACATGACTCCTTGCTTATTAAGCCATTCCTGTACCTGTTTCTCACTCTGTGATACACGACTTCCTAAGATAGAAAGACCGTCTTTGACTATTGCTCCTTTGGCATATTTCTTAATATCTCTTTCACTTAATCCCATACCGCTTCCTTCATTAGTACAAAGTGGAAGGATTGTTTTATTGGTGAAATCAAACTGTTCTAAAAATGTTACAATGGCCATTGGCATAGTTCCCCAATAATTAGGATATCCTAAAATAATTGTATCATATTGATCCATATTGTTTGGCAATTGAACAAGTTCTGGTCTATATCCCTGTCTTAAATCTTTTTTTGCTTCTTCAATACATGTCATATAGACTGGAGAATAGGGTTCTTTCATTTCTATCTTGAATGTATCTGCCTCAATTAAATTATTAATTATACCAACAACTATTTCAGTGTTGCCTACTTTGACATATCTCATGGCTCCCCCAAAATAGTTTTCATCTGCTCTTGAAAAGAATGCTACTAAAGTTTTTGTCATTCTTACATCCTCCTTTTCTATTTACATTTTTTCATGTTTTATATAAAATATCCAATAGAAAGATTAAATATCCTATTTAAATATTTAATAACAAGGAGATACTTATGAATACAAAACAGATTGATTATTGCATTGAACTTGCCAGAACACAAAACTTCAGTCGTGGGGCAGAAAATATGTTTGTAAGTCAGCCGACCTTTTCTTATCAGATTAAGCTATTGGAAGAGGAAGTAGGTTTTACGATTTTTGAACGTAATGGGAAAGGTGCGTCTCTTACCCCTGCTGGCAAGCAGTTTGTCTCTTATCTTTCTTTAATGAGAGAGGAATTAAAGCGTGCTATTGAACAGGGACAAAACTTCAGTGCCAAGTATAAGGACAATATTTCTATCTCTCTTCCGGTTAGACAATCTCTTTATTTTTTACCTGAAGCTATTCGTCTATTTGAAGAACAGATGCCAGGTATCCAGATTACTCCGGTTTTTCAATATGAAAATGGACTTGATCATTTTCTAAAAAATGAGACTGATCTTCTTTTTGAATTGCGTGAAAATACAAAACAACTTGCGGGCACAGTGGTCCACGAGCTATTTCATAGTCATACTTATCTTATTGTAAATAGAGATGATTCTCTTGCTAAAAAGAATCTCATTTGTGAAGAGGATCTTTATGATAGAACCCTCATGGTGGGCGGAGGATCTCCTGTGGCTCTTCAGCGTCTTCAGCAGCATCTTATTTCTACAGGAAAGATCAAGTATTTCAATAGTCCTGATCATGATACAACCCTTACTAATATTGCAGCTGGAAAAGGCATCTGTCTTGCACCGGGATTCTTAAATGATCACAGTGGTCAATTTGCCTGGATTCCTTATGACTGTAAAGAAACATTTAACTGTGTTCTTGTTTCTCATAAGAATGATGCACGTGAAGGTCTAAGCTTATTCTTAAATATTCTCACTGAACTCTACAAGGATGCTGTCGCATTCCCATTATAGAAATTAATGAGAAAGTTCTCTTACATCAGAGAATACAAAGTACTGTTCTCTTTCAGCAATTCTCCACTGTCCATTTACTTTGACATACTTATCATAGTATCTTACACCATGAACAGTTAATTTATCTTTTCCATCTTCTTCATTAACAAGATGAGCAAGGGCATAACATGTTCCTTCAGCATGTTCATCATCTAAGAAATTAACAACCTGCTGACCATTCATATGGAATGATTCTTTAGCAGCACCAAATCCTTTGTATGCTTTAATAAGATCATGTACATTTGTTAAATCCATTCCTAACTCATTATTGAAATAGACTCTTACATGACAATCTTCAGTAAATACATTTACATAATAATCCTGATTGTTTCTATCTGATTCAGTAGCATAGTTATCTACCAATGTCTTTAATTCTTCTCTTGCTATTAATTTTTCTAATTCTGTCATTTTATTTCTCCTTTGTGTTTATTTTTGACATACTCATCTTCTCACAACAATTTAAAGATATCCAATAGAAACATTTAATAATCAATTTAAATTTTAAATA
>OCTW011612776.1_pt1 | contig 15913 bp, 14 predicted proteins | sample 1539671 | NCBI WGS metagenome assembly OCTW01 (sample SAMN02144230, study PRJEB22623) | gut metagenome | biome: sheep rumen | host: Ovis aries | place: New Zealand
CCGGCCAGTCGGTCGAGGTGCAGGCCGAAAGCATCGTTGTCTACGGCGAGGCCGACCCCGACACCTATCCCCTGCAGAAGAAGGGCCACTCAATGGAGTTCCTGCGCGAAATCGGCCACCTGCGTCCGCGCACCAACACCTTCGGCGCTGTGATGCGTATGCGCCACGAGATGGCTTACGCCATCCACACCTTCTTCCACCAGAAAGGTTTCTACTACTTCCACACGCCGCTCATCACCGCCAGCGACTGCGAGGGCGCCGGCGAGATGTTCCAGGTTACGACGATGGACCTCAACAACATACCGCGCACGGCCGACGGTGCCGTCGACTACAGCCAGGACTTCTTTGGCAAGCAGACTGCCCTGACCGTCAGTGGCCAGCTTGAAGGCGAGCTGGGCGCCACCGCACTGGGTGCCATCTACACCTTCGGACCCACCTTCCGCGCCGAGAACAGCAACACGCCGCGCCACCTGGCCGAGTTCTGGATGGTGGAGCCCGAAATGGCCTTCTATCAGCTCGACGAGCTGACGGCCCTCGAAGAGGAGTTCATCAAGTTCCTCGTCCGCTGGGCTCTCGACAACTGCAAGGAAGACCTTGAATTCCTCAACAATATGATTGACAAGGGCCTCATCGAGCGCCTGAAGAGCGTCATCGACACCGACTTTGTCCGCCTGCCCTACACCGAGGGTATCAAGATACTGGAAGAGGCCGTCGCCAAGGGCCACAAGTTCGAATTCCCCGTCAGCTGGGGCATTGACCTGGCTTCGGAGCACGAGCGCTTCCTCGTCGAGGAGCATTTCAAGAAACCCGTCATTATGATCGACTATCCCAAGGAAATTAAAGCCTTCTATATGAAACAGAACGACGACGGCAAGACTGTTCAGGGCACCGACGTGCTCTTCCCGCAGATTGGCGAAATCATCGGCGGCTCGGTGCGCGAAGAGAACTACGACAAGCTGATGACGCGCATCAACGAGCTCAACATTCCGATGAAGGATATGTGGTGGTATCTCGACACGCGCCGCTATGGCAGCTGCCCGCACGCCGGATTCGGCCTTGGCTTCGAACGCCTGATGCTCTTCGTCACCGGTATGAGCAACATCCGCGACGTCATCCCCTTCCCGAGAACACCAAAGACCGCTGAGTTCTAATCTATTTGGATATCAGATTTTCCCTTTTTTATATACAATGTACCGATCCGCATAGTACCCACTATGCGGATTATTTTTTGATTCGGGAAACGTCTGCGCATTTCATACAAACATCTGATAAGCAAACATATTACCTACACATTTATCATTCCAGCAAAACGACTGCGTAAAAAATGCTTTAACCTGATTTGTCACAATCCATTTTTTGTGTAATTTTGCAGTCGGAAAACAATCTACAAAAACATTCGTTATGAACAAGAGAAAACCAAGGACAATTGTTGCAATTGCCACAGCAGCACTGCTTTTTGCCGGCTGCGTGAAGGTAGAGAAAGAATGCACCTTCAGCCATTGGCGCTGGCCAGGAAAAGAAGGCGGCGAGGCGCGTATGCCACGGACGATAAGCGACCAATACCTTTCGATCGAAGAGCTGGCGGCGCTCTACGACTCACTTGTGCACGGCGACACCGTAAAGCTCTACACATTTGTCTGTACCGACACTTCCGTAAAATACAAGCCACTTTTCCTGGCCGACAGCAAAGAGTACCGCTATAAATATACCGCACCCGGCTACTTTATGACCTACAAACATCTGCCCCTCTCTATGGTGCGGCACAGCCAATACGGCGATGAGAACAGTCCCGTGTGCTTACGCGACCTTCCCGACTCGGTTGCCAGCCACGCCGACACTGCCAAATGCTATGTCGAAGGGCGCATAGATTTTTCAGATCACAGAGGATGCGCCGAAAAGATGCAGCTTTATATTTCACCTGACCAAATAAAAACAAGGCTATGAAAACAAGGAGATTTCATTCCATCATAATGGTCGCCGCCGCACTTTTTGTCTTCAACGGCTGCGGAGCATACAATCCCCAATGTGTAGACATCCCTCTTATCGAACGCAAAGGAGAGGTCAAGCTTGAAGGCGGGGCGGTCGTCTTGGACAAGACTTTGGTCGGACACATTTCGACTGCAGCAGGTATAACGGATCACATTGCTATCCAGGGGCATATACACGGATTGGCCAACAAGAGCGGGCTTAGAATAAAATATTTGCAGGTTGCGACGGGCTATTACAACAAAATGGGCAGATTGAACACCGAGTTGTATTTAGGCTACGGCTTCAATACGTTTGCATACACTATAATGAGCGATGCAGAACCCTATCCTTATGGCCGAGAGGATGGAAATAACCATATTGCTTTTGCACAATTCAACTGCGGCTGGAACCACTTGGCCAACTCGCATATAGACATTGCTTTCGGCCTGAAAGTGGGCTATCTGCACGATTCGCGAATACGCACCAACTACTACTACGATCGGTACTCTGACGACAATTTGGGCAGGTGGTCCACCGAACAGTCCATTGTGGGCAACCGCTTGCTTCTGGAACCGACAGCGGAATTTCGCATAGGCTGGACTCATTTCAAGCCCTCGCTGATAATCGGCTATTACCACGCCTTCCCAGATGATTATCTGAGTGGCTCACGGCTGAGTATCCGATTGGGGCTGACCTACAGATTCTGACCCGAAGAACATTCTTTACTGCACCTTAACTTCGCAGGCGAGACACCTGCGAAGCAATATTTTTTTCATCATTTAGTGTTGAAATTCAAGATTTTTATGTAAATTTGCATCCTGTAAACAGTTGAAACCTTCTGCCGATTAACGCATATAGGATATTACAAACCAATATCTTAATTGCACCGAACCAAATATGACGCAAAACGAAACTGACATAAGATTTATGCATCGTTGCCTGCAACTGGCGTCCTGCGGACTGGGGCGCGTGCGGCCCAACCCGATGGTTGGCTGCGTCATAGTCAAGGACGGCCATATCGTCAGCGAGGGTTTTCATCAGGTTTATGGCGGATGGCACGCCGAGCGCAACGCCATTCTGAAAGCGGAAAGCGACCTGCGCGGTGCCACCCTGTATGTCAACCTCGAACCCTGCTCGCACCAGGGTCTTACGCCCCCCTGCGCCGACCTGATAGTCGAGAAAGGCATCGGCCGCGTGGTGTGCTGCAACGACGACCCCAACCCCCTTGTTTCGGGTCGCGGCTATGCCAAGCTCGAAGCGGCAGGCATCGAAGTGGTGCGACACATCCTCGAAGACGAGGGTCGCGAACTGAACCGGCGTTTCTTCACCTTTATGGAGAAACGCCGTCCTTATATTATCCTCAAGTGGGCGCAGAGCGCCGACGGCTTTATGGCACCGTCGAAAACGGAAAACGGAAAAAGTTACTGGCTGTCGTCGCAGCGACAGACCATCGAAAGCCACCGCCTGCGCACCGAAGAAGCCGCCATACTCGTCGGCTCACAGACCTACATCGACGACCGCCCGCAGCTGACGGCACGCCTCTTCGGCGGACGCCAGCCGCAGCCCATCGTCCTCGACCGCCGAGGCCGCCTCACCGACCTTCCCGACCACTGGCTCCACCTGCGCTGCCCGTCGCTCGGCGAAGCGATGCAGACCCTCTACGAACGCAAAATACAGTCGCTTATCGTCGAAGGCGGACGCCAAATTCTCGACGCCTTCATCCGCAATGGACTCTACGACGAGGTGCGCATCTTCCGCAGCACAACAACCCTTGGCGACGGACTCCCCGCCCCCGCCATCCCACCGGTTGCCGAAGGACGATTGAAAATAATCGACTGAGCGAACAACAAGCAAACCAAAATATCAAACCATTATGCGCAAAAACTTCCCCCTATCTGCAAAAAGCCTCAAAATTAGCCTCTTGACCGCAGCCGTCATCTTAGGGACATTGATGGCCACAAGCTGCAGCAAAGACCGTACAACATTCACCGCCATAACCCAGGACTACAACAGCGCCAAAGACTACATCACCGGCACCATAGTCCACTGGCACAACGGAGACGCTGTACAAATCAACGGCCAAGCCTACAACATAGCCGTCGATGCCAGCCAGAACAACAAGGCCACCATCGATGCCGAAGGCGCAAGCGACATAGGAGGGGAATACTACGCCGCCTACCCCGCCGACATCGCGGCCATAAACGGCGGACAAATAACATTCAGCATCCCACAGGAAGAAACCTACGCCACCAATGGCGGACAGCAAGTCGTGCACAGCATAATGGCAGCCAAAGCCGACGGCAATACGCTACGTTTCCAGAACCTTTGCGCCCTGCTGCATTTCAAGGTGAACGCCAGCGGAAACGGCATCGGAGCCAAGCTCCACGCCATCGAAGTCGTCAGCGACAAGCCCCTGTACGGCACCATTGTCGCCCAGTTCGCCGAAAGCCAATGGCAAGTGCAGCCGCCCACCAGCGCCGACGCCACATCGCGCACCCTGCGCTTCAGCACACCACTCAACCTTGCAGCCGAGACAAAAGACCTCTACCTTCTGGTGCCGCCCGTCAGTGGAGCATCCACCTTCACCCTGCGTCTGACCATCGAAGACAACAACGGGATAATCAAAGTATTCGAAAAAACCAAGGCCGCCAACATCGCCAACATCGCCTTCAACAGTGGCGAGCTGTGCCACTTCGACGATACCAACACCTTCACCGGCAGTGCAATGAAGTTCGGCAACACCGAGCCCACCAAACCCGTCACCAACGGTTCGGCTGCGCACCCCTACATCGTCAATTCCGCCACAAGCTGGGCCGCATTGGCCGACACGCTGAAGAAAGCCGGCAAACACGTTACCCTGGCCGCCGACATCAATGTCGGCAGCACCCTCAACGGCGAACTCAAGGCCGTCCTCGACGGCAACGGCCACACCATAACCCTGACGACCCAGGGCATATCGCTCTTTTCCACGGTCAACGGCGGCACCGTCAAAAACCTGACCATATCAGCAACCAGCGACGTCACATCGCCAGTGCTGGTTAATAATGGGAGCAATTGTTATGGTTCGTTAGCTGGAGTGGCTAAAGAAAATGCAGTATTCGATAATTGCACCAATCGGGTAAACATAATTTGCGATACCGAAGAAACCAGTCTAAAAATTGGCGGATTGATAGGATTAGCCAACAAATGTTCGATAACAAACTGCACAAACTATGGGAACATCACAACTAATTACCATTATGTTGGTGGCCTTGTCGGCGAAATGGTCAATATGAATTCCATATCCGGCTGTACCAACTATGGCAACATCACAACTACATCCTCGTCCGAGACAGTGAAAACCCAATATTGCGGTGGCATAGCAAGCAGGTTGTCATTAACCGACAACAGTCTTTATTGCACTGACTGCCATAATTATGGCAACATTGTTTTACAAAAGGCATCTGCTTCAGAAAGCTGCTATATAGGTGGAATTTTCGGCCAAGTATCTTGCTGCATTTCCCATTGCAGCAATTCAGGAACAATTGCTTGCAACAACACTGGGAATAAAGCAAAAATAATTGGTGGAATTGTAGGTATATTTAACCCGACTCAAATACGTACAATGCACAACTGCTCCAGTATAGGGGATATCACCGCAACCAACAGCAGTACAAACATTTATGCTGGAGGGTTAGCTGGGAAAAACTATAGGACAAAAATACAAAACTGTTATGCAAAGTGCAACATTGAAGGAAATATTATCGCCGGCATCGTGGCGGACGGAATAGACCTTTTTGCCAATATAACTATTTCTAACTGCTACTTTTATGGCGAACTGAGTGCAACTAACAAATACGGCATCGCTGGCGAGTCCGACAGCACCTGCAAATTCACTATCGACCACTGCTATTATCCAACCAGCTACAGCCTGTGCCACTCCTCCAGCACCAACAACGGCAACAACTCGACCCTCAGCAGCGGCACAACAATCAGCGGCGGCAGCGAGACAAGCCTGCGCGACGCGCTGAATGCCAACATAAACAATATGCCGACAGGCAGTTACACCTGGAAAAACAGCGACGACAACACCTATGTCGTCTTCAACATACCCAATGCCAAAAGGTAACCTCTAAAAATTCGATTAATTCGCGTTTTGCCTGCAAAACAAAATTCTTAACATCAATGATTTAATTCGACAAATTCGCAGTTAAGATTATTAGGGTTGCCCAAAAGCAGACGGCAGAAGCAGAAACAGAACCTTAATGAAACAAAAAATAATCCTCATCACCGGAGCCAGCAGCGGCATTGGCTTCGACGCAGCGCAAACGCTGGCACGGCAAGGCCATAAAGTATACGCCGCCGCACGACGCACCGAACTGATGCAACCCCTGAAGGCCGACGGCATCACGCCGCTGAGCCTCGACGTCACCGACGAAGAGTCGATGCAGCAATGCGTGCAGGCCGTTTTGGACAAAGAAGGCCGCATCGACGTGCTGGTCAACAACGCCGGCTACGGATGGTTCGGCGCCATCGAGACAACGCCTATGGAGGAAGCCCGCCGCCAGCAGGAAGTCAACGTCTTCGGCCTGGCGCGGATGTGCCAGCTGGTGCTCCCCGCGATGCGCCGTCAGGGCAGTGGCCGCATCATCAACACCGCCTCGATAGCCGGCAAGATCGTGCTGCTCTACGGCGGATGGTACAACGTGTCGAAATTCTCGGTCGAAGCCCTGAGCGACGCCCTTCGTATGGAGGTGAAGCCCTTCGGCATCGACGTCTCCATCATCGAGCCCGGCGGCATCAAGACCGACTGGGGCATCATCGCCGCACGCCACCTGCGCGAATCGTCGGCCGGAACGCCCTACGAGGCCAGCGCCACCACCGAAGCCGACACGCTGCACAAGGCCTACTCAGGCCCCTGGCTGTCGTCGCCCCGAGTGATAACGCGCGCCATCTCGCGTGCCGTCAACAGCCGCCGCCCCAAGACGCGCTACCGCACCGGCCGCTTTGCCCACATCGGCGTCTTCTTCCACTGGCTGTTGCCCACGCGCTGGTGGGATGCCGTGATGCGCGGCTTCAGCAAGCTGAAAATATAAGGCTAACCGCAGCAAAAGTCTGAATTACAGATGCCTTTCGCAACCTCAAACAGAGGTGTCGAGAGGCATTCGCGCATTTTAAGAAACTGTTTTGACTTTATCGATGAAAATTATTGGGCATAGAATCGAGGGATTTTTTCACGGTATTGAGGGCGCAATGGGGTTCCATTGTAACCGAAAGACCGTGAAAAAAGCACCGATTCTATGGCATAAGAATATCATTGGATAAAGTCAAAACAGTTTCTGATAATTATGTTAAATTTAATAATTCTTCATTAAAGCCCACTGGAGTGATTTTTGGTAAGAATTTGGTAGAAGTTTGGGTGAACTTTGGTAGGTATTTGATGCTTGGAAATCAGTGTTTTAAGATTTTGCGATTTTTGAGCGGATTTTAACAGTTTTTAAGTTAATTTCAGACTACAGAAAGAAAGCCCGAATGTTAAATTCAGCATTCAGGCTTGGGGTATTTTAAGAAATCTGTTCCGTCGCCATAGCGTCGCCGGCAGCAAGAGGCAACGCCCTGCACGTCGGCCGCGAACGTTGCGGGCAAGGTGCCGATGGCGGGGACGATGGCGGTTCGCTATTTCTTCTTGAATTTGGTGACCATATCGATGTCGTTCGGCTCGGGGTCGTCGGAGAGGTAGGTCACTTTGAGGAAGGCCGTGTCCTTGAGGAAATCGATGCTTCCCACCTGCACCTTGACGATATCGAGGCCCGTGCGCTCGCGGAGGTCGGCCAGCAGCTCTTCGCGCCGTTCTGGTTTGATGAGGGCTATTTTCTCGTAGGTGATGATTTTCTGCGCCTTACGGTTCGACATACCGACCGCCTCGAGCAGCCAAATCAAGAGGATAAAGAGGACGTTGGTGGCGATGAACGAGATGTAGCTCGATGCCATACCGGCGCCGTTGACGATGCTGATGGCGATGAGGACAAAGAGGTAGGTCATCTCGCGGATGGGCAGCTGCTCGGTGCGGTAGCGTATCATACTGAAGATACCGAAGAGGCCGAGGGCGATGCCCACCTCAATCTTCATATTCTGAAGCTGATAGAGGATGAAGAAGATGGCCGTACTGAAGAGCATATAGGTGAAATAATAGTCGCGGCGCTTGCTCTTGGGATAGTAGAGGAAATGGGTTATAATCCAGCATACCAGCAGGTTGATACCGAAGAGAATGAGCATCTTCCACAGGCCGGGAGCGTCGAAGAACGGCAGACCGAGGAAGTCGATGTTCTGCTCCTCGGCGTTGCCGAAACGGAGGGCGATGTCGGCATCCTCGAGCGCGTCGGCAGCGGCGTCGGGCTGGTTGTCTTCAAGGATAGACTCTTCGGTAGGAAGGACGACATCGTCGTCGATACCCTGAGCCAAAGCACTATTGGCAAAAGTCATTATCATTGCCAGAAAAAGGGATACAAATATTTTTTTCATAAGGGTTTTATTGTTGATTTGATATTTTATCGATAAACAAAAGTTTGGGCTTGAAGCGGTTGCGTTTGGCCGAAGGGTCGGTAAGGGCCGTGCCGATGCAGTACTTGCTCATACGGCGCGGCAGGACGTGCAGGTCGTGGAGCGCGCGCTCGATGTCGGACATCGGGGCACCGACCTCGTGCTTAACCTCGATGACCAGCAGCGGGCTGATGTCGGCATCGATGCCGGTGGCGCGGTTGTAGAACCTGATGCCGCGGTCGATGGTGATACGCTCGCTCATCCCCTTGTCGACCAGCGTGATGCGCTCGAAACTATTCTCCAGGCAGGGGTGCAGCACCGCAACGGGATAGGGCGTGTTTTCGTTGACGAACTGCGACACTTCGGGCACCTCGAGGCAACGGTCGAACATCTGCACGTCGATGGGGATGCGCACCTTGCGGGTATTCTTCTTGTTGTCTTTGTTCTTGATTTCGAAGAAGGTGGTCTCGGTCGAGCGGTAGGTGCGGACACGCAGTTTCTGGCGGTTCAGCTTCTTGTTGTGGTGCATCGTGTACATTTCGAGGTTGTCGGTGTCGAAATAGAGCGTGCGGTAGGGAGCCAGCGGGTTGCCCTCGATGTGCTGCACATAGTAGCCGTCGGCGATGCGCGCCAGCAGCTCGTCGAGCAGGGCCGCCGGAGCCATATACTTCTGGTCGACGCGGTTCATCAGCCTGACGGCCTTCATATCGTCGAGGCCGATGGGCTGCATCAGGTCAAGGACGCTCATTGATAGGAATATTCGTAGGTTTTGGTCGATTCGAGCTTGCCGTTGGGCTTGTAGTTGAGCTGCTTGTGGCGCGTTCCGTCGGCGTTGTACTCGAAGTGCTTGACGCGCATCACGCGGTTCTTGTCGTCATATTCTACCTGCTCCTTGCACTTGGTGCTTGCGCCCTCGTAGCTGTAGGTGGTGCGCTTCTTCTGGCCATACGAGGCGTATTCTATCTCTTCGATTTTGCGTCCCTGAGCGTCGTAGGTGACCTTGTTGTCGAGATAGGACTGCGTGGAGCCGGACTTGGTGTTCCACTCCTTGACGACGAGGTTTTTCTTGCGTTCGCGTTTGTTCTGCTCCTGGGCGCACAGCGTGCCGCCCAAAAGGCATAAGGAGACCAGTAAAAGAATGAGTTTCTTCATATTAAACGATTTAGAATGAATAACTGTAACCAATATTAATCCAGCCCACAAATCCCGTTTCGCGGATGTAGGACTTCAGTTTGGTGCCTTCGGCATTGGCATCGACCACCTTGTCCACAATGCGGTCGGCCAACAGCGAGATGTCTATCCTCGAAGCCTTGCTGAGCCGGTATTCAAAGCCCAGGGAGCCCCGGACACGGTTGACGTACATCCCCGTCCAACTATCTATGAACCAGCCGGCTTCGCCGTATTGCGACAGGGCGCTGGTCAGGTAGTTGGTTCCGTCGTAGCTGGCGCTTATCACCGGCGCATTCAGCGTGTTGCGCAGTTCGACGTAAGCGTATGGCTCGAGGCGCCGCAGGCCTTTGTACGAAAGTTTCAGCCTGCTTTTGAGCGTCAGCGCCGTGCGCGGGTTCTGATACTCGTTCATATCGCCGCTGCGATAGGTGGCCTGGAAGCGCTCGCGGAGCGACAGGCGCCAGTCGCCGAAGCGCAGGCTGCCCGTGGCGTCGAGCATCAGGCGGTGGCGGCTGCTTTTGAAAGCGCCGTCGCTGCTGCTATAGGGATTGATCATTGCATAGCCGACGCCCAGCTTCAGGTAGTCGTTGACTTTGTAGCTCAGGCCCAGCGTGGTGTGGAAGCGGTCGAACGAGCCGAAGTTGTTGTCCATACGGATCTCCTCCTCAAGGCTGATGTGCAGGCCGCGAGCCAGCTTCTTGTCGACCGACACCGACAGGCGGCCTCCCACTTCGGGGTCCAGATCGACATCGGTCTGTGCCTTCAACGACGGGAAGCCGAAAGCGGAAAGGACGATCGCAAATATGACTAAAATTCTTGTTTTCATTGTCGTTTTAAGTTTTGGTTGAGTTGTTTAGTGTCCGCCCATTCCGCCGCCATTGCCGCCGCTGTAGGCCGATAGGCTTACCATCGAGCCGCCGCTCACCGTAGGGCCTTCGAGCAGCATTCCGTTCATATATTCCGTTCCGCCACTGACACTTACGCTGCTTTTCAGCGAAGGCTGCGACGAGCCCGACACAACCAGGCCGCTGCCGCCACTTGACGGGGTCTTGAAGGCATAGGTAGCGTCGCCAACGGTCATCGAATACCACGTGTTCTTGCTCCACGACGAGGCCCTGTAGCAGCTTTGCGTCAGCGACGCGCCGCCCTCCAAGCCGCCGATGGCTATCAGCGTACCGCCTTGAACATAAAGCTTATAGCCCCCTTCGGTATTGGCATCAAGGGCCATCTCGGGCGACGAAGCTCCGATGGCATAGACCACGCCACCCTTGATGTATAGGTTGCCGTTGGCATCGAATCCGTCATTGCTGGTGGCGTGGGCGCACACATAGCCGCCGCTGATGGTCATAGTCGACGACGAGTTGATGGCGTCGTCGGCAGCCGAATAGCTGTAGATGTTGCCGCCGGTGATGCTGAGTTCGCCCTTGGATTCGATGCCTTCGTGTGCCGAGGCGCTGACCGTCAGCGTGCCGCCGTTGATAGTGATATTGCCGTCGAACTTGATGCCCTTGGCAGCCACGCTATTGTCGCTGCTGCTTTGGCCACCGCCGTGACCGCCACCAGGCCATCCACCGCCAGGCCATCCGCCGCCACCGCCGCTGCTCGAACCAAAGTTGGAGCCCGTGACGGTAATCTTCACCGTGCCACCGTTGAAGGTCGCCGTGCCGTCGCCGCTCATACCCTTGGCACCCGTGCCGCTGCTGGTGATGGTCAGCGTGCCGTCGTTCATCACAAAGGCATCCTTGGCCTTGATGCCAGCCACCTTGGTGGTGTCGCCGTTGCTGACGAAAGTGCTGCTCGTGGCGTTGACCGTGACGGTTCCGCCGTTGATGGTGACATTGTCGTCGCTGACGATGCCGCTCTTGCCGCTGGCCTTGACAGTAAGGCTGCCGTCACCGCTGACCGTAATCGAACCTTCGCCAAAAACGACACCCTTCTCGTCCTCGTCGGTAGGCGTGTTGCTGTAGCTCGAGCCGTCGGCCAGCGTATTGCTGCCGTTGAGCACCAGGTAGGTCACAGCGCCGCTCGACGGGTTGCTCGACGCGCCCTGCAGGTTCAGCGCAGCACCATTGGGGTTGGTGATGCTTGCACCGTTCAGCACAACCGACTGACCGGCAGGACTGTAAATCTTCAGATACCCGTTCGATGTCGTTCCGCTCACCTCATACTGGACCAGTTCGCTGCCCGAGTTGACAATCATAACCCCGTTGCCGCTGATGGTCACCGTCTGACCGGTGCCGGCGCCGCTCACCGAAGCATTGCCACTCGACGAAAACACGACGGTTATAGTCCCGTCAAATTCAACGTCTTCGTAATTTCCAATCTCACTGCTGTCCACCGTCGTGATGGTGTCCTTCCCGCATCCTGCCAGAAGCAGCAATGCCGCAGCAGCCATTATTATGTGCAATCTCATATTTATATTTTTTGATATTTGATTCTTTAGTAAAAATTTAAAGAGACAAATCCAACAGTATACACCTAAACATTAATCACTTAAACAAAACTTTCAATTTTCGTATGCCTCTAATTATAATTTGCAAAAATACACAGCGCAATGTCTATATAATTAAACATATTTCTCTATTTTTTTGACAAAAAGTCGGAAATTATCCTACTATTTCAGAAAAATAAGTACTTTTGCACTATGAATAGAAGTGCCAACAACTCTCATCCCATTTTCGACAACCTACAGAGAATCAGTAGCGAAGGTATCGTAATACTGAACAACGTGACAGGCTTGCCACCCACCGATGGGCCGTTTGTGTCGCCCGACTACGTCATCTGCATCGGCCACCGCGGGCACATACAGCTGATGTACGACGACATATCGGACTTCTCAGCCGAGCACACCGTGGCCGTCATCTTCCCCAACCACCAGCTGCTCGATATGGGCAAAACCGACGACTACCTCGCCACGCTGATTGTCGTCAACGCCTCGGTCCTCAACGACCCTATGCTGCAAATCATCAACCACTTGCGCCACCGCTACGAGGCGCACCCCAACATCAAGCTCGACCAGCACGAATACCGTATGATAATGAACGTCGTGGAGTTGATGACGGAAACCGTCGACTGCAACCTTGCCGAACGCCGGATGCTGCACACCCGACAGCTGGAGTTCCTGCTGCGACTGCTGACCCATTACCGCAAAAGCAAACTGAACGAGACAGACGAAAACAAGCAGCTGAGCAACCTCTTCCACGCCAACCTCGACAAGCACTTCCACCAGCATCGCGATGTCGGATTCTACGCCAACCTGGCTTGCCTTACGCCCAAATATTTCAGCGACCTGATAAAGAAAGAGACCGGCCACACGGCAGCCTTCTGGATTGCCACCCGGGTCGTCGTCGAAGCCAAGATGCTGCTCCACACCCGGCCCGACCTCTCCGTGCAGGGCATCGCCAACCTGATGGGATTCGACGAGCAGTCGGCCTTCAGCCGCTTCTTCCGCCGCGAAACGGGACTGTCGCCCACCGAATTCCGCAAGCAGATATAGGTTTGGGAATCAGTTTTTCAACCGCCTGTCAGCACGCCTCGAGCAGGAAACTGACCGGGCGGAAACCATCGTTGCAGCTTATAAGGGCGCTGTCGGGGTTCTTCATCCAGCCGTCGTAGAAATTGCCGCGTCCGGCAGCCAATTCCTCGACAAACCATCGCATCGACTCCCACGCGCTGTCGCACATACCCTCGGGCTTGGCGCCGCCGATGGCAATCCATTGCTGCCCCTCGACGACGTCGCACGCGTGCTGAATAGGGTTCTCGTATCGGGCCTGCAAGTCCTTGTAGTCGGCCTTGCGAATGGCAGTTATTCTTACATTTCTCATACCGTCGTAACGCACTTCGGCTCCGATTATTGCATCACTCGTCGACATTAATTTCGGGCAGCGTCGGTCCCTTGTCGCAGCAATGGCATTCCTTGCCGCCGCCATTCGGGCAACCGCTGCAGCCGCATCCGCATCCACCCTTGCCCTTTGCCGTCCGCACCACCCACCGCACGGTCAGCGCCACCGTGGCAACAAGAATCAATATAACAATCAACACCTGCATAATTATGTGCTTTTAACGACGAAGTTTCTTTACCACATATTATTATTAACAACTGCGAATTTAACAAATTAAGCGAATTCAGGAAGCTGCGCTTCCTGCTAATTTAACGAATTTTGGCCGTTGGCCATTGTTTCTGCGACCATTTCTGCTTTTTCACAATCCGTTCATATTCCAATGAGGTCTGACCGAAATTAATCAGTAGTCCCAAATCAAAACCGCCCGCCTTCAAATAATTGTAAACCTGTGCATAATACTCATTCACCATCGACTGTACGGCTTTAAGTTCAACGATGATTTTATCGAAACACACGAAATCCGCACGGAAGCACTTGCCCAAACTTTTGCCTTTATAAACGACCGATATAGGCATCTCCCTCTGATATGGAATTTTGCGAAGCTGAAACTCATACTCAAGGGCATCCTGATATACCGGCTCTGTAAAACCACACCCAAGTTCACGATGCACTTCCATTGCCGCACCAATAATAGCATACGATTCTTCTTTGAAAACAATATCCAATTTCGTCTCCATAATTACCTATATTCTATTCGTTTAATTCGCTGGAAGCGCAGCTTCCACAATTCGCTTAATTCGCAGTTAAAATGTATATCCAATTCGCATAATCCGCTGGAAGCGCAGCTTCCACAATTCGATTAATTCGTTTAATTCGCAGTTTTTAAAATCACCTCTATCGTTTAAATCGGTGACAAAAAGACATCAGATAATCAGCGAGCCGATTAGGAAGAGCAGCGTCGACGCTATCCAGGCGAGGCCGATGGTGTAGGCCATCGTGAAGAGCGCCCACTTCCACTTGCCGCTCTCGTTCTTGATGGCGATGATGGTCGACAGGCAAGGCATATAGAGCAGTATGAAGAGCAGCATCGACGCCGCCGACAGGGGCGACATATTCTGCTGAATGAGCTGCGAGATGCGGCTGCCGTTGGCCTCGTCCTCAAAGTCCTCGAGGGCTTCGGCCTCCTCGCTGCTGGTGGCATAGACCACCGTCATCGTGCTGGCCACCACCTCTTTGGCAAAGACGCCGCTCAGCAGCGACACGCTCTGCTTCCAGTCGAATCCGCAGGGCCGCATCGCCGGCTCGATGGTTTTGCCGATTTTGGCCATATACGAGTTCTCGGCCTGCAGCTTGCGGTCCTCATTGGTGGGGAAATAACTTAGCGCCCAGACGATTATCGATGCCGCCAGGATGATGGTACCCATCTTTTTCAGGTATTCCTTGCCCTTCTCCCACGTGTGGCGCAGCACCGCCTTGGCAGTCGGCATACGGTAGGGCGGCAGCTCCATCACGAACGGCAGGCTGTCGCCTTTGACCACAAAGCGGCTGAAAAGCTTGGCCATCAGCACCGCCATAATCATTCCCAACAGATACAACCCCGTGAGAACCAGCGCCGCATACTTGCTAAAGAAAGCCGACACAAGAATCACATATACCGGTATTCGCGCCGAGCAGCTCATCATCGGGATGACCAGCATCGTCAGCAGGCGGCTCTTGCGGTCCTCGATGGTGCGTGTGGCCATAATGGCCGGCACGTTGCAGCCGAAGCCCATAATCATCGGAATGAAGCTCTTGCCGTGCAGCCCCATCTTGTGCATCAGCTTGTCCATAATGAACGCCGCGCGGGCCATATAGCCGCTGTCCTCCATAAACGAGATGAAGAGATAGAGAATCAATATATTGGGCAGAAAAACGATAACCGAACCCACGCCGGCGATAATGCCGTCGGCCAGCAGCGAGCGCAGCGGCCCCTCGGCCATATTGTCGGTCACCAGGCCACCCAGCCAGCCAAACAGCGCGTCGATCCAGTCCATCGGGTAGGCGCCGAGGGCAAAGGTGCAATAGAAGGTGATGAACATAAAGATGAGGAAAACCGGATAGCCCAGCCAGCGGTGCGTGACGATGGCGTCGATGCGGTCGGTGACCTTGTGCAGCGTGGTTTTCTCGTTCTTGACGTAGCATTCGGCAAGGGCACCGCGCACAAAGGCATACTTCGCGTCGGTGATGGCGCTCTCGATGTCCTGGTGCTCGGTTTCGACATCCACCTTGTGGCCCTTGTCGCTCGTGTTTTCGACCAGGCGGCGACCGCTGCCCTTCCTGAACTCCTCGCCTATGCGGTCGCGCATCTGCAGCACGCTGCCGTCGGGGTCGCGCTCGGCGGCATACTGCTCCAGCTGCTTGTCGTTCTCCAACAG
>OCTW011614563.1_pt1 | contig 15905 bp, 6 predicted proteins | sample 1539671 | NCBI WGS metagenome assembly OCTW01 (sample SAMN02144230, study PRJEB22623) | gut metagenome | biome: sheep rumen | host: Ovis aries | place: New Zealand
ATCGACGATGGGTGTAGCGAATGAAGCGGCCGCGACTGACACAACCGCTGCAACCATGGTGGCTATGTTTTTCATCTGTCTTCTCCTTCTTTGTTTTCAGTTTCAAATCTATTTTATATAGAAGGGTCCGACCCTTTTTACCTAAATGGAAAAACTGTTGCCGATCATCAGGACCTTGAGCGGCCTTTCAGGATCTTCCGCCGCAGTGCATGGGGGATCATCCGCAAAGGCGCCGCCGCTCACGTCTGCCGAGAACGGGCCGAGGGGAAGGGACATCTGGTTGTACACCGTTCCCATCGTGCGCGGGCGGACGAGATAGCGCACCTTTACCGGCACCGGAACATCCGCCGACTTAACGACAAGCTCAACGCCCGTCACATAGCCACCTCTTGCGACATTCAGGAGCTTCGCGCTTTTCCACTCGCCGTCTTCGCCCGCGACCTCAAAGGCCGGTTCGATCGACCGGTCCGGCGAATAGACATACCAGCTCTTGACATGCTTGAACGTCATCGCGACCGCGCCATCCTCCGCCAACCGCGCCGATTCCAGCACGGGCGAATCGTCCTCCTCGATGTCAAAACCGTAGTCGCGCTTGAGCGCATGGACGGCCAGTCGCTTGGCGACGATCTCCTTCCGGTTCGGATGGATGTCGTCGAAGTTGCCAACGTCCGCCGTCACCGCCAGCGCCGCGTTCGGCTCCTCCGCGCAAAACCGGGCCTGCGCCGTGCAGATGCCCAACCAGTTCTGCGTGTACGGCGCCAGCTGGACCAGATAGAACTTCAGCCCGGGATTCGCAAACCGGCGGCACCAGCCGCTGTAAAGCGCATGGAGTTTTGCGCAATAGAGCTGCGACTCGCCGCTGTTGTGGCAACCCTGGTACCAGATCAAGCCGCGCATCGCCATCGGCGCCCAGCTGTCCACCATGCCATTGAACAGCACCGTCGGCTGCTGGTGTGCGCCGCCGATCGGGCCGACTTTCATGGAATTGTCCCATTTGGCCGCGACCGGGAATTCGGCAGTTGCGCGAATCGACTCGTCGCAGCCGTCATAGCCGCAACGCGGCGTCCAGGCGTCGATGTTCGTACCGCCCCAGCTCGCGTCCACGATGCCCACGGGCACGCCGCCAAGCGCAAGGTAAAGCTCGCGCGCATAGTAGTAGGCAACGGCCGACAGCACGTAGCGGTTTGTGAACGACTGCGGCTCGAACCTGGCCCACCCCTGCGACTTCGCGCGCGCCGGCACAGCCGACCACGCATGGATGTTTTTCGCGAAACGAATGTTCGGCAGATGATCCATCGCCGTAACGAGAGCGCCCGCGCCGTCGCGGTAGCGCGTATCGCCGCCCCAAATCGGGCACTCCATATTGCTTTGACCCGAGGCGAACCACACCTCGCCGACAAGGACATCCGCAATCTCGATGCGGTCGGTCTCCGCCCCGCCCTTCCGCTCCGTCACGGTCATCGTGCGATTCTCCGACGAGGCCTCCATCGGCGGCAGCTTGAGCGACCAGTTGCCGTCCATGTCCGCATCGGCGGCGACTTCCGCACCCGCGAAAGCGACCGACACGCGTGCGCCGGACGTCGCCTTGCCCCAGACCGGCACCTCGACGCCGCGCTGCAAAACCGCACGGTCCGAGAACGGAGTCCCCATCTCGACCTTCGCCTGAATCAATCCAGGGGCAAGTACAGCCGCTAACGCAATTGCTGTCTTGACATCCATATTTCAATCCTCCTTCGTTTTGTTGTCTTTGGGATCGATGCGACCAGAAACCCACGCTTTCATCCGCCGCACGAAATCTGCCGGCAAGCGGTCTTCATACCGCCTGAAATCATCCACGAACGTGCGCAACGCCTCGTCACGCCGTTTGAGATGGGTTGAAAGATTCCTCGGATCAGCGGCGATTGCGGCCCGCGTCTGCCAGTACGTTTGCCAGCTGTCGGGCAAATTCATCGCCTGACTGATCATCTTCAAGACATTCTTGAACTCCTCCGTGAGCGCATCGACTTTGGTGAATTCGCCCTTGAGCCCGGCGAGGCGTGCCGACGTTTCGCTGGAGTCGGACGGCAGGGACAGTTCAACCGCCGTTTCGCGCATCCCGTCCTGCGGCGGCGTTCGAATGACAACGGCCATTTCAGAGGCATCGTACTCCCAGCCGCATGGCACGCCATTCACCTTCACCGCGAACGGCGCGGCCAAAAGCGGGAACTTGAGGACGTAAGATCCCTTGCGCGGAGCGATGACAATTCGCGTTCCCTCCCTGACAACTTTCGTCTTGGTGCAATTCGTCGCATAGTCGGCATTGTCGCCGCCGTCCTCGTAGATTTCGCACGCCCCAGCATCCGCCCCCGGAGCAAAAAGGAGAACGAGATCCTCCGTGCCGGGATTGGCAAGGTTTGAAACCGAATCTGGATACATGGGAATGACGGCCCCCGCCTTCACGAACCACGGATTGTCTTCCATCGCATATTCACGGGGAACGACACGCCCGCCATCGACCAACTCGCCTGTCGAAACATCATACCACTTCCCTGCCGGCAGCCAAATCTCAATGTCGCTGACGCCCTTTGCCTTGTCCATCGGCCGCGAAATCGTTGCCGCCAAGATATCGTTGCCGAACATGTAAGCGTTCGTTACGCTATAGGCCAGATCTTCCTCCGGCCAATCGTAGTACATCGGTCGGCACATCGAAACGCCCGTTTCGTACGCCTCCCGGGCAGCGGTATAGATATACGGAGCAAGGCGGTACCTCAACCGCATCGCCTCCCTCAACGCGGCGAAGTGATCGGGATATTTCCAGATGCGGCGCTCGATTGCCGGGTCTTTCGTGCAATGCGTCTTGAAGATCGGCGTGAAGACACCGCTTTGCAGCCAGCGCGTAAAGAGCTCCCCGTCCCGGCCGTCATCGTCCTCCGGACGACAATGCCCGCCGATGTCGTGCCCCCAATAGCCGTAGCCGACATTCGACGCGGTTGCAGTGAACCACGGGATCGCTTCGAGCATCTTCCACGAAACCTTGCTGTCGCCGGAGAATCCCACCTGATAGCGGTGCGAACCGAGCCCGCCCCAACGATGGTAGATGAACGGACGCTTTGCGCCACCGTCCTTTTCCGCCATGTGCGCATCGAAAATGTGGTTCAGCCAAAATGTGTTGCTCAAAGACGGCTTGCCTTTCGACATTTTCCACTGCTGCCAGTCCAGCCACCAGAAGTCCACACCTTCCTGTTCAAGCGGGCCAAGGACATCCTTGAAATAGCAGTCTGCCCAGCGCTCCTCGTCGGCGCGGTAAGGGACACCATTCGTCCCCTCCCAGCCATAATCGCGCGCAAACGCCGGATAGCAGTCCTCCACCGGCTGGATGCCACTTGCGGGATGGAGATTGAGCGCCACCTTGCAGCCGTTATCGTGGAGGAATCCGAGCGTTGCGCGAGGATTGGGAAAGAGCCGCCGATTCCAGGTGTAACCCGTCCAACCCCAACGCTGGCCGAATTCGTCCAACGGATCGGGGCGGTCGGCAATGCGCCACGTCTCGTGCCACTCCATATCAATGATAAATACGTCAAGGGGGATGCCGACGGACTTCATGAAGGCAACAAGTTCACGAATTTCAGCGTCCGTGTAAAGCCAATAGCGGCTCCACCAATAACCGAACGCCCAGCGCGGTGGAAGTGGGATGCGTCCGGCGGCCTTCACGTAGTCGCCGAGGCAACCCTTGTAGTCGTGCCCGTAGGCGAACACGGTCAAGTCGCGATAGGCGCCCTTCTTTCGCGCCGGACGTTCCGCAACCCATTTACCCCAATGGCCCTGCGCATCGACGAAGAGCGGCGTGACGGTGTCGTCCACCACCGTCACGCCGCGCCGCGACAAAAGCCCTTTCTCCATCGTCGGCAGAACATCGGCCAGACACGTCTTCCGGTCGAGAGTCCGCTGCGTGCCAAGCAGATTCTCCGTGTCTTCGGAGAGCACCGCAACGCCGTTGACGAAAAGATTGGTTTCATTGAACGCGCCCCCCGTCCATTCAAGCGTCAGGCGCGGCGTTTTGATGAAAACGCCCTTGCCGCGCCGTTCAGATTTGAAATCGACGCACGACAGATCGCGCTTGGCGAATGTCAAGGACGGCCTGTCTTCAAACACCCCGTCCTCGCTCCACTCGCACCGCACCATGCGATCGGTCAACGGCATGAAGCGCGCATTCCCGACAACGACTGGCTCCGCGCGGAGAATCAAAGGCGCGGCAAATGCCAATGCCAAGATAATCCGAACAGATTCCATGCCCGGTTTTGTCATTTCTTTTCGCGAACCTTGATGACGAGCTTTCGGATCGTTCTCTCGCCGTCAGTCGACTGACCTGGCGAATGCGCGCCGTACACGGGATGGAATATCGCATACCAGCCCGGACCAAGCGTCCACGGACGGCCTTTCGACTGGAAGAGCACGCAATCGTTCGCTGCGTCAAAATCCTTGAACACTTTCAGGTTCGGACGCACAATGCCGATTGTTTCCCGACCCGTAATCGGAACATGAATGTCAATAAAGTCCCGATGGTCTTCATACTGCGACTCGTCTTCGTACGGTCTCAATTTGACATCCGAGACCATCGCCCAGCAATTCGTCCCGTCGATATCGTAGCGCCCCGGGGCAAGGTCGGCAAGGTCGGCTCGACGCATGAACGCGAACGCCTTGGGGAACAGGGGATGCAATCCCTCGTATTTGCCGCAATCGGCGATGCGCCCGCACAGATGCGCTTTCTGCATCTGCGCCAGGCGATCCGTCTCTTCAATGCGGAATCGCGTGCAGACGACGGAACTCTTGCGTTCGTCCGGCCAATACTTGACATATGTCGTGCAAAGAATTTCTCCGTTCGGCAGAAGCTCAACCCCCGAATAGCCCGTATCGAATGTCGACCAACCGTACTCCGGCGACGGATAATGCTTTAACAGATGAATCCGGTATTGACCAGGACGCCTGTACTTGATATCGTCCCATGTACCGACCCACGCCACGTACTGTCCGCCGATCTTGCTGCGCCGCGCCCGGTCGCGAAAGGCAATGACATATCGTCCGTCCGGCAGCATGACGCCTTCGTGTCGGTCACCCGTCAACCACCAGGGCGAATCCTCCGGCTTTGTCCATGTCTGTCCCTCGTCGCCCGAAAAACACATCATGCTGTAGCCCTTGTAGCCGTTTTCGCGCATCAGGAGGCAGATTTCCTTTCCGTCTGGCGAGCGCAGCGCAAATGGCTCGCAAATGTCCTTGTCGGCAGAGGCCACAATGCGAATCTCGCTCCATGAAAGGCCACCGTCCTTTGATACGCTCATCCAGACATCCTGGCCGCCGCGCTTGGGAACGGTCTTCAACTTAAACGTCTGGCCAAAGAGCGCGACCGAGCCGTCCCGCAATTGGATGAAGCCCGTGGGCGCCATGGCGGACGGCAGGTTGAACACGCCAGCTTCGCGCCAGGTCTGGCCAAGATCGTCGCTCACCATGACGCCACATTTCTCGATGTCGGCGGACTGCGGCATCCAATCACCCTTCCGCGAGAAAATCAGCCAGCGCTCGCGACCGTTCGGCAGCGTCATTTTCTGCAACGTCGGGCAATTCATGTGCGTTTCCCGGTAGACCGCCGGGAAACGGTCGTCGACGCGCGTCCACGTGCGGCCACCGTCAAGCGATTCCGCCGCCGGGCCGCACGTGCCACCGTGCTTCAGAGTCCACACGCAGAACAGCTTCTTGCCGTCGTTCGAAAGCACCGTTGTCGGATGCCCTTGATAGATTTCTTTCGTTCCTTCGGCAATCACCGTCTGACGGCGAACATCCTGCGTCAGATCGACAACCGGCAGTTCGCAATATTCTGACTCCGCAGCGCCGACCGTTCCCACCGCCAGCACAGCCGCCACAACAAGGTCTCTCATCGCATTCTCCTCCCGATTATCTGAATACGATGACAAGGCCCGACTTTGCCTCAACCGTCAACGGCTCGGAGTAGGTTGTGCGCTCGCCGTCCGACACGGCCAGTTGCAGAATATATGTGCCGGTCTTCGACGCAGTGAACGTTGTCGAACGGGCCGACGCATCGCCGAATGTCACCTGGGAAGCATCGCCGGAAAGGACGCGCCACTGATAGGTCAAAGCGCCTCCCTGCGGCTCACCGTCGTCGAAAACGGCGGTAGCGACCGTCTTGGCCTCGCCCACCGGCGCACGCCCCATGCTGCTTGCGAACGCATCCATCGCCGGGGCGCGGTTAGCCGCCAAGTCAGGATTGTCCGCCAACATCTTGATTTCGCGCGCCGTCAGCTTGCGGTTGTATATGCGCAGATCGGCAATCTTGCCCGGGAAGCAGCGCGACATGCGATCCTCGGTACCAGCGCGTTTCCACCATCCGTTCCCTTGCGATCCAGAAGAGTCTGCGGGATTGCCGCCAACATAAGCGTTTTTCCTTACACGCCCCCGTCTCGTTGTAACCGAAGTCGCGGGTGTCTGCTTCACGCCATCTATCCACAATTCAAAATCCGTTCCCTCGCTACGGTCATACAGCGCATAGACGTGCGTCCAGCGATTTGTCATGGAATACGGCAAGGGATAGCGCATTTGCATATCGCCGACATTCTCACCGCCTATTTGTAATCCCTGCTGGTAAAGCGTCAGCCCATCCGCCGTACCATCGGAACAGTCGCTGTTGTACCACAGGCCGAGCGTGTAGGGGACCATGAACAGAGAGGCGTATTTAAAATCGTTTGTGTCAGCTGGATCATGCCAGACCCAGGCGCCGACTGCGCGATACCGTTCATTCGGCGGGGAATTGTCGCCACTCGCCGATTTTGTTTCCCGAAGCGCATCGCCGAGAGCAAAATAGGCATCGTAGCCGTTCGGGCGGAATGCATAACCCGCCAATCCGTCATTGAACGAAGCCACAACGACTCCGCTTGCATTAGTCATCATGTTCGCGCGCAGCGAACGGCCCACCTTGTCGAGTCGCATATCTACGCCCGTAAGCGGCCACCAGCAAATCATGCCGTCTGAAAGGTCGCACGACTCACTCGCCGCCGCGATGGTCACAGTCGCGTCGGCAACGGACGCCGCACCGTCCTTCTCCGCCGTGCAACGCACGACATACGCGCCCGCTTCAGAGAACCGTGCCTCCGTCGCCGCAACGTTCTCCGGCTCGAACCACACGCCGCCGGGACCCGAGACCTTCGACCAGCTTAGACGAGCCCCTTCTGTTGCAGTCGCAGAGAGCGCCACTGGAATATCCACCTCTCCCGACACAGACGTCGACGCAAGCGACAGGGACGGTGCAACACCTGCCGACGCAATGCGCGTCACGGTCACGTCGTCATGCCGCTCTAGCCCCACATCCTCAAGCACGTTCGACAGGCGAAACACATATTCGCCCTCTACGGGCAACGTTACCCGCGTCGCCGTCCGCCCGGGCTGAAGAATCTCCGCGCCCTCGCCGCCTGCCGGAGCCGACACAAGCGACCAGCGCGGCGTTCCCGCATATCCGGTGCGAATCCCATCTGGAGCGGACACCCCAACTTCTCCGTGCAGCTCCGCCGTCTCTCCCGCTACCGAGAAGTCTTCTCCGGCGTCTATTGCCGCCGCTCCGCGAAAGAGACGCGCAATCGTGTTGGACGACACTTCGCCCGCATACAGGCGAAGATCGTCGACAAAACCCTCAAACGGGCGTATGGTTGTTGAATTGTTCGCAAAGTACCATGCCTCGCGAGGAGATGTCTCTGCAATCTCCTTCTCGTACGAATACGCCAACTCGCCATTCATGTAATAACGCACCGCCGTGCAACGTTGGTTGGACGCATTGACAAAGAAACGTGTCGTCACCGCAAGGTGGCTCCAAGACCCCTGCGGTGCGCGTCCATAGGTGGCGGGAAAACCATGGGCGTTTCCTGATGCCTGTGTGGTGTACACGATCAAATTGACATATTGACTCTCCCATTCGCTTGCCTGTGCACCATTCAAATGAAGGCAGTAGAAACTCGACGATTCCAATAGACGCGGAGAGGAATTGGCCGAACCAATCTTGGTTGACGTATCCTTCCATGAATCTGGCGATTGGTTGATCCAGCAGGTCCAGCTAAAGCTATTGTTGATTGGAGCGGTAGGAAGCGAAAAACTGCCGGTGGACGTTTTCGTGCCATTGCAGTAGACAGCGTTCCCTTCCATCCCGACGTTCGTAACGACAATGCCCGCGCCGCAGGTGATATGGCCAGCCGCGCCCGCAACATTCTTCAGGACAAGTTTGCCACCCACCGTCTCCGTATCGTCAAACGTCCAGCGTCCGATCAGCGAATCGCCGTATTCCGCCCGAGCACGCTCGTACTCCGCCGCGATCTGGTCAGCGTCGAGTGCCGTGTTCCAAACACAAAATTCGTCAATTGCACCGTGCAGTGGGCGCGACGAATTGGCGTGATTTCCAATCTTGGCTGTTCCTGCAACGGCGAGATTCGTAATGACGAAATCAGTCGTCGGTGCCGCAATGCAGGCACCGTTCAGATAGGCCTTGTAGGCAACGTGCGAAACCGTCGTGTCAGCGGATAGTTCCTCGGTGGAAGTCACGTCCAGCGTAATCGCAAAATGCATCCACGCCTCGCGCCAGAACGCCGGCGTGGTACTTTGAGCGAAGTACTTTGCGGGCTGTTGGGTGTTTCTCGCAAAAATGTAGGAATTGTAGGGCTCGGTATCTTTATTGCTGAGGTTGACACTGAGAGACGAGAGATCAGCGATGAGATAAGGATACGTGTTTCCGCTTTCGTATGTCGTCGCGCCACTGCCCTCGCTGCGTCGGAACCAGAACGCAATCGTGCGACTGCCGAGCGCCGGGCAGGCGAATGATGCACTGGCAGCCGTGCTGCCGTCGAAGAAAAGCGCGGTTCCCGTCGCGCCGCCGCATCCGTTCGTGAGCGTCGCGGCAGAACCAAGCGTCAAATCGCGTCCGTTCCCCGACTTGTCGACAATTTTGCCGTTTGAGACGGCCTCCATATCCCACCAGATCACAGGGGCGGGCAAGGCGTCGCCCAAGGCCGCCAATGATGCTGCGGTCACGGCAACCGCCAGCAGTCCAGTGCGCACACGCGCCAATTCAGTGCATTTCATGATCATTTCCTTGTTCCTTTCTTGATTGTGTAAGTGCCCGATTGATAACGATGTGAAACCTTTTCTCCAGGGACGGCAACATCAGCCGTCGCGCCCTCGGGGATTGTGAAATCCCATATCCAATCGTCCCCTTCATACCGCCATGCGCTCTTGACCAGCCCAGCGGCAGACTTGTATTCAGCCGTGACGAAGCCCATGCGACGGTCTGGCTTGGGCGCCATGACAATGTTCTTGAAGCCCGGCGACTCCGGATCGGCGGCGATGCCCGCCATGTCCTTGTACATCCATGCAAGGACGGCGCCGTAGGCGTAGTGGTTGAAGCTATTCATCATGACGGGCCCAAATCCTTCTTCGGCGGTATAGCTGTTCCAACGTTCCCAGACTGTCGTCGCACCATGTTCGACCGAATACAGCCACGACGGCACTTTGCGCTGGAGGAGCAGCGAATAGGCGACATCCGTCCGTCCGCACATGGAAAGCGTTTCCATCAGGAACGACGTCCCCAGGAAACCCGTCTGAAGGCAGTCGCCATGTTCCCTGATTGACTTGAGCAGAATCGCCAGCGTCGCGTCCTTGGCCTCGTTCTCGACAATCCCGAAGCGCAAAGCGAACACGCACGCCGTCTGCAACTCGCGCATGGGCTTGAGCAAGAGGCCGTCAGTTTCCAAGAACCGGCCGCGGATGTAGTCGACGGCCCGCTTTTCGCTCTCCTTGAACCACGTTGCATCGCGTCCCGTCGCCTCCGCCATCTGCGCAAGCAGAGCGGCATCGTAGCACCAATAGCAAGCCGCGAGAAAACGGCGGTAGTCCTGCGCGTCGGGATGGTCTTTCCATTTCGTCCAGTCGCCATATTGGTTGCCGCGCGTCTCGAACGTCTGGTATGAAAGCCAATCCGCGTAAATGTATTTGAGCTTGCCTTCGAAATCGTATTTTGTCTCGTCGAGCCGCCGGACGAATTTCTCCATCGCGTCGAAGTTGTCGTCTATGATTTCCCGGTCGCCGAACTGCTTCCACAGCTGATAAGGCACGATGACGCCCGCGTCCGCCCACCCGAATGCGAACGGAAGATTGCCCAAGAGCGCATAGGGAGCGACCGCCGTATAGCCACCCTCGTCGCTTTGGCTGTCGCGCAAGTCGCGCGTCCACTTGCGGAAGAATGCGCGCGTATCGGCGTTGAACGCACCCGCCTCGCAGAAGACCTGCGTATCGGCCGACCAGCCAAGCCGCTCGTTGCGCTGCGGACAGTCCGTCGGCACCGAGAGGTAGTTGGAAAGCTGCCCCCAGTAGACATTGGAGATGAGCTTGTTGACCGATTCGACGCCCGTGACGAGCGAGCCCAGTTCCATTTCCTTCGTGATGGACGAAACGGGGATGGACTTGATCTCGCGAATCTCGACATCCGCCGTCGCCGTGACGGACACGTAACGGTAGCCGAAGAATGAAAATGCCGGACGGTAGTCAACAAAGCCGTCGTTTTGCGCATTCGCCTCCCCGAAAACGTAGCGGATGCGCATGCCGAGGTCGGGGATGCGCAAATTCTCGCGGTAGACGCTGCCGGCAGGACCGTCGTTCCCGCGCGACCGCTCGCCGTTTGCCTCGTTCAGCATCTCGCCCGGCAGGCACGTCAGCACCGTGCCTTCGGCGGCCCTGAACTTGAACGCGGGGACGGCGGCGCAATTCTGCCCAAAATCGACAACCAGCGTTTCGCCTTTCGCCAACCGGACGGCCCCCGTCCCGTCAAAGCGCACGTCGCGCATTTTGTGCACGCGCCCGAAAATCTCCTTGCCGGGATCCGCCCCGTCCGTTCCTTCCCAGACGTAGGCAGAGACGGGCGCAAGCGTTTTATCCGTGCGGAGGCGGACTTCGCCTCCTTCCGATGGCAAGATGTCGCCCGAAAACTCGTCATTCCGCTCCGCACTTTGCAAATCGGCTCGACCGAAGAACGGACGTTCGTTTCGTGCATCGTACTCCTCGCCATCGAAAATTCCCGCGTGCGTGACGGGACCGGCGACGCCCGCTTTCCACTCGCCCGCCTTTGTGCCGTAGGACTTGACCGTTCCGTCGGCGTACGTGACCAGAAGGACGGCGCGGAACGCGCTCTTCTCTCCGGCATAGTTCACGATCTTGTCCCGCCACCATCCAGACGAGACTTCAGCGGCCAGGAAGTTGGATTCGCCCCGCCCTTTCCGAAGGAGCGCCGTCACATCGTACGTGAACGAGCGGCGCGTTTTCTTCACATGCGTATAGCCGGGCTTCAGGATATCGCCTCCGACGCTCTTCCCGTTTACATAAAGTTCATACACGCCCAGGCCCGTCGTCATCCATGTCGCCGACTTGATCTCTCCTTCGTTCTTGAGTTCATGCACAAACCAGCTCGTTCCGTCAGCCGCTCGGCACGCTTCGCGCTCCGCATCGCCCGCAACGGGCGCGTTCGGCGCGGAAATCCATTCGCTCGCCCCCCACGCCCCGGAATTGGATGCCGGTGCGCATCTCCGTTCGACCTTCGGGAATCCGCCGCCGTCCTTCGGAATGGTGATGACATAGAGCGTATCGCCCTTTCTCGTCCTGCCAATCTCGTTGCCGTCGGCATCCTTCTCGAGTCCGAGGCCGCGCGTGGCGTAGATTGCCTCACCGTTCTCGCGCATCCAGCGTCCCACTTCCGCCATCGTCTCGACTGCCTTTTCCGGCAACCGTCCTGAACCGTCAGGCCCAATGTTCATCAGCAGATTCGAATCCTTGGCCGCACAGCGGCAGATCATCGCGCACACCTCCTGGGGAGAACGGAACTTCCCCTCCCGAATGCGATAGCCCCAGACATTGGGCTGGATGACGTCGCACTGCTCGACGGGACGGTCGTGTGCGACCGGCTGATTCCCCGAAAATCCGCCGTCGGAATTCTCGCCGGGAAGATCGCGTTCGAACAACTGGATGTCTTCCTTGGTGCGTATCGGCTGGTGGTTGTTGTTCGCGACAAGTGTCTTCTTTGCGTGGATGAAATCGTAAATCGCATCGAAATCCCAATCGAGCGTGCGGTTCCACGTTCCGTCATCCAGCCTCTTCGCATGATCCCATTCGCCGTCAAACCAGATGCAGCCGGGATGGTAGCCGTCAATCAGTTCGCCGATCTGCTTGAGCATGAACCGCTTGTAGGAGGCATAGTCGCCCTTTTGCGCACCAAACACCTTTCTGGCCGCTTCGCCCGCGGGATAGTCGCTCCGATGCCAGTCCATGAGCGAATAGTAGAAATTCAACTGCATGCCCGACTCGTCGCACGCCTCAGAAAGTTCGCCGAGAATGTCGCGGCCAAAAGGCGTCTCGGCGATGTTGTAGCCGTCGTCAGCCTTTGTCGGCCAAAGCGAAAAGCCGTCATGATGACGTGCCGTAACTGTCACGTATTTCGCACCAGAATCCTTGAACACGCGAATCCACTCCCTGGCGTCGAACTTAGACGGGCAAAAGCCATCCTTCATCCGCCCGTACGTCGCACCACTGCCGACGCCAAGGGCATGCTGATACCATTCGCCTTGCGCATAGTTGGAGTAAAGCCCCCAGTGGACAAAGATGCCGAAACGTTGTGCGGCGAACTTCTCCCGCGCATCGAGATTCCATGGTTCGGGCGCAGCGTCAGCCGAAGCGGAGGTCGCACGGCGGACAACCGCTTCGTGCGCCGAGCGCAAGGCCTGTGGATCGAATTTCAAGACCTTGCGGTCGTAGGTCATCAGTCCGTTGATCTCGGTTTCGACATCCGTCGTCTGCGTGTAGACAGAGCCGCCAAGTCCATTTTCGGCCAGTTCACCCAGCTTGTCCATCAGGCCCAGATAGGCCTTCCCCAGCCCTTCGCGCGTGGCCGTGTCGGCAATTCCGCCATAGCCCCAGTTGCCTTTCTCGTCCTTCGATTCGGACCAGAGATGCCCGGCGACGGGATGCCCGAGGCCGCCGAACTCGCCGAGGAAGGAAATGCGCCGGTCATTGACGGGAAGCATGGCAGGGCCGCGATAGAGATGGAGATCGACCGTGTCGGCCGCCTCGCAAACGCCATCGGGACGATGTGCGGTCGTGACGCGATTCGTCCATGCCCAGCCGCGCGGCAGCAAGTGGCCGCCCTCCCAATCCCAACAGCCGCTCGGCCCGTTCACGAGGCGCGTACGGTCGTGCCGCCGCGTAAAGTCGAGCATTGCATGGGTCAGGAACTCACCTGGCTGCGTCCATCCCTCGTTATAGGGATTCCACATGACAATGGACGGAAATGTCTGGAGAGAATCCATCATCTCCTTCATCTCCACACGCTGAAGCCCATAGCCGCGCACCGTCTCTGGTTTTGTCGGATCCCTAAAGTCGCTGCCGCCGCTCGGCAGATCCTGAATGACAAGGATGCCAAGGCGGTCGCACATCGCATAGTATTGCAGCGGCTCGACTTTAATGTGCTTTCGCAGCATGTTGAAGCCGCAGTCCTTGAGAACCTTCACATCGTATTCCATCGCCTCGGCAGAGGGCGGCGTCAGGAGCCCGTCGGGCCACCATCCCTGATCAAGCGTACCGATGGGGAAATACGGCCTGTTGTTGAGGAAGAAACGCAGATGGCCCCGCGCATCCTTGCGCTTCTCGATCTTGCGCATGCCGAAGTAGCCCTTGATCTCGTCGCGTCCGTATTTGGCGGTGAAATTGTAGAGCTTAGGGTTCTCCGGCGACCAGCACTCGAAATTCTGCGGCAGATCAGTCGTCACTTCGACATCCCCCGCGCCCTCGACCTTGTCAAACTCGAATCGCACAGTCCCCTCGTCGATGTCCGTGAAGACTCTGTAGGACGTGATGTAGCGCTCCGGCACGTTTTCCATCCACACGGTCTGCCAGATGCCGGACACGCGCGTGTAGAAGCATCGCTTGGGTTCAAAGCTCTGTTTGCCGCGCGAGTTGATGAAATCCTCGGTTGGATCCCACACGCAGATGGTCAGGTCGTTTTCGCCCCTCGTCACAAAATCCGTTATGTCGAGCGTAAATGGGGCCTGTCCTCCCTCGTGCGGCACATCCGTCACCTCGTCATGTCCAATAAACACCATCGCACGAAAATCGACAGCACCGAAATGAAGAAGGATCCGTTCACCCGGTTTTGGATCGCAGACGATCTTGCGCGTGTACCAAAGGAATTCATCTGGACGGAGCACCCGCCCAACGCCGGAGAGCGTTGACTCGAGCGGGAACGGGACAAGAATCCTGCCGTCCCATTTCTCAGGGCGACCTGGCGTATTCGTTACGCTCGTAACGGCATAGCTCCACTCGCCGTTCAGGCTCGTCCAGTTCGGACGCACCATCTGCGGACGCGGATAGTCGCGCCAGGCATTCTCCGCCGTTACCGTCTCGCCCCACGGTGTCATCATCGGCGCAGCGAAAGCAGACATGCAAACCGATGACAGCAAAGTCACCAGCCCCACCGTTAACAATCCTGCAAACGCCCCCGCACTCCTGCAAGTTACAGCTCTCAATAAGTTCTCCATACAGTTGTCATTTGCGGCGGTTCGCCTTTGTGGCGCACCGACCTGCCGCAATTTATCGCGGTTATTATACCAAACCGCCGCGCGGTGTCGCGGTCAAAATTCACTTTTGCGGTTTTTTGACCATGCGGCCGTCAGCCGCGCTGGCCGCGGTATTCGCTCGGGGTCTTGCCTGTTTCGCGACGGAAACGCGCGGCAAAATGCTGCGAAGAGGCGAAGCCCAGCTCGGCGGCGAGGTCGGTTATGCGCGCAGACGGATCCTTGGAGAGGATGTCCATCGCCTTGCGGATGCGGCAGGTGACGAGAAACTCGTGCGGGGTCTGCCCCGTGTCGCGCTTGAAGGCGGACGCAAGGGACGTCTCGGACATTTGCGTTTCGGCTATCAGCTTCTCGACGGGATACTCCTTCTCGGGCTCGCGCCGCATCTGCGTGATGATGGAATAGATGCGGCTTGCCGCTGGAACGTCGGACTGCACCGGCAGGGCGTCGATGACGGCGAGGAGGAACTTCAGCGCATCGGCGCGAAAGCGCACAAGGCGCATGTCGGACGCCGCCGCCGGCCGCTCGTAATCCTTCATCAGCTCGTCCATGAGGTGCAAGTCGGACGCCGGTATCCGGTAGAGCTTTTCGGTGAGGGACATGAGCCTGGCCGCCATGATAGCCGAGTCGTCCTTTGAAAGCCCGAGAAACGACTCGCCCTTCTTCGGCAGGGTGACGAATATCCACCTGAGGACGCTGCCGCGCACGTTCGACCTCAGGCGGTGGACGGAGCCTGGCTGGGTGACGAAGACAGTCCCCGGGAGGAGCGTCCACGCCCTTCCGTCCGCGTCGAACTTCACGGCGCCGTGTTCGCAGACCGTGATCTCCATCGCCGTGTGGCGGTGCAGCTCCGCGCCCGCGCTCATGTTGCGCGCCCTGTTGACGCCGAGAACCGGGATGCCTTCAACGCCGATTTCCTCGGGGGTGACGACGAGCCGGTCGCGCGTCTTCACGCACGGACTCCACGTATAGGGAACGTCCGCCTTCATGTTCAGTTCTCAACCGTGACGAGCGCCATCTTGTGGACGAAAGCCAACAGGGTCAGACCTGATTGCCACAGTAAATTGCCACAGTAGGTTTTCCTTGTCATAGCGGCGCGACCCTTTCGATTCGCAGCTTGCCCCCTTCAAACGCGCGGTGTGCCACTCGGCCGATCAGGCGCTGGCACCGATTTGGAAGATTTATCCTGCACCGTCTCATGCCGAACAGTATATCACAAACTCCCGCTTCTATGGTAATTTACTTTGGCAATCAAGTCTTGTCGGCTCC
>OCTW011507564.1_pt1 | contig 15902 bp, 13 predicted proteins | sample 1539671 | NCBI WGS metagenome assembly OCTW01 (sample SAMN02144230, study PRJEB22623) | gut metagenome | biome: sheep rumen | host: Ovis aries | place: New Zealand
AATATTTATTACTAAAAATAAAGCAAAAAGAAGTACTAAAACAATTAATAATATTATCCATAACTTCATTTTTATACACCTCTATCTTAAAAAAATTATAGCAAATAAAAAGGATTTATTCAATCCTAAAAATTAGTAAGATAATTAATTTTTTCATCAAACTCACAGTAATTTAAATAAATCATTTGTATTAAATACCATTTACCAGTACTAGGATTACTAATAACTAGATGATCTCTAGCAGCTTGTTCTATTATTCCAGAGAATACAGTATCTCTCCATTCATTAGAATCAGGAAAAGTACAATAGAATTTACCTAATTTACCTTTATTTAATCTTAAAACATTTTCAATATATGATTGCTCATAAGTTATAGTATTATTAACATTTGGAGCATATTCTTGATTAGGATATCCTGATGGCATACTATAATTTGGATAATAATTATTATTCATATTTTTTCCTTTCTAGTTAATAATATTAATAATCATAAAAAATATGATATAATTTTAATGGTGATTTTTATGATTAATATTGTTTTATTTGAACCAGAAATTCCTCAGAATACTGGAAATATAATGAGAACATGTGTTGCAACTAATTCTAAATTACATTTAATAAAACCTTTAGGTTTTTCTTTAGAAGATAAATATATGAAAAGAAGTGCAGTTAATTATTTAGAACATTTAGATTATACTGTATATGAAAATTGGGATGATTTTAAATCAAAAAACAATGGAACTTTTTATTATTTAACTAGATATGGTAAAAAACCACATACTAGTTTTGATTACTCTAATAAAGATGAAAATATATATTTAGTATTTGGAAAAGAAAGTACAGGTATACCTAAAGAAATATTAAGAAATGATTTAGATCATTGTATGAGAATACCAATGACTGATAAAGTAAGAGCACTTAACGTATCTAATAGCGTTGCTATTATGACATACGAAGTATTAAGACAACAAAATTTTAATGATTTATTAACTAAAGAACCGCATAAAAGTGAGGATTTTATAATAGAAGATTAATAAGTGTAAAGTAAAATAAATATATTGACTTATTTTTCAAAAGATTGTATTATAAAAGTATAAATAAAGAGAGGAGATTATATTTATGATTAATTTCTTAGATGTTGCCGAATATACTAATATTTGTACAAAAGAAGAAATAATGCCAATTTTTTCTTTAGCAAAGTTGGTTATTAGAATTATACAAATAGCAGTACCATTTGCATTAGTTATTTGGGGATCATTAGATTGGTTCAAAGCATTAATAGCTGGCGATGAAAAGGAAATGAAGATGAAGAGAAAACCATTTATCTCAAGAGTTGTTGCTGCTATAGTTATTCTAGTTTTACCTTGGATAGTAGACTTAATTGCTGGTCAAATAGCTGGACCTGATCGTTCAGGTAAGTTCTGGGCTTGTTATACAGAAGCAAAACCAGGAATTAATTTTGATGCTTGGCATGAAACCGATATAGATGAATAAAAATAATTCGTAAGAATTATTTTTTTTTTACATTGATATTTATAGTTTATTGACAATTATGGTGTTTAAAGTATATTATATAAGTAGGTGATATATTGTGTTATATTTTTTAGAAGAATTTTTTGATATAGAAGATTATAGCTGCGCAGATAGCAAGTGGTTTCCTATATTTGAGGCTGCAAAATTTATTATTAGAATAATTCAAATAGCAGTACCATTTGCATTAGTTATTTGGGGATCATTAGACTGGTTCAAAGCATTAATTGCTCATGATGAAAAAGAAATGAGAATTAAGAGAAAACCTTTTATTAAAAGGGTAGTAGCAGCATTAATAGTAATGGTTTTGCCTTGGATAGTAGAATTAATTTCTAGCGAATTATCAGGTAAAGCAGAATTTTGGACATGCTATACTGAAGCAAAACCAAGAATAGATTTCAAGAATTGGGAAAATTATTCTGATTTCTGGGATGATGATACAACAGGTACTACAACAACAATTGATGGTACAACTATTAGCTCTGTAGGAACTTCGGGTAATGGTCAAAATGAAATTCAAGAGGCATTAACAGAAGCAGCTAGTGCAAATACTAAGACTAAATGTGGACAATTTACTAGTGAGGAAGCATGTAATAATGGAAAAACAGCAACACATAAGTGTAAATGGAAAGACTTAGGTCAAACTTCATATAATAATACTGGTGGTGGTACTTGTGTTAAAGGGGAACCTTTATATAAATATACATGTACAGAATTAGGACAAGGATGTAATAGTAAAAAAACTGATGACTACGGAGCAGCTTGTAAGCCAAATGGTGTAGAATGTGTATATAATACAGAAGCCAAAACATGTGAAGATTATGGACAAGTTATAGCCCCATCATCAAAAGGAATATGTGAAGGCCAAACTGATGATTATGGTATTAAATGCAAGTATGTACAAACAAACGCTTATTCAGGAAAATGCATTAGTGAATAATAAGACAATATAGTAAATTATATTGTCTTTTTTTTAGATAAAAAAACAAAAAATATTATCAAATATCATTTTAATTTGTTTAAAAATATGCTAAAATATAATATGATAAGAAATTGTTTCTATTTTGATAATAGAAGGGAGCTTTTTTATGAAAAAAATGTTTAAAATTACTTTTATGTTTTTAACTTTGTTAGCTTTTATGATTCCATTAACTGTTGAAGGCTGGTCTAGCACAGGAAAAGAATGCCCAGATTATTCCGCAAATGAGTGTCCTAATTATACTTTGTTAGATGAGCATGGAAAACCACAAACTGATGAAGATGGAAATTACTGTACACAAATTATAGACTATACAAATGGTAATAAGTGTGATTTTGCACCAGATTCTGTTCAACCTTGTTATGCCTTTAATAATAGCGAAAGATATCCTGAAAGAGAAGCCTCTTGCCCAACTGATAGATGTGTCTATAATACTGGTGCTGATTCTGATACATTTGCAGAATATTGTTTGCCACAAAAACAATATTTAACATGTGAAGATTTAGGTAAATTCACTACTTACGGCGGTGCTAACATATGTGATGGAGATTTTTTAGCAAGTACTTGTGCAGGCGATGAGTTTGGGATTTGTTATACTTTTGAAAAGTATTCAAATGACCCAAACGAAATGATAAAGTGCGAAGATTATACCTATGATGGATGTCCTGTCGGTGAAAAAGACTATTTAGGAAATACTTGTGATAAGAACGATGAAACCGAAAAGTGTTATAGTTTAATGGATCAAACTAAAGCTAACGTTAATGCTACAAATAAAAAAACTTATGGGCAAGACAATTATAGTAGAGTAAAAAAATCTAAAAAACCATTTAAATGTAGTGATGTTAAATATCTTACAGGAGCATGGACTTTAATTAGAATAGCAGCTCCATTTATAGTAATATTGTTTGGATCGCTTGATTTTATAAAAGCAGTAATGGCAAGTGATGAAAAGAAAATGAAAGAAACTAAAGGTAAATTTATAAAAAGAGTTATAGCATTTGTATTATTAATTCTTTTACCATTTGTCGTTCAGTTTGTTTTTTCTGTTATGGGAACATTCGGATCTGAGAATATGTGTTTAGTAAAGTGCATAGTCACAAATAATACTGCAGAAGAGGAGTGTGATTAATAATGTTGACTCTTGGTATAGGGCAATTATTTTTAGCTATTAGTATTACTATTACAGCCGCAGTTTATCCTTTAATAAAACGCTTATATGATTTGTTTATGAATCTAGCAACATTTAAATTTTTAAGTAATTCACTTATAAAAAATGTTTGGAATAATATATATGTTTTGGTTGGGGTAATAGTACTATTTGCAATAGCAATTAAGTTAATTAGTGCTATGGTAAATCCAGATACTATGTCTGATAATAAAAAAGGCGTAAAGGGAGCATATTTTAGGGCAGTATTTGCTGTAGTATTTATATTTGTATTCCCTATGATTTTTGAATTATCATACAAAGTGCAAGAACAACTATTAACAAATAATTTTTTAACTAGCACTGTATTTGGGTATGAGGTATCAGATGAACAATCTATAGGTCAGGTTCTAGCTTGGGAAACGTTTAGTGCTTTTTGCACACCAGTTACGACTACAACTTCGAACATTAAAGTACCAATATATGAATTTGTAGCAGATGATAGTAGTCCATTTTTTGATTTGTATTACTCATTAGAAGGTGACATAGATAATATGGCTGAATTTGCACCAGAATTATATACTATAGATACTATAAAGGCATATGCAAGTAGTTTAACACCAATTGGCGCTGTAGGAGCAGTAACTTCTGAGAACAATGAATTATTTTTTGAATATAGTGACTTACTATGTCCTCTTGCAGGTATTCTTGTTGCATATGAATTGATATTACTTTGTATGGATACAATATTCAGATCTGCAAAAATTGCACTTTTAGAATTGATGCTTCCGGTAGTTCTTGGGGCATATGTATTTAATCCTGAAATATTAAAAAAATGGGCAAAAGAATTTTTCTCAACATATATATCTGTATTCTTAAAAGTATTGGCAATAGGATTTATGATTTTGGCCCTTGATGCTTTGAAAGGGGTGGTGTTCTAATGTTTACACTTGAAACAATAAATAATGTTGCTTATAATTTTGCATATGATTGGTTAATGATTGCATTAACAAAAATATTTGTAATAATAGCAGTATTACAATTAGTAAAAAAAATTCCAGATATTATTAATACAGTTTTTGGAACTCATATTCAATCAAGAGGCGGAATTAAAGGTAGACTTGGAGAAATGGCTGGAATTGGAGGACTTGCTCAAAAGGCTTGGACTTCTCTTGGAACAGGCGCTAAGAATTTAGCAAAACTTGGTCTTACTGCACCAGTGGCGGGAGCATACCTTGGGGCAGATGCATTATATAAGAAAAAAACGGGGAAACATTTAAAAGATCATGAAGCATTTACAAAAGGTAAAGGATTTTTATTTGGAGCAAGAAAAGCCCTTAAAACAGGGAGCTTACTTGAAGGTGTTAAAGAATATGATACTACAAGCGCTCCACCAACACATACTAGAGCACAATTACTAGAGACAAGAGACTTTGCTAGAAATAAACTTAGTGCTGCAGGAGTAGATGCACGTGGCTCTTGGACGAATGAAAAGTTAAATGCTGACGGGAGCATTGTTCGTAGAGCTGATGGAACACAAGTCTTTAAGAAAAGAAATGAAATTATGGATGAAATTAATGCAGGTCAAGAAGCATATCGCTCTTTTTATGGAAATTCTGCAGTCGGTGAAAAATTAATAAAATCATTAGATGACAGTGCTTTGGCACAAATAAAATATAATGATTTACTTGCTGTTCAAAAATCTGGTGAGAAAGTTGCAGCATTTGCATCGGATGTTCACAAAACATTAAATGGGAATCCTTCTATATACTCTGCAGATGAAATAACAAGAGCAAAAGAAATAGCTTCAAGACTTAATAATGGCGAACGTATAGTAAACAGTAGTGATGCAGAGTTCTTAAAAAAATATATGGATGAAACAACTGCTTCTCAATTTGAAACATGTGTTAAAAAATATGATGATTCATTACAAACTGCACTTGAAGCTAATGAAGAATATAAACTTTCAGATATAGTTACTTCGGGAGCTCTTTCTGGGACAATAGGCGCAGCAAAAACAAAAGTAGATACTATTAAAGAAGAACAAAAAGACTTAATCGAAAAGATGTCAGATGCCGATAAAGTTGCTTATAGTGAATTTTCTCGTACAGTAGATGCGCAAACATCTGCTTTGAGTACTACAAATCAATTTAATACTGATGCACCAGAAGATATAGTAGTAGATTCTACTGGCGTACAAAGACAAGGTTGGGCAAATGATGATAGTTGGAGAACAACCGACGGAGTATATGATGGAGGAACAGGAATTAGATCATCAGGTGATTTAGGACCAAGTGGGACACCATCAAGTTCTTCTCCAACAAGTATAATTTTGGATTCTTCAGGGCGACCAATGTCAATGCCAACTGATACAAGTGGTGGAGCACCTACAAGTGCACCAACTTCTGAAGAAATTGATGATAGAAATGAGGAAAGATGGACTGCCAGAATAAATGAATTAAGATCGAAAACTAGTCTTACTTCGTCTGAAAGGGAAGAATTAGATGATTTGACTAGATCAGTACAAAGAATTGCAGCAAGAAGATTAGAACGAAGCGGTGGAACATCAGATGAATAACAAGGAGTGTGATATTAGATGAATTTATATATAATACCTGCTAATTCAAAGAGTGGTAAATTAATATTTAATATATTTAGACCATTTGATTTGATATTAGCAACTTCAGGGCTTGTTACAACAGTATTAATAGTATTAATATTTGCCCCTAAAACATTGCAAGGCTTGATTATTTGTTTAGCACCATTACTTGTATGTGCATTTCTTGTTATACCAATACCAAATTATCATAATGTTTTAGTAGTTATACAAGAAACAATAAGATTTTTTTCAAACAGAAGAAATTATAAGTGGGAAGGATGGAGTGTGAAGAAAGATGAATCAGAATAGTGCTAGTACTGAAAACTGGATAACAGTTAAGGAAATTAATAATAATGTTATCGTATTAGATAATAAAAAATTAGTTTCTGGAATAAAGGTATTACCTAGAAATATCTTTATTATGGATGAAATGTCACAAGTTAGAGTTATAGATGAACTAAGAAAATTCTATAATCAAATTGATTTTGAATTCTGGTTAATAGTTGCAGATAGACCTACTAATATTGATTTATATATTTCTCAATTAGAATTACAATTAAACAATGTTAGTAAACCTGCAATTAGAAAACTATTAGTTGATGATATAGCTAAAGCTGATAATTTTGTTCAAAATGATGTTGTTGATACTGAATATTTCATTTTATTTAAAGCTGATACTGCTGATGAAGTAACTAAGAATGTTAGAGGACTTATTAGTAATCTAGCTCAATCAGGATTAATTGGAACTCAAGTATCAAATGAAGATTTAAGAATGTTACTAGATAATTTCTTAAATGGGGGGAAAACATTTACAGAAAGGACAGTGACTGTTGAATGAGTTTAAGAAAAGAAGTTGCGCCTAAGGGCATTACATTTAATCCTAATGATTTCTTCATTAGTGATACATATGCAACATTATTAACAGTTATATCTTATCCTGGTGCTATTTTCCCAGGCTATTTAGCATCATTAATATCTGGCATGTCAGGTGTTAAGATAGTCGCTAAACACATTCCAATTGCATTTACTGTACTTGCTAAAATGTTAAATAGACAATTAGCAGATATTCAAGATAGATATCAAAGAGAAAATGATGTTACTGTTCAAGAAAAATTAAGACAAGATTATGATTCTTTAAATGAATTTGTAACTACTATTACAAATAATCAATCAAGAGTATTTGATTTTCAATTACATATCATGATAACTGCTAAAACAAAAGAAGAATTAGAAAGAAAGAAAGTAGAAATAAAAGATACATTAGAAGGAATGCAAATGAGAGCAATTCCTCTAAGATTTGAACAAGAAAAAGTATTAAAATCTTGCTTACCTATATTTGATAAACAAGATATTGAAGATAGAATTGGTACACCAATTCCATCTCCAACACTTGCGGCTATGTATCCTTTCGTATTTGACTGTATTAAAGACCCAGGATTATCTTGCTTACTAGGTGTAGATTTCTCTGGAGGTATAATTTTATTTAACCAATTCTTATATCAAATTAAGAAAGAACATAACAGAAATAATGCAAACTTAATCTTACTTGGTACTTCAGGTTCAGGTAAATCAACTGCTGCTAAGTTATTACTTAGAACTCATATTAGAAATGAATATAAGATAATAGCAATTGACCCTGAAGGTGAATATGAAGATATGACTAAGTTATATGATGGTGATTTCATAAACTTAGGTTTAGGTGGAGATTATGGTATGATTAATCCACTAGAAATAGTTGTAGATGTTGATAGAGAAGAAGCAGGAGCAGAAGTTGGTAAAGCAGTTTTTGTTAGTGCTATTCAAACTTTAAAAACATTTATGATGTATTATGATCCATCAATTGAAGAAGATTTATTAAATCTATTCAATGAAGTAGTAATAGAGACATATCAAAGATTTAATATAAATGTTAATACTGATTTTAGTCAATTAAAATCAGAAGATTATCCAACATTTAGTGATGTTTATAAAACTATTAGAGGAAGAATCCTTTCTTATGGAGAAGCTACTAAAGAAAGAGATTTAATGGAAAGATTAGAGTTAAAGGTAAGACCTTTAACTTATGGAGGATTAGAACATTATTTTGATGGGCATACAACAATTACTCCAAAATCTAATTTTATAGTATTTAATATTAGAGAAATAATGAATGCGGAAGAAAATGTTAAAAATGCATTATTCTTCAATATATTAAAACATGCATGGAGTTTAAGCTTAGATACTAGTATTAACTCAGTATTAATGGTTGATGAAGCACATATGCTTTTAGGTAATAATAACCAATTAGGTGCTAATTTCTTAGCTAATATTCAAAGAAGAGCTAGAAAATATAACACTGGTACAATTATTATTACACAAGAACCTAGTGATTTCTCAGCTCCAGCAGTATTACAACAAGGTAAAGCTATTTTTGATAATTCATCATACTATTTAGTAATGAATTTAAAGAAACAAGCTGTTGAAGATTTAGGTAATTTAATAGACTTAAATGATAATGAAAAAGAAAGTATTAAACGTTATAATCAAGGTGAAGGATTATTTATTTGTGGTAATAAAAAATTACAAATATCTGTAATTGCAACCCAAGCTGAATTAGATTCTTTTGGAACAAAAGGTGGATTATAATTTTTAAAAGAAATCAATAACAGAATCGGGTGATAAAATGAACGATGAAGAAGTAGTAGTTCCTGCAGAAGAACAGGCTCAAGAAGAACAAACTCAGCAGTCTGTTCCTAAGCAATCTGCATTAGAACGCGCTCAAGGTATTAGAGATACAGTAGACAGTGCTGGAAAAACCCTAGAAAGTATTGGTAAAGGTGAAGAAAAAGTAGCAGATTGGATGGATGGTTCTAGTAAAGTAACTAAAGGAGCATCCGAAGTAGGGTCTGTTACTTCTTCTGCTGCTTCAACAGCCGCAGATGCTGGAGAAAAAGCAGCACAAGTTCAAAAAAATGCTGCGGATGCAACCGAAAAAGCAGCACAAGCTACAAAACAAGCGGCACAGGCGACTAAAGCCGCTGCAGAGACAGGAAAAGCTGCTTCTACTGCAATGAGTGCAGCAGGAGATGCAGCTAATGCTGTAGGTACAGCAGCAGATGCTACCGGAGTAGGTGCGCCTATAGGTGTTCCTTTAAATGCATTAGGTACAGCCGCTAGTACAGCGGGTAAAATAGGAGAAGGGGCTGCCACTGCAACTGCTGCTGGTGCAGATGCTGCAATAGCAGGAGCTGATGCAACTATTGCTGGTGCGAAAGCTGCCAAGGGTGCTGCAGAAGCAGAAATGGCAGCTGCAAAAGCTACAAAAGGAGCTGCAGAAGCAGGTAAAAAGGGTAGTGAACTTGGTAAAAAAGCAAGCGATGCTAATAGTTCATTTGCTGATAAACTTAGAAAAAACGGTAAGTTTAATCAAGCACAAGGTAAAAGATTACAAGATGCTGCTAATAAATTTAGTGCTGATAAATTATTTAAAGATTATAAAGATAAATTAGGTAAAGCAGGAGATGCTATTGGAAAAATAGGAAAATTATTCGGCGGTGCTTCACCTATGGGTGGACTTGCTGGAGTAATGGTGGTTTTTCTATTATTTATAATTGTTGGATCATTATTAGTTTCATTTATATTAGCACCAATGTTTTTTATGAAGGGTGCAACTGATACTGCTAATACAGTTGAAAAATTGAATAATTTTGCCGCAGGTTTAGGATTCAAAGATAGTGAACAAGCATTCTATGATGAAGTAGATTATTTAAAAAGACATTATAATGATAAACTAGATTTTACTTATATAATGTCTACACTATATTATACTGATATTTTTTATGAAGATACTAGTGCTTATACTTCTGAAAATGAGTCGGAAGTTGGGTATCAGCTAGCGGTATTTTTCTTAGAATTATATAAAGAAGCTACTACTACAACTGGAGATGATGGCCTTGTTTATTCTGCTAGTAAATTATATCGACTTCGAGATCTGGCTAAACACCAATTTATCAGCGGAAGTACCGATGAAAAGAGTCTCTCTGATTATATAGAATACTGCAAAACTAATATGAATACTGAATTAACTAATATGTTCAATAAACTTCCTGAGATTATTTTTTATCTTATTTGTTATACCAATCCAGGATTAAAAGCTTTAGTAGATCTTGGCTCGTTTAGTAAAGATATTCAGTTACTGATACAACTTTTAGAAAAAACAGAATCATGGGAATCAGTACGAATACAGGCTGAAAATGGCTACTGGGGCGAAGCAGCAACTGAATTGAAATATTTCTTAGAGGCATATTTTGGAAGTTTATTTAATATAAAGAGTGTTTCGGTTGGTTCATTTGATGAAAATCTAACCCTAAAATCACTAACAGATTCAATAACAATTGAATATTATACAGAACAATATAGTGAAGAAAAATTTGAAGACTATTTGGTTGATGAATATATACCTAATATGCCAGAATTTCAAAAATTATTATTAGATAAAGATGGAAATAAACTTGAAGGTGAAGAGTTAGAAAAGAAATCTGCCCAAATAGCTTCTGAAATAAAAGCATTAAAGGATTTGTTTGATAGTATATATGCAACAGATGAATCTGCTCAAGAATATGGAAAATGTATAGGAGACATAGATTTATATTTACTAAATGAATTAACTCCTCCGGTAGACTTATCTATGGGGCAAACTATTACATTCTCTAGTGAAGATAATTACGGATTATATACTGGTATTATGCATAATGGTGTAGATTTAAACCAGGATAGTGTAGGGGTTACTGAAGGTTCAAATGTTTATTCAGTTTATAATGGAGTGGTGACAGCATCTACAGTAGATGATACGTTCTATGATAAGACAGCTAATGGTGGATGGCTTGTAATAGATTATGTTGTTCAATATGAAAATTCATCATTAAATAATAGTAAATTAAGTAAATTAATTAAGAGTAAAATATCTACAATAAGAGTTTATTATGGCGGATTAAATCCTAATGATTTAACACTTAAAAAAGGTGATACTGTTAATAAAGGTGATGTAATTGGACATATAGGGGATGCAACTGCATCTGAAGATGGTAATAAACCATCACTTCATTTTGGAGTATATGATGTTAAAAAAAGTACATTCCTAAATCCAGTTAATATGTTTATTACATGTAGTTCTGGTGGAACTTCTAGTGTATGCCAATATGACTTAAATGGTGGAGTAGTAATTGATATACCTGATGCAGTTACTAGTTATCCACAAGTAAATTATGATGTAGAATGTTATAGTAAAGAATTAGGATGGGGTTGTAATAAATTAAAACCATGGAAATCAGGAACTAATCAGAGACAAATCTATGATTTGTGGGTTTCTTCTGGAGCACATTATACTAATGGAATAGCTACATTAAATGTAAACGGAGAAGAAAGATATTTGGCTGCAACAACAATAAGATTTGGCCAACCAGGAGATATAATAAATGCAACTCTTGCAAATGGAGAAGTGATACATATTGTTATCGATGATACAAAGGATTATTGTGATACAATTACAAAACTATACCCTGATCCAGATGCTTGTCATAATAATTATAAATCAGCTCATAGCGAATTAGATCCTTATTGTGCAAGTAATATGGATGATCCTGGATGTTTTGGACATTATAAGGGTTCTTCAGGTGTGGGAATATTAGAATTTGCTGCAGATCCAAATGAGTATAATAATAATCCATACAAAAGCCCATCAAAATGGGGTCAAATATGGGATGCATCACAAAAAGTAGTTTCAATTACTAATTATGGGTCAATAATAGGTAGTACAAGTTCTGGACAATGTACAGTAAATGCTGCAGATCCAAGCTTAAATACTAATGTTTATACTACAGAAAATACAAGTTCTAGAACAGGAACTAATACAGAACATCATACTAATGGATCAAGTACTAATAATGAACATAATACTTCAGGTTCTGGTAATAGATCAAATAGAAATTCTTCTAGTAATAATAGAACTAGAAATTAATAATAAAGGTATTTATAAAATACCTTTTTTTTGATATAATGAATTTATTATGGAGATGATTAGATGAAATTAAAGATTCGTGCTGAAAAAAAGGACGTTATTGCATTTGTATTAATGTCTGTTTTTGTGCTATTAATTATTGCTTTATGTGTTTCTAATGTGTTATCAATATTACACGATGGGGTACCAGCGGGATTAAATATATTTAAAGAATTTAACGGTAGCTCATTTGCATTAACAATGGTAATATGGATAGCAGTTATTGGTACTGTTTTTGGATCTACATCTTCTTATTTCTTTGAAAGAGAAAAAGGATTTGGCTGGACTGATATTCCAAAAGAAAATGGATATTCTAGATGGGCAAAAGACAAGGAAATAATGACTGCAAAAGAAGTGGTAAGAATACCTTTTGTTGATAAAAAAGCTGAGGTAGGTGGAACTCCTATTATATATGATAAAGATAGTGCATATGTAGATAATTCTAATATGCATACTCTTGTTATTGGAGCAACTGGATCTGGTAAAACAGCTGGTATTGTTAATCCTACTATGAAGCATTTAATTAAAGCTAGAGAATCAATAGTTATAACTGACCCTAAAGGTGAAATTTATGAAGATAACTATAAAATTCTTAAGGACGCCGGTTATCAAATTATAGTATTAAATTTCCGTGAACCTCAAAAAGGTAGCTGTTGGAATCCATATGATTTACCATATAAATTCCAAAAAGAAGGTAATTATGATAAAGCTAATGAGTTATTAAATGACTTATCAACAAATATAGTTGTAGATGGCCAAGGACAAGATCCATTCTGGCAAAATGCTGCAGCAGATTATTTAACTGGTCTTGGACTTGCATTATTCCAAGATGCTCCACTTGAAGAAGTAAATATTAATAGTATTAATTTAATGATTAATCAAGGTGAAGAAAGATATGGAGCTTCTACTTATATGAAAGAATATTATAAGATGCAAGATCCAACTAGTCCTGTTGCTATTAATCTTGCAGGTACTGTAACAACTGCAGATGAAACAAAAGCAGGTATTATGACAGTATTACAACAAAAGGTTAAGACATTAGCAGTTACTAGAAATCTATCAGAAATGCTTTCTAAAAATGATTTTGATATGGCTTCTATAGGAGAAAAACCTACAGCGCTATTTATGATAATTCAAGATGAAAAAACTACATATCATAGCTTAGCTACTATATTTATTAAGCAATGTTATGAATGTTTAATATCTACTGCATATAAACATGGTGGTGCTCTTCCAGTAAGAACTAATTTCCTACTAGATGAGTTTGCTAATATGCCTAAAATAAAGGATATTGCTACAATGGTAACTGCAGCTAGATCTCGTCATATTAAATTTACTTTTATAATTCAAAACTTTGCACAGTTAGATAAAACATATGGTAAAGAAGATGCTCAAACTATTAGAGGTAACTGTATAAATACAATTTACTTATTAACAGGAGAATTAAGTGCATTAGAAGAAATAAGTAAATTATGTGGTGATAAGATAGTTAGAGTAGGTAAAGATAAAAAAGAAGAAACTAGACCACTTGTTACTATATCAGAACTTCAAAGAATGAAACCAGATGAGTATGTATTAGTTCGTCATAGATGTCCTCCTTATAAAGGAAAACTTAAGATGGACTATAATACTGACTTTGGATTTGGAGTAGGATCTACATTATATGGTGTAGATGTTGAATATCCAGAAAGACAAATGGGAGAAGTTAAGACATTCAGTGTTAAAGAATTTGTTAAACAAAAAAAGAGTGAAGCAATGAATAATAATATGGGTGGAGTATCTAATTTTGGACCAATGCCACCATATGGTGCAATGCCTCCATATGGACCAATGCCATCTAATCCAAATCCTTCAATTCCTCAATCAAGTAGTCCTTTTGGAAGTAATCAAGATATTGATGAGTTAATTAGGAATATAGATAAGCAAATTGCAGCTATTGAAGAGGAAGAAAGAAGAGAAAAAGAGAAAAATAAAGAAACACCAACTAGCGTTGAAGAAAAAACCGTTGAAAAAGAAACGAATACAATTCCTGAAAAAACTGTTTCTGAACCTGAAAAAATTCCTGAAACAGAGTCAAAGAGCGATGATTTAATATATGAACCTATAGAAAAAGTTGATGAAAAGGAACCTAACGTTTCTGAAATTATTCCAAGCAATGATATTAACTTTGATACATTTGAAGTTAAAGAAAAAGAAGAAAAGAAACCAGCTCAAGAGGAAGCTGATTATGATGACTTCTTTGATGATTTCTTTGATGAATAGAAAACTAGAAATAGTTTTCTTTTTTTACATAAAATTAGCACTCTCTATTGACAAGTGCTAATTTTTGAGTATAATTAATATTGAAAGGTGAATAATAACCTTAGTAACAAATTAAAAGGAGTGATGTTTATGTTACCAAGTAGATTTATATTTGATGATTGGTTTGATGAACCAAAAATGGATGGAAGAATGAAATGTGATATCTATGAAAAAGATGGAAACACTATCGTAGAGGCTTCAGTTCCAGGATTTAAAAAAGATGAAATCAAGATTGAATGTGATGATGGTACTTTAACAATCCAAGCTGAAAAGAACTATGATAATAAAGAATCTGATGATAAAAAATATATCAGAAGAGAAATTCATAGACACGAAAAGTGTTCAAGATCATTCTATTTAGGAGATATTGATGAAGAAAATATTAAAGCTTCATTTAATGATGGGGTTTTAAAAGTAACTCTTCCAATGAAAAAGATAGAATCATCTAAAAAGTATATAGATATTGAATAAAGTGGATATATCCACTTTATTTTTTTTGTGTTTTGTGTATAATTAATTAAGGTGATATTTATGAAAAAGACAAAAATTATATGTAGTATAGGACCAGCAAGTAATAATGCTAGTACTATTGAAGAAATGATTAAAGTAGGTATGAATTGCGCTAGAATTAATTTTAGCCATGCTACTTATGAAAGTGCTAGAGAAACAGTAGATAATGTTTTAGAAGCAAAAAAAAGAGCTAAGAAGAATATTAGTATTTTATTTGATACTAAAGGACCTGAATTCAGAAATGATGAAGTTCAAGAAGGTGGTATTAATCTAGTTGAAGGTAATACTATTAAAGTTGTTAAAGATCATGTTATAGGTAATGAAGAAAGATTCTCTGTTAACCATCCTGAAGTAATTGATTCCTTAAATATAGGAAATTCAATCTTACTTGAAAATGGTTTAATGAGAATAGATGTTATAGAAAAAGATAATGATTCTGTTACATGTAAAATAATTTCTGGAGGAGTATTAGGCAATAAGAAAAGTTTAAATGCTCCAGGAGTACATTTAAATGTACCATTTATAAGTGAACAAGATAGAAATGATATTATATTTGCTTGTCATAATGAAGGAGATTTCTTAGCAGCTTCTTTTGTATCTTGTAAAGAAGATATTTTAGCTATAAGAGATATTATTAATAAAGAAGGATCTAATATGAAAATAATAGCTAAAATAGAAAATACAATGGCTATTAAAAATATAGATGAAATAATAGATGAAGCAGATGGCGTAATGGTTGCAAGAGGAGATCTAGGTGTTGAAGCATCACTTGAAGATTTACCACATTATCAAAAAATGATAATTA
>OCTW011618891.1_pt1 | contig 15902 bp, 12 predicted proteins | sample 1539671 | NCBI WGS metagenome assembly OCTW01 (sample SAMN02144230, study PRJEB22623) | gut metagenome | biome: sheep rumen | host: Ovis aries | place: New Zealand
TTAAATTAGTAACATCTTTCTTATTAACAGCAACTATAACATCTCCTACTTTTAATTTATTATAAGCATCACCATTTTTGTTAACATCAACAACCTCATTCTTACCTTCATTAGTATAAATAGTAATACCTATACCTACAAAATAACCATCTACAGTAGTATTAAATTCACTAGTAAAACTATCATTCATATATAATGAATAAGGATCTTCTAAAGAAGTAACCATCCCATTTATAGCAGCATTAACTAGTTCCTTCTCATCTACTTCATCATAATAATTATCTAGAATACTATTATAAGTAACAATTAAATCTTTTAACTCAGAAGATACCTCAGTACCTTCAACCTTACTCTTTGAAGCACTTAAGAAATATCCAACTAGAATACCAAATAATACAGAAATAACAATTATTATTATAACTTCAAAAGTATTAAATCCACTATTTCTCTCAACATAAATAGTTTTTTCTTCTACTTCTTGAGTTTCTTCTTTTATCTTTTCTTCTTTCTTTTCTTTTACTTTTTTACTTTTCTTCTCTTCTTTAATACTATTTTTTTCATCTTTCTTCATATGCTTCACCTACTTTATATCATACCACAAAATAAAAAAAGGCTAAAGCCTTTTTAGTTAGCTAAAAAATTATTAATATTATCTGTACCTTCTACATATTCATTTACTTTATTATTAGTAAATTTAATAAGAGTAGGTCCATTTATTTTTAATTCACTAGCACTACTTGCATTAGGATTAGACTCTTCTGCACTATATCTACTATTAATACCATTACTCATATCAACAGTATATATACTTAAAGCCTTATCACTTTTATTATATTTATCCAAATTTTCAGATAAACTACTATAAATATCTCCATTACTACGATCATAGAATAATACTAAATATTCTTTTTCATTTCTATTGAAGCTTTCTCCTAACATAATATCACTATAATTAAAAGTAGCTTCCCCAATTACTTTAGTATTTTTCTTATTAATTACTCTAATAGATAATAGATAGAATATAAGAATAATTATTACAAGAAATACAACTGCTCTTATCACACTTTTAGCACCTATATCTAATCCACTAGGAATAGATTCTATCTTTCTTGCTTCTTCTCTTGCTTTTCTTCTTTTTGCACTATTTCCTTTTCCTGCCATAAAATCACCTGGAATTAGTATAACACAAACTAATTTTTAGGTAAAGAAAAAGGATAGCTAACTATCCTTTTGTAATACGTACTTTAACACGTTTAGTCTTAGATGAATATGCCAACTTCAAGTCATTACCAGTTACTTTAACTTCTACTTCATGTTCACCTTCGCCATATCCCTTAAGATCAATGTATGCCTTAATATCAGAAGCCTCAATTGCATCAACTACTGCCTTACTACCTTTAACTACTACAGTAACAGATGTATCTGCTTCACTAAGACCTTGTACAACATATCCACTCTCTAAGTTTTCAGATTGAACTGAAATATTATTAAATTCCTTAGATGTAGAATTATCAATTGTAACTTTAACATTAATTGTCTTACTACTTAATTCAGTAATACCTTTAGGTTTCTTTAAAGTAACATTATAATCTTTATTACTATCTAATCCCTTAACATCAATTTCAACTTCTAATTGATCAATCTTTTCAATAGCACTAGCTTCACCATAAACAGTAATACTAGAAATATTAGTTTCAATTGACTTAATAGATTTACCAAATGCTAAACTTCCCTTAGGAATTACTTTAATAGGTATTTGTTTACTTGGTGATGAAATTTTAACATTAGCAGTAACAGTTTTTGGAACTATCTCAACATCAACAATCTTACCATCATTATCATAAGCAACTAGTGGAATATCCTTAACAGTAATATCACCAGCCTTAGGATTTGCAATATTATTAACATCAAGTAAAGCTTTTACTGTTGCTACTTGCTTTAACTTATATTCAGCACCCTTAATAATTACATCAGTTCTATCAAGTTCTACATCATCAATACTTAACTTACTATCTAAGCTATCTTTATGTAAGATATCATAAGTGATACTTCTATTTTCACTTACTTTCTCATAAATAGTAACAGTAACAGTAGATGGATCCAACTTATAATCTAATGATTTTAATCTTTGAGTATACTTTAATGTAACTCTATGATTTCCAGGCTCTAACCCAGTTAAATCAACACTTACTCCCTTAGAAGGAGATTGTTTAGCCAAGAAAATATGTCTTCTTTGACCAATTAAAGTTATATCAACAGACTTTGGTAAGCCTTCTACTACATAACTTTCTTCATTATAAACAGCAGTAACTGGTTGATCATATAATATTTCTGCATATTGATCAATCATTACTGTAGATTCTCTATCAACTATTAAAAATGTTATAAATGCTAAAACCAAACTTAGTACTAATAAAGCACTCTTCTTATTACTTAATCTATCTAAACTCTTAGCCCAATTCTTAAATAAATCCATAAGTTTTAGAATTAACTTAGTAATTGGAGTAATTAACCATTTATCAAAGAATGAACCTATATGAGCAAATAATTTCCCAAACATTTTACTTATCTTCTTCATAAATCTCTTCCTCTTCTACAACATCTTCTTCAGTATAATCAACATCTTGTTTAGGTTTTAGCTCATCTATTAACATCATTCTAACATCATCAAGAGTTAAGTTATATAACATTTCTCCTTTTAAAGCAATTGATACTCTACCAGTTTCCTCAGAAACTACTAAACATATAGCATCAGTCTCTTCAGCAAGTCCTAAAGCTGCTCTATGTCTTGTACCAAGTCTTCTATTTAACTTAGTACTATTACTTGTAGGGAATACAGCTCCAGCACAAGTAATTCTATCTCCTTGAATAATAACACCACCATCATGTAATGGATTACCTTCATAGAATATTGCAATTAACAAATCACTAGATAAGTCTGCATATAATTTTTTAGCCTTATCAATATAATTACCTAAACTAATATCACGTTCAAGTACTATTAAAGCCCCAATTCTTTCTTTTCTTAAATAATCAACAGCATTAACTATTTCATAAACTAAATGTTCTCTCTCATCAACAGTTAAAACCTTATGTCTACCAAGCAATTGGTTTCTACCTAACTGTTCTAGTATATTTCTAATTTCTGGTTGAAATACAATAATTAAAGCTATAGGTCCCCATTGAATTAAATATTCAAGTAAAACACCAATAGTTACAAAACCTAACCAATCACTTACAATCTTAAGTGCAATTATAATAATTACACCTTTAAATAATAATGATAATTTAACATTATATCGAATATTTTTAATTATAAAATAAAATACTAACCATACTAAAGAAATATCAGCAATCTTCCTTAATATAGATAATATATCAATCCATGTTATTGCCATAAATAAATCGTCTCCTTAAGTAAGAATCGATAATAAGGCCAAGTATCACTTCCTCAACCCTATATCAATATAATAATAACAAATTTCAAATAATTTATCAACCGAAGAAAAAAAGAAATAGCTTATTTTTTTCTATTTCTTCTACTTCTTCTTTCTTTTTCTCTTGTCTTTACCATTTGGTTGACATTATCTATTCCTACAAATTTATTTTCACGTACTTTTTCTATTGCTTTAAAGTCTACTGTCTTACCATCTTTATCACATGACATTAACTTCATACTCAATCTATCACCAATATAGTAATTTTCAAATCCATCAAGTGATACTAAAGTAAATGTCTCTGGATTATAGTAATAATTTCCAGGTAAACTTCTAGTCTTAATACGACCTTCTAATAAATTATCTAATTGAATTGTAATTGCATTTTGACCAATATCAATAATAGTACCTTCAAATATTTCCCCTTCAAATTGAGATAAGTATACAGCGGTATTCATAGCATCAACATTTCTCTCAACTTCTTCTTCTACTCTTTCCATCTTAGAAGCTTGTTGTGCAAACTCAGGTGCTAAAGACTTCCACTTTCTACGAGCTTTTTCCCTTTTCTGAGAATCTTTTTCAAAATAACATTCATCAATTATTCTAGAAACACCTAAATCAGCAAGTCTTCTAATTGGTGAAGTAAAATGAAGATATATATCAAATCCAGTACCATAATGACCAATATTATTAACACTATATTTAGCATGAGACATGCATCTAATTAACTTAGTATTTAATACATTTCTTAATTCTTCATTCTTATTAATATGTTCAGTAAGTAATTGAAGTAATCTCTTATCTTCACAAATATCACTAGCACTAAATTCAAATGGCATACCAATCATATCTAATAACTTTAAAAACTCTTGTAGTTTTTCCTCATTAGGTACTCCATGTACTCTATATATACAAGGAATTCCATTTTCAGTAAGAATCTCACCTACATTAACATTTGCTGCTAACATAAACTCTTCTATTAAGTTTTCAGAAACATCTTGATATCTAAATGTAACATCAATAGGCTTACCATCATCATCATAGATAAATTTTAACTCTGGTCTTGAGAACTCTATAGCTCCACTACCTTTTCTCTTTTTAGCTAATTTTCGAGCAAGACTTCTCATATTAACTAATGTATCAGCATAATCTTCATATCCAGCAGGAATAACTCCTTCTTTCAACAATTTATTCGCATCATCATAATTCATACCAATTCTAGATTTAATAACACTAGGTACTAAACTACGACTAACTACATTCAAATCTTTATCATATTCAATTAATATTGTCTTAGTTAATCTCTCAACACCATCATTTAACGAACAAATACCATTACTTAATCTATGAGGTAATTGAGGTTCAACACATCCTCCAAAATAATAACTAGTACCCTTAGTAAAAGCATCAATATCTATAGGAGAATTTTGTGGTACATAATGTGGAACATCCGCAATATGTACACCAAGTAATAAATTACCATTAGATAATCTAGTTAAAGAAATACAATCATCTTTGTCTTTGGTATCTTTTCCATCTATTGAGAATATTTCCCAATTAGTAAAATCATACCTACCTATTTTATCCTCTTCACTAACACTTCTAGGAATATAATTCAATTGCTCTAATGATTCATTACTAAATCCTTCAGGCATTCCACACTTAAAAGCCTCTAATAATGCATCTTCATTAGGATCATCTTTATGATTAAATTCTCTAGTAACTTTACCGATATAAAAATTATCACTTCTTTGATCAAGTAATTCACAACTAACTATTTGACCTTCAGTTTGCTCTCCCTCTAAAGCAATAATAAGACCTTGTCTCTTTTTATCAAGAGGTCTAACATAAAAAGCAGCTCCCTCACGGTAAATTTCTCCAACAATATTATTCAGACTACGTTCTATTACTTTAACAATCTTATTATGTTTACCACTTGAATCAACATCTATTAAAACAACATCTCCATCAATAGCCCCACCAGTATCATCTTTTGATACTGAGTATTGTTCTTCTTTAACAATATGTTGCCCTGCTCCATTAATATAAGAAATAGTAACATAAACTCTTCCATCACCATTTCTAAAGCTGTGAAAACGACCTTTCTTAAAAGATGTCTTACTCATTAATTGAAGATTACCATTAGGAGTAGCATATACTTTATAATCATTAATTAAACTATTAACTATTTCTCTTGCTTCTTCTATCTCAGAAAGAGAAGAAATACCTAATTTTTCCACTAATCTTTCAAAAGAGATAGCTTTTTTACTCTTCTTTAAAACATATAATATATTATCAACCATACACCCACCAAAACTTTCCAGTTCTTATAATACCATAAAAAAAAAGACTAATAAAGTCTTTTTTTATGAAACCCTACGTACACTTAATAATCTAGCATCAGAATGAGTATTCCAATAGTCAACTCCACTGATTACTACACCTTGACTAGGATTAGTAGCATGTATAATTAATCCATTACCTACATATATAGATGAATGTGTAGGTTGAGAACCATGTCCCCAAATAATAATATCCCCAGGTTGAGCGTTAGCATAACCAACTTCTGTTCCTACATAAGCTTGTGCTCCTGAGCTTTGTGGAATATTAATACCATGTTGCCTATATATATAAGCAACTAATCCACTACAATCAAATCCACCAGGTGCACTTCCACCATGAACATAAGGACTACCCACTAAAGAATATGCAAGCTGAACCATAGAATTACCAGCAACATTAGCAGGAGCTTGTGCATAAACTCTTTGTTGAACAACAGGAGCTGGTTTAGGCTCAGTGTTAACTGTAAAATACTTAGTAGTAACATTTCCATTTTTATCTTTAACACTTACAGTAATCATATGAGAACCAACATCTTCTATATTAGAATCACTCTCAATAGTATAATAAGCATCTTCCTCTTTGGTTTCATCAGTCTTAATACTAATATCACCATCTACTTTGTCTAATATACCATCTAGATTAGAATTTAAGTCAATTCCATCTCCTTGTGTATAACTAACATTATCTTCCTTAATCTCTACAGTAGGTGCAATATTATCCTGTACTTCAATAACAACAGGAACTTCACGCTTAATATAATTCTTCTCAACAGTAACAACAACCTCTTGTTTTCCTAATACAGAAGTATCTATATTATCATCTACTTCTACTACTTTTCCATCTACTTGTCCTATTAAATCTTCTACATTATACTCTTTAGTACCATATTCTAGTACTAAACATTTATTAATTGGAATACTAATACTATTATAAGTAGAATAATAATAATATCCCACTCCAGCTAGTATTACAAATATTCCTAACATACCCACTATTATTCCTTTGATCAATTTCGATCGACTTATTTTTTTCATGTTCAATATTCCTCCTGAACAGCGATATATTATACCATATGTAAATAATCGTGTCAAAATTTCCACAAAATCGGTGGATAACTCAATACTCTACACTAATTTAAAAATTAATGCAACTTGACAAAATCTCAATAATTTGTTCCACCTTTAATAGCAACAAAAAAACTAACTATTAATAGTTAGTCAATTATCAAATTGGTGGAGATGAGGAGAATCGAACTCCTGTCCGAAAATACAGCTACATAAACTTCTACAAGCTTAGTTAACTAATTAATATCTCATATATTCATCCGAGTAATTAACGACCTGGATAATATACTAAGCCTTTAATTCTTTCTATTTCTTAGGCAGGAAATAGCTATAACCTATAAAAATGAACCTCTCTAAAGCTACTAGGTAATAACTAAAGAGAAGCGCTAGCCGTTAAATTATTAGGCAAATGCAACAGCTTGGCTTCCACCAAACATGTTAGCAATAGCATTTTTAAATTTGTTTGCGTTTATTTTTTGGTGTCCGTAACGTGGACATTCGACTTGCCATTCATGCTCTAATATTCCCGTCGAAACCAAATCATCCCCATATATGTAAGCTAATTATACCATAAAACTACAAAATAATAAAGATACAAAAGAAAAAAGCCAAAGGCTTTTTATTCTTTATTTATTTCATCATCTAACATTTTATTAAAATTTCTTTTATTAATAACACTAATAATAATTATTAAAACTACTAATCCAACCAATACACCAATACCAATAAATAAATAATTATTAAGCTTACTAATAATAGATGAATCATCATATTTTTCTCTATTAATATTAATAATATAAACTTCAGAAGCACCAGAAGATGAGTAAACATATATTTTAACTTTATCTTCATTTTTAACTAGGTCAGAAGCACCTATTACTCTTACCTTATATTTTTCATCCTCTCCTACAGCTTTAACTTCTAATTCATTAACATCTCTAGGAATTGTTATCTCATACTTATAGACATCTTTCTTAAAATCTATCTTATATCCTTTAATTTCTAAACTTTTTAAATATACTTTTTCTTTCTTTAATTCTATTTTCTCTTCACTATTAGTACTATCAGTATTTTTATTATCATCTTTCTTAGTATTACTATTAGTAGAATTAGCCTTCTTAGTCGCAACACTATTTATACTTTTATTAGAAGTGCTGATACTACTTTTATTTTGAACATCACCAGAAGCTTGAGTAAGAGATAAATAATGCTTTTTATTCATACTTACCTCTTTCATATCTAGATCATCTTCGCTATATTCTCCATAAATATTAGTCTTGGCATAACCAATTGCTAAATCATTAACATATATCTCAGTACTAGTTTCATCTGTATTATTTACATAAAAAGAAAGGGTCACAGAATAACTTCCTGAGCAAGAAAGTACTCCACCTACACAGTTAGCATTAATAGGCTCACTTAAAACAACATAATCCCCATCTTCTTCTATTACTGCAGAATTATATCCAGGACTACTAATACTTCTTAATGCAAGAACATCTTCATCATATTCAATATCAAATCCAAGAGCATATATACCATCTTCGGAGTTCCCAACTCCATTTAAATTAGCCGAAAAAGTAATAGTAAAACTATCTCCCTCTTTAGCGTTACCTGCCCCACTTAAATTAGAAGAACTAACGCCTACAGCCATAACACTAAATGGCATTAATAATATTATTATCAATAATAAAAACTTTCTCATACTACTCACCTATTATAAGCATTATATCATACAAAAAAAGAACTTAATATCTTTTTAAGTTCTTTTCCATTTCTCTTTTAATATCTCGTTCTTTTATACTTTCTCTCTTATCATAGTCCTTCTTACCACGACATACACCTAATTCTACTTTTAAGAGATTATCTTTAAAATACAATTTAATTGGTATTAAAGTAAGCCCTTTCTCTTCAAGAGATTCCTTTATCTTTTTTATTTCTTTCTTATGAAGCAATAACTTTCTACTTCTAGTTTCTTCATGATTAAATATATTGCCTTCTTTATATTGACCAATAAACATATTTAATAAAAACACTTCATTATTTTTAACAATCCCATAGCAATCTTTTATATTACAGCTACCAGCTCTAATAGACTTAATTTCAGTTCCAGTTAAAACTATACCTGCTTCATAAGTATCTTCTATAAAATAATCATGACGAGCTCTTCTATTAATTATTTCCATTTTGTGCCTCCCCTGAAAGACCCCAAACTAATTCTGGATAACATTCTTTTACAATATTTTTATATTTTTCATAGTAAGTAGCATGCCCCCTTAACTGATCATCAGTAAGTTGTGGATATGGAACTACTTTAAATTGATGATTTACTCCACCTCTTTTAACTGTAGTTGTATATATAAGTTGTGCTTTAGGATTAATAACACTAGTCTCCACAGTATCATCAACATTAACTTTTTTATGTAATGTTACTTCCATCGCAAGTCCAGTAAAGTTATCTACATCATTTTGATCACTAATAAAATTACCTAATGAATAAACAACAAAAGTCTTATTATCATTTATATATTCTACAGTTTGAACTACATGTGGATGAGCTCCTATTATCAAATCTACACCTAAATTAGATAAATAAGCTGCTATCTCATCTTGCTTATAATCTGTTTTAAATGAATATTCAGTTCCCCAATGCATCGCAACTATTACAAAGTCTACTTTATCTCTAACGCTTTCGATATCAGCTTTAGCCTTTTCAGGACTATACTCATTATTTAAATAACTCTTTCCAGCCGGAGTAGGTAATCCATTATTCCAAATAGTATAAGAAATAAAAGCATATTTAATATTATTTACTTCATATATCTTTTGTACAGATTGTGTTCTTTCTTCTTCACTACTCCATTGGCCAGACCAAGCAACATCTTTTTGTTTTTTCCAATAATCTACTGATGCTAAAACACCAGCTTCACCTTTATCCATAGTATGATTAGTAGCAAGACTAACTGTATTAAAACCAGCATCAATAAATGCATCACCAACTTCTTGTGGTGAATTAAATCTAGGATAATTAGAAAGCCCTAAATCCTTACCACCAAGTACAGTTTCTTGATTATAGTAAACAATATCATATTTACTAGAAATAGGTTTTATAGCAGCAAGCATAGGCTTAAAATTATAACTACCATCACTACCTCTAGCATCTTCATATACGGCACTATGAATCAATGCATCTCCTACCATAAATACAGAAGCATCATACTCTTTAGGTACTTTTGGTTCTTCTTTTTTTACTTCTTTCGTCTCTTTTTTATCTTTTTTTGCAAAAGAAAAGTTAGAATGAGAAAACCATAAACCCAATCCACATACTAATATAAGTAAAACAATAAATATCTTAATTGGTTTTTTTAATTTTCTTTTTCTAACTCTTCTCATAAACTATACCTTCTTTACAATCTCAAAGTCTATTGATTTTTCCTCTTTAGATGCTCTAACTACTTTGACTACTACTCTCTCTCCAATAGTATATTTTACATGAGATTTCTCACCTGTCAATGTCATATTTTCTTCATCAAAATGGAAAAAGTCTTTCATATCTCTTAAAGGAACCATTCCTTCTATTAAATTGTCTAATTCTACAAACATACCAAAATTAGTTATAGAAGAAATCATACCTTCAAAACTCTCACCTATATGTTTTTCCATATACTCAGCCATCTTCATATCTTCTACTTCTCTTTCACAATCAACAGAAGCTCTTTCTTTCTCAGAAGAATGATCAGCAATAAACACTAATTTTTCTTCCCACTTCTTAATTGTTTGCATATCTATCTTTCCATCAAATAAATATGTATGTAAAAGTCTATGAACTGTTGTATCAGGATAACGTCTAATAGGAGAAGTAAAATGTGTATAACAACTACTAGCAATACCATAGTGACCTAAGTTATTAGGACTATAAATGGCTTTTTGCATACTTCTAAGTAATAAGCTAGATAAAATCTTAAATTCAGGTTTATCTTTCAAATACTTAAGAATTCTTTGAATAGTAGTTGGTCTTAAGTCTTTAACATCTCCAGCAATATTATATCCCATTGTACCAATAAATCCTAAGAAACTTCTAATCTTCTCTTCTTTTGGATATTCATGAATACGATAAATAAATGGCAAATTCATAAAATAAATATGTGAAGCTACACATTCGTTAGCAGCAATCATAAAGTCTTCAATTAACTTTTCTCCGGCTCCTCTTTCCCTCTTAACTACCTCAATAGGAACACAATTTTCATCTACTAATATTTTAGCTTCATCAACATCAAAATCTAGATTACCACGTCTATCTTTCATAGCTCTAAGAATATCTGCAAGTTCCTTCATTAATCTTAAACTATCAGCAAACTCTTCATAACCTTCAGGAACTATATTTTTTTCTAAAATACTATTAACATTCTTATAAGTCATTTGCTTTCTACTTCTAATTACACTAGGAAATATTTCATAACTACCCATTTTTCCTAATGAATCAAATTCCATAACACAAGAAACAGCTAATCTATCAACACCTGGATTAAGACTACATATACCATTAGATAACTCATGTGGAAGCATTGGAATAACTCTATCTACTAAATAAACACTAGTTCCTCTATCCATAGCTTCATCATCTAATGGACTACCTTCTTTAACATAATAGCTAACATCAGCAATATGTACACCAAGTTCATATTTACCATTAGGCAATTTCTTAATACTAATTGCATCATCTATATCCTTAGTATCATCACCATCAATAGTAAATATTTCAACATCTCTTAAATCTTTTCTACCAACTAGATCATTATCACTAACACTCATAGGAATAGATTTAACTTCTTCTTTAACTTCTTCAGGAAAGTCAACATTAATATTATATTTATATATAATAGATAATATATCAACACCAGGATCATTCTTATGTCCTATTATTTCTACTACTTCGCCTTCATATTTAGTATTATTATCTAACTTCTTTCCAAGTTCAACTACTACTTTGTGTCCATCTACTGCATTAAGACTTTTATCTCTTGGTACTACTATATCTAATTTAATTTTAGAATCATCCAACTTAATATGACCCAAATCATCTTCAAAAGTAATTTCACCAATATATCTTTTTACACGTCTTTCAATAATCTTTAAAACTCTACCTTCTAATCTATCTAGAGTCATCTTACTAGTAATTTCTACAAGGACGATATCATCATGTATAGCACCATTCATATCTTCTTGGGCAACATATACATCTTCAGTTAAATTATCTACTTCTACAAATCCAAAGCCTTTCTTATTAGCTCTCATTACACCTTTTCTAAGATGACTGTTCTCAAGTAACATATATTTATCTTTATTAGTATGATAAATAATTACTTCATCTTCAAGTTTCTCTAATTCTTCTGCTAAAGCTTTAGTCTCTTCAACTGTAGAAATACCTAATGCATCCTGTAACTCAAATATATCAATAGCTTTCTCACTATTAGTTAATATATTAATAATGTCTTCTCTCATAGTATTATATTCCATGCCAATCACCTTCTATTTTATATTATACTTTATTTTTCTTTATATAACTAGTCTTTTTTCCAAAAGAAAAAGGACTTACGTCCTAAATAAACATTGATACTAAACAAATACCAAAGAACACAAGTCCTAAACATAATGTTAATCTACTAATAAATAATTCAGAACCACGTTCTTTTCTATTCTTTAATAAATCTGGTCCTCCACCTGAAATAATATGACCAGCATCTTCAGATTTACTACTTTGTAATAATACAATAATTATTAATAAAATTGATACAACTAGTAATGCTATTTTCATTTACATCCCTCCGTAACTCGCATATATATATTACCATAAAACAACAATTAATGCAAAATATTTCATTTCTTTTTCCCAATATTTTCACTATGATCATCATAATATTTATTTTGATTATCATCTTTATGTTCTTTTAAATAAATATTATTTTTATTCTTTAGTAACTTTTTATCCCAATATTTTATTCTTTTTATCACTATAATCCTCCTGTATTCTTATATCTTAAATTATTATTTATGTATTATAAAACACTTTTTATAACTATAAAGCCTTTAAATTATTAACTTTATTTTTAAATTCTGCCCCTCTAATTTCACATTCCTTATACTGATCCCAACTAGCACTAGCAGGACTTAGTAATACAACATCTCCATCTTCTGAAATTTCTACTGCCTTATCAAAACCATCAGCTAAATGCTCATATATGTAAGTAGGAATATTTCGCTCTTTGCCAAATTCTCCTACTCTATCTCTACATTGACCAATCGCAATAATAGCTTTTACATTAGTAAGATAATCATTTAATTCATTGAAGTTTTGTCCTCTCTCTAATCCACCTAAAAACAATATTATAGGCTTGTTAAAAGAAGATAAGGCTATTTGACAACACTTAATATTAGTAGCTTCAGTATCATTATAATATTCAACACCATTAATAGTATCCACATATTCTAAACGATGCTCTACCCCTCTAAAATTACTAATGACATCAGCAATTATCTCATTAGAAACATCATATTCTTTTACTGCCATAATAGCAGCCATACAATTTTCTACATTGTGCATTCCCTTTATTTTAATATCATTAATATTAATAATTCTATCACCATAATAAGAAATATAGTCTCCATCTAAACAACAACCATCTACTACTTCATTACTAGAAAAATACTTCTTAATAGATTTAATGCCACTTAATTCATTCATTACATCATTATTACTATAATTCATAATCGCAATATCATTATCATCTTGTTTATAAAACATTCTACTCTTTGTCTCTTTATAATGTTCATATGTCTTCATAAAATCAATATGAGCTTCACTAAAGTTAGTACAAACACCAACATGGGGATGAAAATCAATAAAATTTTCACCTTGTTGACAAGAACATTCCATAACAATAATATCACCACTCTTAACATCATCTAAAATACTAGATAATGGATAACCTATATTACCAGCAAGATGTACTTTATCACCATATGCTTTTTTCATTATCTCATATGTAATTGTTGTAGTTGTAGTTTTACCATTAGTACCAGTAATTCCAATAATATCAACATCATCTGGTAATAATCTATAAGCCATCTCTACCTCATTAATAACAGGAATATTCAATTCTCTGCATCTTAAAACATACTTATGATCAATAGGAACACCAGGATTCTTAATCAAATAATCAAAACTATCATCAATTAAATCATCAGGATGACTACCAAAAATTAAGTTTACCCCCAATTCTCTTAATTCCTTAACTTGCTCCTGATTCATTTTTTCTTCACTAGCAGCATCATTTAAATATACATCATTACCTCTTTTTATCAATACTTTTGCTGCTTGAAAACCACTTCTAGCTAAACCTAAAATAAGAATCTTATTATTTTCAAACATATTAATCACCGAAATTATTATACTATATTATACACAAAATAACTATGATTATTTCTTTTCTATATTGAAAGAAACCACCTCTAATGATATAATAAAATAGTATTATAAGGTGAGTGATTATATGAAAATAGTAACTTTAAGACCTGACCAATTTGAGAAGTTTGCATCTAATCATAAATATAGAAGTTTCTATCAAACTACTGAATATGCAAACATAATGACTAAATTTGGCTATAATGCTCATTATTTAGGTGTTGTAAGTAATACAAATAAACTAATAGGAGCATCACTTTTAATTTATAAAGAAGTATTTATGAATAATAAAATAGCCTATGCTCCTCGTGGTATATTATATAACTATGATGATCCAGATCAAGTAAAAGAATTAGGAGATAAACTAAAAAAAGTTTTAGGTAAACAAGGTTTTATGTTATTAAGAATTGATCCATATATTCCATTAACAATAAGAGATAATATGGGCAATATAATGAACTTCAATAATGATGGAAATAGTATCATAGAAAACCTAAAAGCAGCTGGTTTTGAATATAAAGGTAAAAATTTATATTTTGAAACAGAAAAACCTCGTTGGGAAGCTCTTATATTATTAAATAGAGATATCAGAGAAATCTTTGCAAAATTTGATAAACGAACAAGAAATAAGATTAGAAAAGCTACTAATAGTGGAATCATCGTAGAAAAAGATGAAACAAAAAATGTTAATAAATTATATGAATATGTAGGTAAAAAAGAAGGAAAACCAATATCTTATTATAAAAAGTTAGTTGAAGAATTTGGTGAAAGAATAGATATCTATTATGCTAAATTAAATACAGAAGACTACTTAATAAACAGTCGTAGAGCATATGAAAAAGAAGTTGAATATAATGATAATTTAGCTCAACAAATACAAGATATTAATCTAGAAGAACGTGAAAGACAAAATATATTAAATAAAAAAATGGAATCAGACAAACTAATTACAAGCTATCGTAATAGTATGATTCAATCAACTAATCTAATGAAAAAACAACCAGGTGGAATAATAATAGCTGGAGCTATGGTTATGAAATTTGATAATGCTGCATACTTATTAACAGAAGGTATGAATGAAGAATATAGTTATGTAAATCCAAATCATTTAATAAAATGGAAAATGATCCAAGATTACAACGATATGGGTTATAAATATATAAACTTAAATGGAGTTGTTGGAGACTTTGAAAATGAAAATGAATACAGTGGATTAAATGAAATGAAATTAGGATTTAATGCTATTATAACTGAGTATATAGGAGAATTTGATATCATATTAAATAACTTCTCTTATAATCTATATACTAAATTTAATAAGAAATAAAAAAAGAATCGATTTAATCGATTCTTTTATTTTACTCTAAATTATTCAACGATTTCAGTAACGTTACCAGCACCAACAGTTCTTCCACCTTCACGGATAGAGAATTTAGTACCTTGTTCAAGAGCGATTGAATGGATTAATTCAACATCCATATCAACATTATCTCCAGGCATTACCATTTCAGTTCCTTCTGGTAAAGTAATAACACCAGTTACATCAGTAGTTCTGAAATAGAATTGTGGACGATAGTTGTTGAAGAATGGAGTATG
>OCTW011412646.1_pt1 | contig 15891 bp, 11 predicted proteins | sample 1539671 | NCBI WGS metagenome assembly OCTW01 (sample SAMN02144230, study PRJEB22623) | gut metagenome | biome: sheep rumen | host: Ovis aries | place: New Zealand
CTTAGTTAAATATAAAAATAACCTTAAGTAAATAAATACTAAAGGTTATTTTAAGATTCCACTTCATAAAAACATTCTACTGAAATATGAGTATATTTAGATTCTATAAAATTCTTAAAATTAGAAGATTTTTCACAGTTTAATATAACATTAGTAAGATTAGGTGTATCCTGAAAAACATTAGCTGTAGCATTCCAAGAACTAAAATCAAGTTTAGATGTATCAAATGATCTCAAATCTAAACTAGTTAAAGATCTGCAGAAGGTAAACATAGCATGGATATTGGTTACCTTACTAATATTCCAATTGGATAGATTTAAATTTGATAAACTAAAACAACCTTCAAATAAATACCCCATATTTTCGACATTTGATGTGTTAAAATTTGATAAGTCTAATGACTTTAATGACTTACATTCATCAAACATGCCAAACATAGTTGTTACATTTGAAGTATCAAAACTAGAAACATCTAGATATTCTAAAGAATAACATACATGAAACATATCAGCCATATTAGTAGCACTACTTGTATTAAAATTAGACAAATCTAACGAAATTAAATTAGTACAGCAATCGAACATATGTGTGAAATCAGATACATTTGAAGTATCAAAATCAGATAAGTTTAACGATTTTAAAGCCCTGCATCCACTAAACATATAAGACATATTTTCTACATTTGTTGTATTTAATCCAGTTAAATTAACATTTTCTAAATATGTGCAGTTCCAAAATAAATCACTCATATATTTAACATTTCCAGTATCAATACCAGATAAATCAACTGATATTAAAGAATCGCAATCATGAAACATAGAATACATACTTTCTACATTTGAAGTATTCAAAACATTTAAATCTATATTTTTTAAGTTAGTACATCCGGCAAATAAATATCCCATATTAGTAACATTTTCTGTATTAAAACCAGTTAAATCAATTGATTCAAATTCCTTACAATTACTAAACATGCCATTAATTGTATCTAAATTCGAAGTATTTAAAGAAGACAAATCAATTGAACTCAATTTAGTTCCATTTAAGAAGTACGATAAATCAACTACATTTTTGGTATCAATTTGTGATAAATCAATTATTTCTAATTTACTACCAGAAAACATATAAGACATACTTTCTACGTTTGAAGTATCTAATGGTGTCAAATCTATTGATTTTATTCCACTCTCAGCAAACATATAATTCATATTAGATACATTAGAACTATCAACATTTGATAAATCAATACTACTTAAAGATTCACAACCTCTAAAAAAACTATACATATTAGTCATTCTACTAGTATTAAATTTAGATAAATCTATTTCTTCAAGATAATTATATTTAAAAGTTCTTAAAAATCCATACCTTTCATTATAATATTCACTTTCTCCAAAAGCATCATGTTTATTTATATATATAACAGGTGCATCACTATAGTAATATAATGTTCCCTTATCATACCAAATATAAACTTTAGCATAGCCATTCTTTTGTAGTTCCCAATAATAATCAGCATAAAGATTATTTACATATTCTTCCATGTCTTCATCAGAAAGCTCAATAGCATCAGATAAACTACTATTATTCTCTTTTTCTTCACTATATTGAAGTTGTTTATAGTCTTCAAGAACACGATTATTTAGAATATCTAATTTATAAAAATTACCAGTATAAGGAACAATCCTTTTTATATCACTTTTTATATAATCTAAACTATAAAAAGCATCTTGCCTTAATAAAGTTCCTTCAACCCACTTAGCTTTTAAAGTATGAGAATTACTCTTAGTAACTAAAGTATTCTCAGTAACTTTTTCATCTTCATCATCTTCTAAATACCAATGATCTAAAATATATCCATCTCTAGTAACATCAGGTAAACTACCATACTTCTTACCAGGTTCAACATAAATATAACTTAAGGAGTCTTCACCCATATTAGTATCTAAATTAACTTTAACTAAATTAGTACTAGCAACAGAAGTACTGTTAACAACTATTTTACTATTCCATGTTTTTTCTTGTGATTCTTCATCTTCTACATCTCTAGCTAAATAAGTAATAAGTCCAAATAAATGAGTTTCTCTACCACCTAAAACTCCACTATATAACTTCTTGGAATATAATGAATTATCTAAAGTAGTATTAGCATCTTCTAAATCAGATAAATAACTTTCACTTCCTATAAAAAAATCAGATTCATCATCAACTTCAAAATGAAGCAAATCAGCTTCTTTATTTATAATAGTATCATGTGCATTTTCACCAAAAAAGAAAACGCCAAGATACTTAGAATCTAAATCTGATCCTTCTAATGTTTCTAAATTAACATCATACGATGCAACAGTAGTACAAGTATTAGTAATAGTAAAATAAAAATAGTTATTATCAGTATTAGAAGAATCATAAAAATCACTAGATTCCTGCAATTCTTCTAAAGTCTCATCAGTATAAGTATGATTAATATATCCCGGATATGTTCTACTTACACTAATATCATTACCTAAACTTTTAAACTCTACATTTAAACATCCAGAATTTAATATATTACTATTATTACTTACATAAATACTAACCCAATAAGCATAAGTAACACTAATTCCAGTTACTATAGCAATTAAGCCAATTATTATTGATAAAATTATTACTTTTTTCTTACTGTTCATACTATCACCCTACTTTCTATTTTTAAGCACAACTAACTGTAATGCCATTATAGTTATTTTCAATTTCACTCTTTAATGAAGAAGCACTATAACAATTTAAAGTAATATTAGAAAGCTTTTGCGAACCGCTAAACATTCCATACATTCTGGTAGTACTTTCTGTACTAAAAGAACTCAAATCAAGACTTTCTAACGAATCACATCTAGTAAACATATTATTTAAATAATCAACATTACTAGTATTAAAACTGCTTAAGTTAATAGAAACTAAATTAGTACAATCACTAAACATACTAGACATAATAGTTACTTTACTAGTATTAAAATTTGATAAATCAAGACTTACTAAGTTTGAACACCCACAAAACATCCAAACCATAGACTCAACATTACTAGTATCAAAATTTGATAAATCAACACTAAGTAAATTTTTACAATTTTCAAACATTGCACCCATTCTTGTGACTTTACTCGTATTAAACGAAGACACATTAACATTTGTTAATGAATTACAATCATTAAAAATACTTGATAGATTTGTTACATTACTTGTATCAAAGCTAGATAAATTCAAACTAGTTAATGAATTACAATGTGCAAACATTCCTGCCATACTTACAACTTTACTCGTATCAAATGCAGATAAATCAAGACTAGTTAAATTTCTCATATAAGCAAAAAATTCATCCATATCATTAAGTTTACTTGTTCTAAACATCGAAAGATCTAAATTTTCTAAATTTCTAAAAGCATTGTGTAGATCTCCAACTTCAGCCATACTTCCACCAAAACCATCATGTTCATTAAAATAAATATAAGGAGCCTCAGTATAATAATATAAAGTTGAACCATCAAGCCATGTATAAACGTTAGTATAACCATCACAAGATATAATCATTGCACTATCCAAAATACTTTGATCAGGCACATTATCATATTTTAAAAAATAATAAGTATTATTCTTAATTTCATCACTAATATCTATAAAAGCATTTTCTTTAAGTAAAGTTCCATTATTCCATTTTGCCTTTAATGTATGAGGAAAATTCTTCTCAACTACAGTATTACTAGTCACTTTCTTAGTTTCATCATCATCTAAATACCAATAATCCAAAATATAACCTTCTCTTGATATATCAGGTAAATCCCCATATTTTTTACCAGTTTCAACATAAATATAGTCTAACGAATCACCATCATAATTCAAATCAAAATTAACTCTTAATAAATTTGAAGATCCAACAGAAGTACTATTAACAATAACCTTACTATTCCAAGTTTTATTTTGAGAATCCTCATCTGCAATTCTAGATAAATAAGGAACAATGCCAAATATATGAGATTCTCTTCCACCTAGAATACCACTATAAATATTATTAGAATAAATTGCATTATCTAAAGTAGTTGATACACTTCTTAAGTTAGACAATGTCATCTCATCATAAATCAATCTATTTTCATAGTTTGACGAAGCCTGAAAAATATCATAATAATTACTAAATAAATCTGATTCATTTTTAATAATCATATCAGTTAATTTGTAACCTACTATACCTAGATTTAGGTACTTAGGTTCTAAATTAGATCCATCTAAAGTTTCTAAATTTATATCATATGAAACAACAGTTGAACACGAATTAGTAACAGTAAAATAGTAATAACTATTATCTTTATTAGAATAATCATAATAACTAGAAAAATCTGGTGATCTTAAATATTCATCTGTATAAGTATAATTAGTATAACCTGGATACGCTCTACTAACACTAATATCATTACCTAAGCTTTTAAATTCTACATTTAAACATCCTGCATTCAGAACATTACTATTATCACTTATATGTATACTTGTCCAATAAGCATAAGTAACACTAACTCCAGTAACTATAGCTATTAATCCTATTATTATTGATAGAATTATTACTTTCCTTTTACCATTCATATTATCACCATACTAACTAAGTATAACAAAAATAAAAGTAAACCTAAAGGTTTACTTTTCGTTTTAAGCACAACTTACAGAAATATGAGTATATTTAGATTCAATATTATCTTTTAAATTAGAAGCATTTTCACAATCTAATACAACTGATTTTAAATTAGGAGTATTATAAAACATATTTTGTGTACTATACCAAGCATTAAAATTTAACAAAGAAGTATCAAAAGAACTTAAATCTAAAGTTTCCAAAGATGTACATCCTTTAAATATTTCTGGCATAAGAGTAACATTACTAGTATTAAAACTACTTAAATTAATAGAAACTAAACTACTACAATCTTCAAACATCCAATCCATATATTGAACATTACTTGTATCAAAATTTGAAAGATCTAGTGAAGTAAATCCAGTAGATTCTTTAAACATACCTGACATATTTGTGACATTACTGGTATCTAAAGTAGATAGATCAATTTCAGTAAGAGACTCTAAACCAGCAAACATAAAACTCATTTCCTTTACTTTTGAAGTATCAAAATTTGATATATCTAAGGAACTGATTTTTTTTAGTTTATTAAACATATCACTCATGCTTTCAACATTACTTGTATCAAAATTTGAAACATCTATGGACTCCAAATTAGCACACCAACTAAACATTCCCCACATATCTACCACATTACTTGTATTAAAGTTAGAAACATTTAAACTAATCAAATTATAGCAATCATAAAACATACTAGACATATTTCTAACATTACTTGTATCAAAATTTGAAACATCTAGAATAGTTAAAGAAGAACATTCGCCAAACATACCATGCATATCTGTAACATTACTTGTATCAAAATTTGAAAGATCAACACTTAATAAATCATCAGCACCAGCAAAAAATTCAGACATACTAGTCATTCTATTAGTTTTAAATTTAGATAAGTCAATATTTTTCAAGCTCCAATATTTAATATAATTATAAGAGGTTTCGCTAAGTCCACCACCAAAGCCATCATGTTCATTAAAGTAAAGATATGGTGCTTCAGAATAATAATATAAAATATTATCATCCAACCAAGTATAAGCTTTTGTATAACCATATTCAGAAATTAAAATAGCGTTATCTAAAGTTTCTTGATCAGGAACGGAATCATAATACTCAACATAATCAGTATTATATTTTATATCCCTATTAATTCTCCAAAAAGAATCTGTTTTAAGTAAAGTACCTTCTCCCATTTTAGCATTTATAGTATGAGATTTATTATCATGAACAATAGTTTCGCTAGTTACTTTTTTATTTTCATCATTGTCCATATACCAATACTCAAGAACATAACCATTTCTTACTACTTCAGGTAAACTACCATACTTACCACCCGGCTCAACAGTAATATATCTTAAAGAATCACCTTCAATACCAGTATCTAAATAAACTTTTATAAGATTTGTGGTATCTATAGCTTTACTATTAACAACTATTTTACTATTCCATGTTTTTTCTTGAGATTCAATATCTGCATCATCTTTTAATTTTATACTTAATCCAAACACATGAGACTCTCTACCGCCTAAAACACCACTATAAATATTATTTGAATAAATAGCATTATTTAAAGTAACATCAGCATTACTTAAATCAGATAATAATAGCTCTTTATCAATTAATACTTTTTCAGAATCAGCACCAGAACCATGTATATAATAGAAATATCTATCTAAATCAACTTCATTGTTTAAAACAATATCTCCAATATTATAGCCATATATATTTAAATCCAGATAATCAGAATTTAAGTTAGATCCTTCTAAAGTTTCTAAATTCACATCATACGAAGCAACAGTTGTACAAGTATTGGTAATAGTAAAATAATAATAACTATTATCAGTATTAGAATAATCATAATAATCCATATTTCCAGAAGCATCTAAATACTCATCAGTATAAGTATAATTAGTATACCCAGGATAAGCTCTACTAACACTAATATCATTAGTTAAATTTTTAAACTCTACATTTAAACATCCTGAATTTAATATATTACTATTACTACTTACATGAACTGAAGCCCAATAAGCATAAGATAAACTTATTCCGGTTACTATAGTAATTAAAACTATAATAATAGATAAAATAACAACTTTATTATTACTATTCATAACATCACCCTACTTTCTAATTTTAGCAAAAATAAAAGTAAACCAAAAGGTTTACTTTTATACTAAGCACATATAACTATCTTAGAACTATATAAATTATTTATATGATTCTTTAATGAAACAGCATTTGAACAATTTAAAGTAATTGAGCTTAATTTATCAGTATAATCAAAAACATATCTAAAAGAAGAAACTTTGCTAGTATTAAAACTTGATAAATCTAATGTAGTTAAACCAGAACAACCCAAGAACATATAATCCATTTCAGTAACATTAGATGTATTAAAATTTGATAAATCCAAAGTAGTTAGACTAGAACAATGAGTAAACATACTAGACATATCTCTAACATTACTAGTATCGAACCCACTTAAATCAATATATTCTAAAGAAGTACATTCATAAAACATACACCACATACTAGTACAATTAGATGTATTAAAATCTGATAAATCCAAAGTCTTAAGTGAATAGCATCCTTGAAACATATAATTCATTTTCTTCACTTTTGAAGGTGAAAAGCCATCTAGATTAATACTAATTAATGTTTCACAATATTCAAACATTCCTTGCATATTTTCCACATTACTAACATCAAACGAAGATAAATCTAAAGATACTAAAGATTTACAGAATTCAAACATCCACATCATATCAGTAACATTCAACGTATTAAAAGAAGACAAATTTACTGATTCTAAACTATCACAGCTAGAAAACATTTCTAACATGTTAGTTACTTTACTAGTATCAAAATTTGATAGATCAAGTGAAACAATTGAGTCACAATCTGCAAACATATAATCCATACAAATAACATTTGATGTATCAAAATTACTAATATATAAATATTCTAATTTTTCACAAGCACAAAACATAGAAGTCATATTTCTAACTTCACTAGTATTAAAATTTGATAAGTCAAGTGATTCCAATAATTCACAGTCATAAAACATATCCTTCATATTAAAAACATTTGATGTATTTAAATTTGATATATCTAATTCTTTTACGGCTTTACACCATCCAAACATGCCCTCCATTGTATAAACATTTGACGTATCAAAACTTGATAAATCAATTGAATCAAATTTGCAGCCATAAAACATATATGACATATCATAAACATTTGATGTATCAAAATTTGATAAATCTAGATTTAAAGCTCCACATCCATAAAACATTTGAGACATATCAGTCATTTTACTCGTTCTAAATTTAGATAAATCTAAAATTTTCAAATTACTATATGTATCAACAACCTCTCCAGCATTCCTATTAGCGCCAAACCCATCATGGTGATTAAAATATAAAAAAGGAGCTTCACTATAATAGTAAAGGATATTATCATCTAACCAAACATAAACTGGTGTGCTGCCTTTTTCTTGAATCTCAAAATAATATAAAGGAATATCCAAATCTTCCATATTATCTTCATTTGAATATGAGCTATAATAATTATCCTGCATCCAATTATCAAATTCTTTTTTAGATAACATATCTAAACTATTAAAATCACCATCATAAAAAGAAAAAGCTTCAATTGCATATTTTCTAAAACCTGAATTAAAAAAAGAATCTTCTTTAAGTAATGTTCCTTCAATCCATTTAGCTTTTAAAGTATGAGTAGTATTCTTATTAACAATAGTATCTTCAGTTACTTTATTATTCTCATTGTCATCCAAATACCAATAATCTAATACATAGTTTTCTCTTGTAATCTGTGGTAAGTATCCGTACTCTCTACCAGGTTCTACACTAACATAACTTAAAGAATCACTTCCATCATTAGAATCAAGATTTACTCTAATAAGATTAGTACTAGCAACAGATGTACTATTAACAACTACCTTACTATTCCAAGTTTTATCCATAGCCTCTTCATCAGCATCATCAGATAAAACCACTAAAAAGCTAAATAAATGAGACTCTCTACCACCAAGTACACCACTATAGATTTTATTTGAATATAAAGCATTATCTAATGTTGTACCTGCATTATCCAATTCAGATAATTTCTTTGAATCTTGAAATAAATAATTAACTGAAGGCTCTCCGTCCATAAACATACTTTCATGTTCACGTAAATCAAGTTCATTATCTAAAACATAATCATCCATATCTATACCAAGCATATTTATATATATATACTTTGAATCAAGACTTGAACCCTCTAAAGTCTCTAAATTAACATCATATGAAGCAACAGTAGTACAAGTATTTGTAATAGTAAAATAATAGTAACTATTATCCTTATTATCAAATGGAAAAAACATATGATAGTTTTCTAATAACTCATCAGTATAAGAGCGACTAGTATACCCAGGATATGCTCTACTAACACTAATATCATTAGTTAAACTCTTAAACTCTACATTTAAACATCCTGAATTTAATACATTACTATTATTACTTACATGAACTGAAGCCCAATAAGCATAAGATAAACTTATTCCGGTTACTATAGTAATTAAAACTATAATTATAGATAAAATAACAACTTTATTTTTACTATTCATAACATCACCCTACTTTATAATTTTAACAAAAATAAAAGTAAACCAAAAGGTTTACTTTAGTATTTAGTACTATAATACTTAAGGTATATTATATTATTAATTAAGTGGAGGACAACTAGTATTAACTTCATCTAAAGTATAACCTACTACATTTAAAGGACTAATACCTGTAGAGCAAAACATATATTCATCATATTCTACTTTATTTTTACTAAAACTAGAGAAATTCACATTATTTAAATTATAATCATATGCAAACATTCCTTTAGTAGATTTCAATGATTTATCACTAAAATTAGAAATATCTAGATTAGTTAATTCATAACAAGAATCAAACATATAACTCATATCTGTAACATTTGTTGTATCAAAATTTGATAAATCTAAATTGGTTACTCCTACAGCACTAAACATATGAGACATATCAGTTACATTATTAGTGTCAAATAAAGATAAATTTAAAGAAGATATATTATTATTATAACTAAACATATTTGACATATCTCCCATTATAGAGGTTCTAAAGGAAGATAAATCAATACTATATAAATTATAAAACGAATTACTTCTCCTATAACCACCAAATCCATCATGATAATTAAAATAAATATTAGAAGCATCAGAATAATAATATAATGTATCACCATCTAACCACGCATAGACTTCAGTAGCACCATTCTCTTGTAATTCTATACATTGATTAGGTTTTATAGAGTAACTAACAGAATCATATGATAATGAATCTAATCCAAGTGAATAGAAGTCTCCATTATACTTTTCTATTTTATAAATTCTACTTTTATCTAAAGGAAAATCATAAAAAGCATCTTCTCTTAAAAGAGTACCATTAAACCACTTTGCACTTAAAGTATGATTTTCATTAGTATTTACAATAGTACCTGAATTAACTATCTTTTTTTCATCACCATCTAAATACCAATAGCCAACAAAATTACCATCATCACTAACTACAGGTAAATCGCCATAACTTTCTCCTGGAATAACATATTTATCTCTTAGTAAAATAGAATCATTAAGAGTATCAAATGATACTTTTACACCACTTGCAACCGGATAAGAATTAACAGTAACCTTACTATTAAATACTTTTTCTTGTTCTTCTAAAGGTATACTCGAAGCAACGCCAAAAGAAATACCATATACATGAGTTTCATGTGGAGAAATTCGATGTGAGAAAATATTATTAGATGAAATAGCATTATCTAACGAAGGATTAACTTCATCATAATTAGCTAAAAGATCTGAGTTTATTCCATCTATTCTCTCATATTGACTATAATCATCTAAAATATCTTCTAATTCAAGCATATTACTTGGTTTATTATCATAAAGATTAAAATAATAATTATAATAAAGATTAATATAATTTTTATCTAAATTACTGCCTTCTAACGTTTCTAAATTAATATTATAATATGAAACTACATCACAATTATTAGTAATAGTAAATACATACACATTTTCATCATTACCTAAAGATGGACTACCTCCATTAAAAGATTCTGATAGAAATGGAATTAAAGAAATAGGAGAAAAAATAGTAGAACGACGAGGCCCAACTCTATCTAAAATAATATCACCATTTAATTCATTAAATTCCAAATTATAACAAGATGAATTAAGCTCATTTACACTATTACTAACATGAGTAACTGACCAATAAGCATAGGATAAGCTTATTCCAGTAACAATTGTAATTAACACTATAATAATTGATAGAATCATAACTTTCTTCTTACTATTCACATAATCACCTACAATAAAAATTGTATCAAAAAAAAGAATAATAAACAATGTTTATTATTCTTTAAAATGATTCTTAAAAGATTCTAAAGTACTCTCTAATTCTTTTAATATTATATCTCTAGATTTAATATCACTTTGTAATACTTCATAAGTTGCAGATCCTTCTTTATAGTTACTCATAACGTCATACAGATCTCCTATATCTACTTTAATCTGAGTTATCTTTTCATTTAATAAATTTATAATTACATCTATTTCTTCTTTTTTCATTATACCCACCAGAAAAAATATAACATAAAAAAAGAAGTATTTCTACTTCTTATTCATATTCATCTTCAATTCTTTTAATTATATCTTTTTGTTCATCAAGAATTGATTTATATCTATTTTTATATACTATTATTTGTCTTTTTAATTCATCTATTTCTTGTTTAATCTTATTAGATTTCATTAAAGCTTCATTTACTATCCTAGAAGCATCTAGGTTAGCTTCTTCTATAATAGATTTAGCTTCATCTCTTGCTACTCTTTTAATCTCTAGAGAAGTATCACTTGCTACCATCATAGCCTTATTTAAAGTAGACTCTAAAGTACTATACTTTAAATTAGCTTGTTTTAGTCTAGATATTTCTTCGTCTCTTTCCTTTAAAGTAGATAGCATCATTTCATATTCTTTAGTTACTTTATCTACAAATTCATTAACTTCAGATATATTATATCCTTTTAAAGATGTAGTAAACTTCTTCATGAAACGCCCCCCGTCTCGTTACTTGATTAACTACCACTCACTATCGTCAATGTCTTTAGTATTAGCCTTTTTTTCTCCTTCATCAGAAATTTTTCCTTGAACAGATACATTATTAGGTGTACAAATATATACTCCAACAGAAAGTTTTTGCATAGTTCCACCTATTGCATATACACATCCTGATAAGAAATCTATAATTCTTTTAGCTTGAGCTGCAGTAACTCTTTGTAAGTTAACTACTACTGAATTACGATTCTTTAAATGATCAGCTATTTGTTGAGCTTCAGAAAATGCTCTTGGTTCAAGCAAGATCATCTTATTACCAGTTTTATCTGCTTCTTTTAATTCCTCTTCTGGACTATTATAGTAAGCGTTGTCACCTACTGAAATTGATTTTGTATCTTCATCATCAAAGAACTTTTTTAAATTAAAGGCCATATAATATCCATCCCTTCTCATCTTATACATATAAATTTTAGCAAATACGTAAATCATTTTCAAGTAAGTGTTAATATAAAAGTAAACTAAATATAAAATAAGTCTTAAAGTTAACTTTAAGACTTACGTATTTTATTCTTTAAACCTAATAAAACATCAACACAATCTTCTTTTATATAATCACCAGTAAATACCATACCTAAAGCCTTAAAGTAAGTTTTTACTTTAGCTAAATCATTATCACTTATTTCTATATCTTGATACTTATAAGATAAAATAAAATCTGTAAATTTCTTATATGATCGTTTAGATAAAAGTTCTCCATAATTTATAGTTTTAAAATATCTTATACTCATTTTATATAAGAATTCAAAATAATTATCTATTGAATTAGAAGAAGTTCTTTCGCTTAGTGAAGGTGTAACTAAAATATTATTTTTAGATGGAAGTAGATCAGTTTGTTTAGTCATAACACTAACTAAACCTGAATCATATAAAGAATTAATATATTCTAAAGCTATTCTTCTAGAACTTAAAGAAGCCTTACATGCATCTAAAGAACTACTAAAATTAAATTCTATTCTATTAAAGAAATTCTTAAGTTCGCAAGAAAGCAACATATTTTTTAAATCTAACAATCTTTCACGTATATCTTCGTTTCTATCATGATCGTCTGTCACTCTAATTCCAAATAGTACATCAAGTACTGGTCTTACATTCTCATTATAGTAAGGGTTATCATCAAAAACAGTATTTGAAGATCTACTATTTTTAAAGAAATCATCTCTATATAAATTATTAATATCATTTTCATAATTACGTTTATAGCTTAAATATAGATATAGTAATTCTTCAAACTCATTCATGAAAACACCCCCTTCAAATTAGAATATATAATAGCATAATGGATTGAATTTGTAAAATTTAGTTCTTTTCTTTAATAAGTACTCTTCTATATACTATATTATCTTCAGAAACATTATTAATTTTATCTTCTAATATCTCTACAGTATTTTTTTCTCTTAAAGATATTCTTTTATTCTTATATTCTTCTAAAAAAGAAAATAAAGTTTCAAAATTAACCATAGATATTTCTTTTATAGTTTTAAAATATTTTTTTAATATACAATAAACATTACATATATAATCATTCACAAATGGAATATCTTCACTTTCTAAATCAATAAAATTTAAATAAGAATTAAAATGTCCATTCCAATGTGCATGTTTAGTAATACCTACATTATGGATACTTGGCACAAAAAATGATGGGCTAACTAAAGTAGAAGTATAATCTTCCATATCTTCAAGTATATAAAGTATTTTATCTACAGCAGCTCTATTTCTAACTACTAAATAAGCAAATGATGGAGTAATTCCATATCTAAAAACATTGCTTTCTATACTTTTATGTAACTTAATTCTTTCAAGTAACTCATCAAACCCCTCTATATAAGCTTGCATTTCACTTGATAATTCTTCAACATCTACTTCACTAGATAATATACTTTCATCTTCAATATCACTTACTTCACTACTATTAATATCAAACATAAATTGCATATCATAATAATTATCACTATATTTTTTATCTATTTTAAATCCTTCTTCAGTAATAGGCTTATAGTTAATTGAAGAAAAATGTATACCTTCTCTAAAATATGAATTATACAAACCTAAATACAAAAAATTTTTAATATCATTCTTTTGACTCTTTAAATATTCTTTATATAATTTCTTTAAATATAAATTATCAATAATCATATAAACTCCCCCATAAATAAAGTGTAATTAAATTATAGCATAAAAAAGAATCGATATTATCGATTCTTTTTATTAATATTTAATCTTTTCTTTTAAAAATTCTTTAAATTCAGTAATAGTCATAGTAGTTTGTTCCATAGTATCTCTATCTCTTACTGTAACTGTATTATTATTAATAGTTTCTTCATCAATAGTAATAGCGTATGGAGTACCTACTGCATCACTTCTTCTATATCTCTTACCAATAGAACCTGCCTCATCAAAACTTACATTAAAGTCTTTAACTAAGTCACTATAAATTTCCATTGCTTTATCTTTATGTAGCTTCTTAATTAAAGGTAATACAGTTACTTTAACTGGAGCAATTGCAGGACTAAGATGTAATACTACTCTTTCTTCTCCGTTTAGTTCTTCAACGTCCATTGCATCAGTTAAAATTGCTAAAAATAATCTATCTAAACCAACAGATGGTTCAATTACATATGGTAAGTATTTTTCGTTAGTTTCAGGATCTAAGTATCTCATGTCTTCTCCCGAGTGGTTTTGATGTACAGATAAATCGTAATCTGTTCTATCTGCTATACCCCATAACTCAGAGAAACCCATTGGATAGTTAAATTCAATATCAGTAGTTGCCTTAGAATAGAAAGATAATTCTTTTTGTTCATGATCTCTAAATCTTAAGTTTTCTTTCTTTAATCCTAATTCTTTTAAGAATTCCATACAGTAATTCTTATAATAGCTAAACCATTCTAAATCAGTTCCTGGTTTACAGAAGAATTCTAATTCCATTTGTTCAAACTCTCTAGTTCTAAATATGAAATTACCTGGTGTAATTTCATTTCTAAATGACTTACCAGTTTGACCAATACCAAATGGAACCTTAGCTCTCATAGCTCTTTGTACATTATTAAAATTAACAAAGATACCTTGCGCTGTTTCTCCTCTTAAATATACTTTAGATTTATTGTCTTCTGTAACTCCTTGATGAGTTTCAAAAAGTAAATTAAATTTTCTAATAGAAGTAAAATCAGACTTACCACATTTAGGACATACTATACCATTCTCTTTAATATAGTTTTCTAATTCTTCGTTAGACCATCCATCTCCTGTTTCTTCACCTTTAGAGAATTCTTCAACTAATTTATCAGCTCTGTGTCTAGCTTTACAATGCTTACAATCAATTAAAGGATCTGTAAATGAACTAACATGTCCTGATGCTACCCATACTTCTGGATTCATTAGTATTGCTGAGTCTAGACCATAGTTATATGGATTTTCAGAGATAAATTTCTTCCACCAATACTTTCTAATATTATTCTTAAGTTCTACTCCTAAAGGACCGTAATCCCATGTATTTGATAGACCACCATAGATTTCACTACCTTGGAATACATAACCATACTGTTTAGCATAATCTACTATATCTTTCATTTCTAGTTTCTTCATAATATACCTTCTTTCTTTAGAGAAATAAAAAAACTTCTAGCTAATACTTTGGGACGAATATATATCCGCGGTTCCACCCAAATTATTCTCTAGAAGAATCACCTTAATCTCTTATATAGCTCCAGCTTGCCACACCTTCATCGCTTGTATGAATTAAATTATAAATATAATTAGTTAAATAATCAAGAAATTATTTAATTAAAGTACGTATTAGTGATTTTAAACTATTCTTTTTAATATTACTAGAATTATCATGAAACATAATGCCATAGCAATATGATAATTCATCCATAAATTCATCATATAATGTTAATGTTTGATCTAAATATTCATTATAATTTATTACCTTATCTTTCTTTAACTCTTCTATATTACGTGATATTGGTATTAACCATCTACTAAGTGATATAGATAATATTATTATTCTATTAGGATCTTTATATA
>OCTW011485271.1_pt1 | contig 15883 bp, 17 predicted proteins | sample 1539671 | NCBI WGS metagenome assembly OCTW01 (sample SAMN02144230, study PRJEB22623) | gut metagenome | biome: sheep rumen | host: Ovis aries | place: New Zealand
ATAAATCATTACGGCTGATTTAGTTAATAAATTATTACTTAGAATATATTAATTCCCCCTTGTATTATTAATTAGTTCTACAATATTTATTGATCAATTTAATTTTTACAAAATTAATATTAAATGATAGTGTTATACTAATCCTAAACCAAAAAAAATCTCTAAAATGGTGTCTATTTAGGATATTTAAAAGAATGATGAATTAATTTCATCATTTTTTTTGTGTTAAAATTTAAAAAAGAAATATATTATGATAAAATATAATAAAAGATTTTTTATTATTTTGGTGCATTATATGGAAGAATTTAACAAAAGATTTGATTTTAAAAATAAACAATATCGTACATTTCAATTTATCACAGAAATTGATGAAATAAAACCATATTTAGCTTATGTATTATGTAAGATGGCTAAAGACGGGGATTATATTATTTGCGAAATGAATTTACTTGGAGTTTGTAAAGATCAAAATCATTTAGATTTTAAACCACTTGGGAAGGATTTCTATTCACAAACTAAATATAATTATACAGGTAGTTTGGATTCTTTTAATTCATTAATTAGAGACGATAAAGATGTACTTGAAGATGCATTAGAGGGTTTATTATATTTACTAAATAAACATAAAGAAGAGGTAAAAGAGAGTTTGAGGGATATTAGATGGGAAGAATAGATGATATATTAAAAAAATTAAGTATAGAAGAAAAAATTAAACTAACATATGGTAAGGGTTTTTGGATGAGTCAAGATAACAGTTATGTTGACTCAAAAATTATAACTGATGGTCCACATGGTGTTAGACTTCAAAATAAAGATTTATATAAGATGTTTATTGAAGATTCATATCCTTCAATTTCTTATCCTTCTTTATCAAGCTTAGCTAATTCTTTTGATGATAAATTAGTTTATGAAGTTGCACGTCAAATAGGACTTGAAGCTAATGAATTAAATGTTAGTCTTTTATTAGGACCAGGAATAAATATTAAAAGACACCCTAGAGGTGGTAGAAATTTCGAATATTTTTCAGAAGATCCACTTTTATCTGGAAGATTAGGATATGAATATGTTAAGGGTATTCAAAAAAGTGGAGTCGGTGCTACAGTTAAACATTTTTGTTTAAACAATCAAGAATATAATAGATTTTTATCTAATTCAGTTGTTGATGATAGAACATTTTATGAACTATATTTCAAACCATTTGAAATATCACTTGCTGCAAAACCTTGCGCAATTATGACATCTTATAATAGATATAATGATATCTATAATTCTGATAATAAAGAATTACTTAGTGCTATTAGAAAAAAATACGGTTATAAGGGTATATTTATTTCAGACTGGGGAGGAACTAATCATCCTCTTAATTCATTAAAAGCAGGGCTTAATTTATCAATGCCAGCAGTTGATAAAACAAGAAATGATTATATATATTTAGAATATTTGAAAAATAATATTAAAGAAAAAGAATTAGATAATCTATTAAAGCCTTTATTAAGATTTTTATTAAAAGAAAAAAAGAAAACTTCTTTTGATATAAATAAAGCCAAGAAAATTAGCTTAAAAGCGGCAATTAATTCAATGGTATTACTCGAAAATAAAGATAATATTTTACCTCTAAAAAGAAAAGATAAGATATTAGTATGTGGAAAATTCTTTGAAGAACCACGCTTTGAAGGAAATGGTTCTTCAAAAGTAAATCCTAGGTTTTTAATAACACCTAAGTCTGCATTTGATAATAATAATGTATCATATGATTATATTCCGACTTTTGATACATCTAATAATATATTAAATTTAAAAGAGGCTATAAATAAAGCTCCATTTTATGATAAGGTTTTAATATTTGTTGGACTTCCTAATGATTTAGAAAGTGAAGGTTTTGATAGAAAAACTCTTGATTTACCAAAAAATTATGTTGATTCGATTTTAAAAATAAGTGAAGTAAATAAAAATGTTATTGTAATTGTCGAGGCAGGAAGTCAAACAATTATAAATTATCAGAATAATATTAAAGGATTATTATATTCATTTTTATCAGGTGGATTAATGGGTGAAGCTATTTATCAAATTCTATATGGTAAAGCTAATCCTTCAGCAAAACTAGCTGAATCATTTGTTAAATCTGAATCAGATACATATTTAAAAAATAATTATCCAGTTAAAAATATAAATAATATTTATAAAGAAGGATTATACGTTGGTTATCCTTATTATTACTTAAAAAATATAGAATTAAATTATCCATTTGGATATGGATTATCCTATTCAAAATATGAATATTCTAACTTTAAATTTGAAGATTTTAGCATTAAGCTTTGTGGAAAATCGCTTGATAAAAATGGATATGATACATTATTTTTATTTGTAGAAGATAGTGAAAAATACATTAGATTAAAAGATTATAAAAAAATTAAATTAACTAAGAATTTAAAAGAAATAAGTTTTAAATTAAATCTAGATATGTTTAAGTTTTATAGTGATAAAAGTAAAAAATTTGTAGTTGGTACATCTAAATATAAAATTCACATTGGAACAAATATAAATAACTTTATATATACAAAAGAAATAGATATAGTAGGTGAAGAATTATATATTCATCCTCAAATAGATTTAAAGATAAAAAAAGGTATTCATAGAAAAAGTCAATTATTTGATCAAAATTCTACATTAAAAGATTTAGTAGGAACTAAATATTTTGATTATTTAAATGAAGAAGTTAATAGTGGTGAAAAGATTGAAAATATTAAAGATTTGATGTCAAGACATGAAAGAATGGTTCAATTTAGTTCAACACCATTAAGGTTTTATACAATATATACCGACTTAGATATTACTTGGTTTAAAATATTTGGTATTATAAATGGTTTAAATGGTAATAAAGAAGAGGAAAATTTTTATCTAAATTATAAAAACTATAAATTAATTTAAGACAATAAAAAAAATTCGTGATAAAATAATATAAAAGAAGGTGTAAAGGATGAAACGTAATTTATTATTTATAAATATATTTTTATTATTCACATGTGCATTCGTTAGTTTTTTCTTTTATGTAAATAATAATAGTATTGATGGTTCATTAATTATAGCTAATACTACTTTATTTAGAAAAACGTTAGGCGTATGTGCATTACAATGTTTGTTAGCGTTAGTTTGTTCAATTTTTTTAGGAAGATTGCCTAAAAAAAGCAATTCCAAAGTTGATTGCGTAATGATTGAATTTTTATTATTAGTACTTTCTGTTGTTTTAGTTGAATTATTACTTAATAAAGATTCTAATTTTATAGTTGTATATAATCGTTTCTTATTATATGGAATTTGTTCATATGTATTATTGTTAGCCATAATTGCCACATTAAAAATAATAATTACGATTTTATTTAAGAAAGATTTATCTTTAAAAAATAATCAAAATATTGTTTCTCATATGTCACAGTTGGCAACTGCAATTTTATTAATTGGTGGATTAATTGGTTTATTTGTTCGTGCTTATTATTTGCAAATTTCATCTGACATTAAACATGTTGAAAGATGGACTGATTATTTCTATTTAGCAGGTAATACTGAATATATTATATTATTTGTATATTCTATAATCGTTCTTACTCTACATGAGTTAGTATCTATAAAGACTAAAAAAGGAATTGGACCTGTTGTAGTCTTTATAGTTTCTGCTATTTCTGCATTATTATTACAATTAGTTTTAGTTGATTTTTCTAATAAAATTCCACAAATTGGTGATAAGTATAAGATGGTTGAAATGGTATCTTGCGTATTTTTAGGTGGATATGGTTTATTAGCATTCGTTTTACTATTATCGTATTCATTAAGACCATTCATGTTATATTTATTTAGTAATTTAGATAAGAAAGAATTAGAAAGAAATGAAGAATATGCTACAAAAGAAGACTTTATTTTAGTAAGTGAAGCTTTAGTAAAATCAAATAAAGCTAGAAAAATTATTATTGAAAAAATGCCAAATGATATTGGCAAAGTAGCAGAAGATAAAGTATTAAAAGTTACTGATACAACAGAAACAAAAACTGATAAGATTGTAGAAGAACCACATTATGAAACTGAATTAGTAACTACAATTACTCGTGGATTTAAATCAAAACTTATAAGAGCTAATGATGATTTAAAGAATTTATATAATGATTTATTAAATCAAGTAAATCATTATAAGAGAGGTAATGTACGTCATTCATTTAGTAAAGATACATTAGTTCTTGGTAGAACAAAAATTGCAGTTATTAAAATTAGTTCATCAAGCAAGGCATTATTTATCTATTTCAATTTAGATAAAGATAAATATCTAAGTCAAAGTAAGTATCATTTGAAGGATTATTCAGAGAAGAAGTCATACCAAAACACTCCACTTCGTTTAAGAGTTAGAAGTGAAAGAAGTATGAAATATGCTAAAGAATTATTAGAATTAGCTTATTTAGAAAATAATGCTGAAGAATATAAGAAAGAAAGAGAAGCAATTGATTATTTAAAAGAATTAGCTCCTCAAACTGATGAACAAATGATTGAAAATGGTTTGATTAAGAAAAAAGTTGTGGAAGAAACTTATTTAGTTGAACCTGTTTATGAAGAAGAAGTTATAAAAGAAGAAAATGAAGAGACATCAGATTCAGATGATGAAGATGATGATGAGGAAGAATAATTAAGGGTATGTTAGTTGGCTGTTTTAAGAGGAAATGAGGATTATATATGAATAAACTATTAGTTCTTGATAGGGATGGGGTAGTTAATATTGAGTATGGGGATGTGTATAAAGAGGAAGATTTTCGCTTTATGCCTGGTATTTTTGAATTTTGTAAGAAATTTCAAGATAAAGGATATATCATTGTAATTGCAAGTAATCAATCTGGTATCGCAAAAGGCTTATTTACAATGGAACAATATAAGAATTTAAATTATTATATGCTAGAAGAGTTCCAAAAACACGGAATTAATATTTCAAAAACTTATGTATGTCCACATAGAGATAGTGATAATTGTGATTGTCATAAACCTAAATCAGGACTTATTAAGAAAGCTCTTTTGGATTTTAATGCCTCAGCAAAATTAAGTTATGGTGTTGGAGATAAAATGAGCGATATGGATGCATATTATAATGCTGGAATTACTCGTCTTATTTTCTTAAAAGGAGAAAATAGAATTGAAGGAAGACCATATAAATATAAAGTGATAGATTCACTTATAGAGGAATAATATTATGAAAATTTTAGTTTTAGGCGGAGCTGGTTATATTGGCTCTCATACTGTAGTTGAATTATTAGAAGAAGGATATGAATGTGTTATTTATGATAACCTTTCAAACTCTAAAATTGAAGTATTAAATAGAATCGAACAAATTACAGGAAAGAGACCTGAATTTGTACTAGGTGATATTCTTGATAGTTCAAAATTAGATGAAGTTTTTTCTAATAATAAATTTGATTGTGTAATCAATTTTGCTGGATTAAAGGCTGTAGGAGAATCTGTTAAAAAACCTCTTGAATATTATCATAATAATATTTCAGGTGCTATTAATGTATTAGAATCAATGAGAAAACATAATGTATTTAATTTTATCTTCTCATCAAGTGCTACAGTGTATGGTACACCTGAAAGAGTGCCTGTAGATGAAACATTTAAGACAGGTGGAACAACTAATCCATATGGAACTACTAAATTATTTATTGAACAAATTTTAATAGATTTAGCTAAATCTGACAATAGATTTAATATTGCGCTTCTTCGTTATTTTAATCCAATTGGTGCTCATCCATCAGGATTAATTGGTGAAGATCCTAACGGTATTCCTAATAATTTAGCTCCATATATTACTCAAGTAATGGTTGGTAAGAGAAAAGAATTAACTATCTTTGGTGATGATTACGATACAAAAGATGGTACATGTATTAGAGATTATATTCATGTATGTGATTTAGCTCATGGTCATTTATTAGCTATTAAGAAATTAATGGAAAATCCAGGATTAGTTATATATAATTTAGGAACTGGTAAAGGATCATCAGTTTATGAAGTTTTAAGAGCTTTTGAAAAAGCTTATGGCGCTCCTATTCCTCACAAGGTTGGACCTAGAAGAGAAGGAGATGTAGCACAAAGCTTTACTAGAGTTGATAAGGCATTTAAAGAATTAGGATTTAAGAGTAAATATGATATTAACGACATGGCTCGTGATGCATGGAATTGGCAAAAGAAAAATCCTAATGGATATGATTTATAAAAAAAAGGCGTACGCCTTTTTTATTTTTCTAGATAAGTATTTAATTCTAAAACACTTCTACATATTTTACTAAATTTAGTGTTTTTCATAATAATTGGACTTATGTAATATATATTAGTGTCTGTTAATAAATATAGATGATGAAATTTAAACTGATCTTTATTTTTAAATCTAATGTTAAATTTCTTACATAAATTTAATAAATCATTTACCTCATCATCTTTAATACATAAACCTATTTTATTCATAATTTAATCCTCCTATTCCATAAGAGGCATAAAAAAACCCATCGATGATGGGAACAATATATTTTCCCATCTTACAAGCATTAGCACTACACCATTTGGTAAGTTGCTGGCAGGTCATCGGGCTTGTCCCTTACTGCACTCTTTATGGTTAATTTAATTATAGTATAATATATTTATAAGTCAATTATTATTTAAAAAAATATTTAAAGATGCTATAATTAATATAGGTTAGGAGATAGGATATATGGATTTTGAAAAAGTAATTAGAGAGAGATGTTCAGTTCGTCATTTTAGTGATAGACCTATTGAACTAGATAAACTTGATAAAATGGTTGATGCAGCAATGGTAGCACCTACTGCAAAGAATAAACAACCATTTAGAATTTATTTAATTGAAAGTGAAGAATCAATTAAAAAATTGGATGAATTAACTCGCTGTAGATATAACGCTCCTGTTGTAGCTTTGTTTACTTATAGAGATGATGAAATGTGGGTTAATGAAGAAATACCAGAGATTAATTCAGGAATAGAAGATACAACTATTGCAGCATGTCATTTTATGTTAGAAGCACAAAATTTAGGAGTAGACACTTGTTGGGTTAATTTATTCAACAATTATGAATTAGAAAAAGCTTTTTCACTCAATGAGCATGAACATGCAGTATTATTAATGCCTATTGGATATAGATTAGACGGAGTTCATCCTTCACACTTGCATAATGAAAAGAAAGCTGTACCTGAATTAGTTAAAATAATTTAATATCTTGATATAAAGAATTAAAAGTGATATATTATTAAAGTAATTTAATAAGACAGTTCGTTTGTACCATCCTGTCTCTAAACAAAACCAGGACATTTTATAAATGATTTTTCTGGAGTACAAATTATGTACTCCATTTATTTTTTAAATGTGCCTAGTAGCACATTTTTTTATTTTTCGGAGGATTATATGTATACTTTATCAACTGAATCAAGCTTTGATGCAGCGCATTTCTTAACTAATTATAACGGTAAATGTGCAAATATACATGGCCATAGATGGCGTGTTGTATTAAATATATGTGGTGAAATGAATAATGGTATGGTTGTTGATTTTAACATTATTAAAAAGGATTTGAAAGAATTATGTGATTATTTTGATCATACTTTCATTGTTGAAAAGAATAGCCTTAAAAAAGAATTATTTGATATGTTGAATGAACAATTTGTACTAAGAGTTGTTGAATTTAGAACAACAGCTGAAAATTTTGCCAAATATTTTTATGATAAATTAAGTGAAAAATATGATGTTTCTAGTGTATCAATCTATGAAACACCAAATAATTGTGCGGTGTACTCATGCAAGTAATTGAAAAATTTGTATCAATTAATGGTGAAGGCTTAAGACAAGGTGAACTTGCAGTTTTCATTCGTTTTGCCAATTGTAATTTACGTTGTTCATATTGTGATACTACATATTCATTTAATAATCCAATATTCGATGAGGAATCAATTGATGAGATTATAGAATGGGTAAATGAACAAAAGGTTAAGAATATTACATTAACAGGTGGAGAACCATTAATTCAAAAAGATATTGAAATATTAATTGAGAAGTTGGCAAATCTTGATTATAGGATTGAAATTGAAACAAATGGTAGTATTGATATTTCAAAATTTAGAAATTTAAAAAATACATCTTTTACACTTGATTATAAATTACCTGTATCTTTAATGGAAAAACATATGAATTTAGATAATTATAAATTAATCACAAAAAATGATTCAGTTAAATTCGTATGTGGTACGAAAGAAGATCTAGATAAGACTTTGTTTATTATAAAAAAATATAATTTAGATAAAATCACTAATTGTTTAATTAGTCCTGTGTTTAACATGATTAAATTAACTGATATAGTTGATTTCTTAATTGAAAATAATTTAAATGATGTAAAGATGTGTTTACAAATACATAAAATTATTTGGGACCCTAATAAAAGAGGTGTATAGAATGATAGATAAAGAATTATTAGAAAAAGCCTTTAAAGAGATTTTAATTGCATTAGGTGATAATCCGGAAAGAGAAGGATTAAAAGATACACCTCGTCGTGCTACTGAAATGTATTTAGAAATGTTTGAAGGTATGAATTATACAAATGATGAAATAGCAGAAATGTTTGATAAATCATTTGATGAAGATTATTTAACAGATAGTAAAAATATAGTAGTAGTTAAGAATATTGATGTATTTTCACATTGTGAGCATCATTTAGCTTTAATGTATGATATGACAGTAAGTATTGCATACATTCCTAATGGTAGAGTTTTAGGATTATCTAAGTTTGCGCGTATTGCAGATATGGTTTCTAAAAGATTACAATTACAAGAGCGTATAGGTAATGATATATTATATATCATAAAAAAGATTACTAAATCTAGCGATATATTAATAAAAATAGAAGGATGCCATAGTTGTGTAACAGCTAGAGGCATTAAAAAGAGAAGTAAAACAATTACATATGCAAAACTTGGTGATATTTCAATGGAGGTATTTAAATAATGAGAGCATTAGTATTGTTTTCAGGTGGGCTTGATTCTACAACAGCTTTAGCAAAAGCTATTGATAAATATGGAAAAGAAAATGTAGTAGCTTTATCTGTTTCATATGGACAAAAACATATCAAAGAAATTGAGGCTTCTAATAAGATAGCAGCTTATTATGGAGTTGAACATATATATCTAGATTTATCTAAAATTTTTGAATTCAGCGATTGTTCATTACTTAAAAAGAATAATGATAAAGATGTCCCACAAGGAAAATATTCAGACCAATTAGAAGAATCTGATGGTAAACCTCTATCTACATATGTTCCATTTAGAAATGGTTTATTTTTATCTAGTGCAGCAGCAATTGCAATTTCTAAAAAATGTGATGTTATTTATTACGGAGCACATCAAGATGATAGTGCACAAGATGCATATCCTGATTGTTCAAAAGAATTTACAGATGCAATAAATAAAGCTATTTATCTTGGTAGTGGAAGACAAGTTTGTGTTGAAGGTCCTTTTGTAAATTTACATAAGAAGGATATCGTAAAGCTTGGTGTATCTTTGCACGTTCCATATGAATTAACATGGTCATGTTATGAAGGACATGATAAGGCATGTGGAAAATGTGGAACTTGTATAGATAGAATTAAAGCTTTTGAAGCTAATGGATTAAAAGATCCAATTGAATATGAGGAGAATTAATATGGATAGAACTAATGAAGGCTTAAAAAACTTAGGTAAGAAAACAACTTATGAACAAACATATAATCCAAATGTGTTAGAAAGATTTAGTAATAAGCATGTAAATCATGATTATTTTGTTAAATTCAATTGTCCTGAATTTACAGCACTTTGTCCTATTACAGGACAACCAGATTTCGCAACTATATATATTTCATATATTCCAAATGAATATTGTGTAGAAAGCAAATCATTAAAATTATATTTATTTTCATTCAGAAATCATGGTGACTTCCATGAGGATGTAGTAAATGTTATTATGAATGATTTAATTAAATTATTAAATCCAAGATACATTGAAGTTTGGGGAAAATTCCTACCTCGTGGTGGTATTTCAATTGATCCTTATTGTAATTACGGAATGAAGGGTACTAAGTTTGAAGAAATGGCGAACCAAAGACTTATGATGCATGATATGTATCCTGAAAAAGTCGATAATAGATAATTTAGTATTGATTTTGTGCCTTATTATTCTATAATATAATTATCTCAGGGAGGTATATTATATGAGAAATAAGATGAAAAAATGGTTTGGATTTGGTATTGCGATTGCTACAATTATTCTGGGAGCTTTAGCAGTATTTCAAAGTTTTCCACTATTTGATGTTTCAAGGATAGCGCCAGATTATAGAGGATTTGCAATAGTTGCAGCTATCGTTTCTTTAATTAGTGGAGGATTATTAACTACATTAGGTATTTTAGATCTTAAAGCTTTCTTAGATAATAAGGATGACGTTAAATTAAAGTACTATGAATTAATTTTACCTGCTGGATTAGGTGTACTAGTTCTTTTAGTAACATCAGCTTATGCTAATATGGCTACACTATGGGCTTTATTAATTGTTCAAATCACAGAAGTCGTTTTATTATTAATTGCATTATTATCTAAATATAGTAAGCGTACTAAAGGCATTTTAACTCTTATAGCATGTAGCATTGATTGTGTTGGTGTATTAATTTCAATTGATAGCTTTACAGATGTAATTAGTTTATTATACATTGCAGCCTTTATTACTTATTTTGTATTTGAATATTTTGTTGAAGACAATGCTACAGAAACTAGTACTCCAACAGATGAAAATTCAACCTTAGAATAACAAATTTGACCTGTGAATTTTTCACGGGTTTTTTCATAAATTGAAGTTTTAATGATTATTTTATATAATAAAAATATAGAAAGAAGGAAAGATTATGGAAAAATTTAAAGATATAAGAATAATGGATAATTTTTATCAATCATCATCATTTTTTCCAATGCCACTAACATTAATTGGAACATTAAATGAAGATGGTACAAAGACAAGTTTTGGAGCATATTCTTTGATATTTCCGTATTATATTGCAGGAAAAGATTATTATGCTATGGTACTTGAATGTAGAAATACAAGTAACACTGCAAAGGGAATTTTAAGACATAAAAAATGTACAATTAATTTTTTACCTTACACTAAGAAATTTTTTGAAGAACATGTAAATATGGGTTTCCCAGGTGATACACCTGAAGAAAAAGCGAAAGCTTTAAAATTCCACCCAATTGATTCGTTCACACAAGAAGAAAATAATGCAATACCTTGTCCAAAAATTTTAGAGGAAGCAGTTCAAGTATTTGAATGTAGTTGGGTTTCTGAATTAGATGGAGCACAAAATGATAAAGTTAGTGAAGAATATGATGGCCCATACCATAATTTTAATGGTATTACATCAAAATTTGGCGCTCATTTCATTTTAAAAATTGATCATATTTTATTAAAAGATAAGTATTATGACGCAATTGTTGATGGAGTAAATAAGAAAAACTTCTGTCCTCTACCTACAAATTGGGGATATAGAGATTCTAAGAATTTCTGGTGCTCTGGTTATAAAAAGGCTGATAGTGTGGGAATTCCTAATAGAGAAGTAGATATTACATCTGTAAGATATGCAGCAAATAGATTACAAACAGATGTTGCGTTTAGTGACGACGCATTAAAGATGCTTGTTAAAGTACCTCGACCATTTTTAAAACTTGTATTACAGGGTTGTGTAAAATGGGCAAATGAAAATAACTGCAAATTAATTACAGAAAAAGAAATGCAAATTATTAATGATAAAAGAAATAAAGATAAAAAAAGAAAATAGAATTTTAAAATAATATGATTTGAAATTTGAAGCTATATATAATAGCTTCTTTCGTATACTAAAAAATATGCAAAACTTAATTTGAATTTTGCATATTTTTTTATTTATAATGTGTTTAAATATTCTTCTAAATTAGAAGCATTAGATTTTTTAATATTTACAATACCAAAATCTTTTAATAATTTGTATATTTCATCTAATTTATTATAATCATTCATTGAAATGGTTATATCAATATTTGGATCAAATTTAGATTTTAGATATGATAAAAATTCTTTGTATATATTATCTAAATTTAAGTTGATAGATACTACATTGTAGAATGAAGAGGTAAAATCATGTGCCATGGTTAATGCCGTAATTGAAGTATTATTTTCGCCAAGCAAACATCTGTTTTCTTTTCCTTTTTTTAATCTATATTTATCTTCAAGCACTTCGATTAATTCGTTAATAATAAATTCTTGATATAAATAAGAAAAATCATAATCGGATTTAAATGATTCGAATAATAATTCATTTTTCTTTATATTTAAACTTGGATAAATTGAAACTAGACAAATATTTTTATCATTAACAATTTTTTGAAAATTTTTATTTGAAATAAATGGATTTGCTAAAGATAGAATATAGATTGTTTTATATGATTCAAGTACAATATTACGATTATCAGGAAGCATAACTGCAGCAGTAATATTTGTTGCAAGTTTTGTTGAATGAAATTTATTAATATCTAGCATTATAAAAATCCTCTCTTTAAACTTTGTGGTAAATTAATTCCTTAATTAAATTATAATCCAAATATTTAAAATATTAAACGTTAAAATATTTTTTATTTTTGGCACTTTAATATTGACAGTGCCAATAACTCGAACTATAATATAGTTGTTCGATTTGGAGGTATTTGAAAATGTCAGAAAAATTTGAATTTAAGACAGAGACAAAACGTTTACTTGATATGATGATTAACTCAATTTATACACATAAGGAGATTTTCTTACGTGAGTTAATTTCAAATGCAAGTGATGCCATAGATAAGAGACATTTCTTAAGTTTAACAAATGAAAATGTTAAAGATGCAGAATATGAAATTTTAGTAGAAAGTGATAAGGCTAATAGAACACTTACTATTACAGACAATGGAATTGGATTTACACATGATGATTTAGTTAATAATTTAGGTACAATTGCTAAATCAGGTACTAAAGAATTCATGGAAGCTGCAAAGGATAGCAAAGATGGTGAAAATCAATTAATTGGACAATTTGGTGTTGGATTCTATTCAGGATTCATGGTTGCAAATTTAATTGAAGTAATTACTAAATCACCTCTTGATAATAAAGGTTATAAATTTACTTCTGAAGGTTTAGATTCATATACTATTGAAGAAGATAATTCGATTAGTGAAGGAACTAAGATTGTTCTTCATTTAAGAGAAAATACTGAAGATGTAAAATATGATGATTATCTAGATGAATATACTTTAAAAGATTTAATTAGAAAATATTCAGATTATATTAGATATCCTATTAAGACTTGGGTAACTAAGTTTAAACCTACTGGCGAAAAGGATGATAAGGGAAATGAAAAGAGCGAAGAAGTAAAAGAGCTAGAAACAATTAATTCTCAAACTCCAATTTGGCAAAAGCCAAAGGGAGAAGTAACTGATGAACAATTAAATACTTTCTATAAACAAAAATTTATGGATTGGCAAGATCCGCTTCTAACTATTCAATCCAATGTAGAAGGTAATGTTTGTTACAAATCTTTATTATATATTCCTAAGAAGGCTCCATATGATTTATATTCTTCTAATTATGAAAAAGGTCTTCAATTATATACTAAAGGTGTATTTATTATTGATAAGTGCAAAGAATTATTACCAGATTATTTAAAGTTTGTTAAAGGTATTGTTGATACTGAAGATTTACCTTTAAATATTTCTCGTGAAATGCTTCAAGAGGATAGATCATTAAGTTTAATTGCAAAATCAGTTGAATCTAAGATTTTATCTGAATTAAAGAAATTAGAAGAAAAAGATAGAACTAAATATGAAGAATTCTTTGAAGCATATGGCGTAAATATTAAATATGGTACTTATGAAGATTTTGGTGCTAAGAAAGATAAATTAAAAGATTTATTATTATTTGATACAATCTTATCTGATAAGAAAGTTACACTAAAAGAATATAAGGATAATATGAAGGAAGGACAAAAAGCTATATACTTTGCGTCTGGTGTTGATAAAGAACAAGTTAACAAACTTCCTCAAATGGAAATTGTTAAAAATAAAGGATTTGACGTATTAGTCTTAACTGATCATGTTGATGAATTTATGATTCAAATGTTAAAAGACTATGATTCAGTAGAATTTAAGTCAATTAATCAAGGTGATCTTGATCTATTAAGTGATGATGAGAAGAAGAACCTTGAAAGCGAAAAGGAAGCTAATAAGGACTTATTAGAGGATATTAAGAAAGAATTACCTGAAGTTAAGGATGTTGTAATATCTTCACGTTTAACTGACAGCGCATGTTGTTTATCAAGCGGTGATGGTATATCATTTGAAATGGAAAAGGTTTTAAATGCTCAACAAGATACTGAAGGAAAAGTTCGTGCTGATAGAATCCTTGAAATTAATCCAAATCATGAATTATTTAAATTGATTAAAGAAAGCTATAAAGATAATAAAGAATCAATTAAATCTTATACAAAATTACTATATGATGAAGCTTTAATTTCTCAAGGAATGCCTGTAAGTGATCCTAAAGAATTTAGCGATTTATTAGTTGATTTAATGACTAAGTCTCTTAAAAAGTAATTAAAGAAATCTACACAAGCTGTGTAGATTTTTCTTTTGTTGAGAAATTGTCGAAAAAATGCTATAATGTAGTATATAGGAGGTTTATCTATGGAAAATAAATTAAAAAAATTATCTTGGGTGATAATTGGGGGAATAGCATCAATTATTATTGCAACATTATTTGGAATTTTAGCTTTAAATGAAATGAAGAAGGCAGGACAAGAATTAAATACATTTGTAACTGTAGCAACAGCATTTGTTATTATTTCTGGTATTTTATCTTTAATTAGTGCGATAACTACTTTCTTTACATTAAGATCTGGAGGCATAAAAACTTCTATCATTTCGCTAGGTCGTTATTCACGAATTCAAAATTTAGGAGCTTTAGTAACTTTTGTATTAGCGTTAATTGGATTAATCAAAAATCATATTGCGAATAATCAAAGTGGTATTCCTAGTGGTATGATGTTGTTAATTATTTCCTTTGTTGTGGCATTAAGTACTACTGGATTTGCAGGTAGAGGATTAAAAGCTTTTAGAAAAGATAAAGAGTCATACATGTTTATTTGCGTATCCTCATTTATATCTGCAGCAGCATTTTTATTTTTCTTAATTGTTGCAGCTGTAGATACTACTAAAATTGGTAAAATTGCAGATATAGGCCACGCAGTAGGTTTTGCACAGGTATATTGTGTTTTTGCTGTATTAGTTGATGTTGTTGCTTATTTTACTCTTGGTGTAGGTTCATATTTAGTTCATAAACATGCTCCACAGAAAACACTTGCAGATGAAGACGGTGAGTCTTTACAAGAAATTAAAAAAGATTTATCAAAAATAGCAGAAACAAAAAGCAACACAAATCCTCAAACAGATAACATTTTAAAACTTCGTGAATATAAAAAATTATTAGACGAAGGTGTAATTACCCAAGAAGAATTTGAAAATAAGAAAAAAGAATTATTATAATTTTTAAAAATATAAGTAGCATCTTATGAAGCGTACCCCTAAAGTTGGACTAGAGTAAATCTAGGAAGACTTAGGGGTATTTTTTATGAAAAATAAATAAATTTAGATAAAGTTGGTAAATAAATAATTGTAAAATATAAAACGTTAATTTGTCCGTTAAATCTAGACTTAAATAACATAAAAATTTGATTGCAATTTACTTATCTTTTTGGTAAAATTTAAAATTGTGTTTTTGATAAAAAA
>OCTW011555772.1_pt1 | contig 15883 bp, 8 predicted proteins | sample 1539671 | NCBI WGS metagenome assembly OCTW01 (sample SAMN02144230, study PRJEB22623) | gut metagenome | biome: sheep rumen | host: Ovis aries | place: New Zealand
GCCGTGCCAAACTTGTTATCGGTATTGTAACGGCCGGTTGCCGCGGCAGAGGTAAGATTGAAGTAGGAATAGAAATCGAACATCGAATCGAAGGCTTCGTAATACGGTGCCACATGATAGGCGTGACCATCGAAATTCTCACCGACGAAGAAAACATCTTTGCCCGAATCTTTTGTCACGGTGGCCTTCAATTCTTTGAAGAAGTTCAAATTCTTGCTTAAGTCGGAGGAATAATCCCCGGCCTCCGCACGATCGTAGATTACCGTATCCCCGCTATAGGATTCGATCTCGTCGAGCATGTAGATATGCTTAACGGCATCCAAGCGGAACCCATCGACCCCAACATCCTTTGCCCAGTAGGTGGACATATCTTCGACCGCCTTACGGGTAGCTTTATAAGAGTAGTTGAGTTCTGGCATCGATGTGCCGAATTTCGCATAGTAGGAATATTTGGTGTCGCCATATGGATACCAGTAATTGGCCTCTTTGATTTGTTCTTGTGTCTTCGGATTGCCCCATTGATAGTAGCCTCTATAAGCTGGATCAAGGTTGGCAGAACTTGTGAACCAGTTATTGGAGGTGGACGTGTGGTTCAAAACAAGATCCATCACGACTTTCATGCCTTTCTTATGGGCTTCTTTGATCAATTCCTTATAATCCGCCAAAGCGGTTTCGGAAGTAACCACGCCTCCGTTAGACATGCCTGCCGGAGAAGTCGAGGAGCCGAATTTCGGGTCAACTTGCTGATAATCGGTGATGTCATAGCCATGATAAGAATCCGACAACTGGATTGGGGTGAGCCACAAGGCTTTCACACCCAATTCAGAAAGGTATTTTAGCTTAGAGGTGATGCCATAGATATCGCCAAAGCCATCGCCATCGGAATCGGCGAAGGAAGAGACCATGATCTGATACCCCGCCCCAACGCCTGCATCGCTAGAGGTGCCCAAGAAGTCGGATGCCGTATCGGTGATATCCGCATCTTGGCTGAAATCGACATCGTTATAGGTGTCATCCCCGTAAGTGACTTTTGAGCCATCGTCGCCGTCAAATGGATTGCTCTTGCTCGAAGATGGCCTGTTTGTTGGGTTTTGAACTTTGTTCTGCGTGACAAAGATATGGTAGGCGATGCCTCCTCCTTCCAAGGCCATCGCATAATCGTCGAGGGTTACATAGAGGTTGCTGCCATCGTTGACCCAGAACCCAGAAGAGCTGGTACGGGTATCGGATTTTACGATTTGGAGACCAATTTGAGTGGCATCTTTGAAAGAGACGGCAGTGCCTCCGACTTTCTTGTTCAAAGAATCCCACCCGCCATCATAGGTCTCGCTCAAATCAATATCGACGCAAGCTCCGCCGAATTCATCATATAAAGCATCGCCTGAAGCAGAAAGATGATCACTAGAAGTGGTTCTCCCCTCCCAATCGAATCTCACGCCTTCTCCGGCGGTTGGCTTATAAGGCCAGGCCCAGACGTCCCAATCGTTATAATCGTGATGTTTTTTGCCATCAACCGTTTTTGCGAAACGGTAATAGTGATAATAGAGATGATTAGCGACGCTGCTTTCTTTTAACGAAGCCATATAGGCGTCGACTTCTTCATCGGTATGGGCTTGTTCAACCGCCCAAGCCCCATAAAGAACGATATTCTCTTTGGGGAATTTGAAAGAATTCTGATCCACGAGATGTGCGCTATCGATCGAGCCAAAACCAGAAGCGGCATCATAGACGGTGCTCCATCCGACGAAGGTGTAGCCGGATCTCTTCGGGTCTTCCGGGAAGGCAACCGAATGGCCATATTTCCCTTGGATGGTGGTATGGCTCTTTTCGCCATTGCAGGCATTCAAAATAATCGAGAAACGGGCTTGTGCGGTCGTTCCTTTGATCGCATTGGATAAGGCATCCCCCGAGCCGGCATCGCCATAGGCATTGGTGACGCTTCCAGCGGAAACGAAGGTCATGACTCCGACACTCGAAAGAAGAAGCAGGGCATACGGTAGTTTGTTTTTTCTCATTCTCGTCTCCTCCTTATTCGTTATACATGGACCACGTTCCACTCACGCCAGGGTTGCCCCAAACCTCAGTGGCGCCTGAAATGTCATAAAGATTGCCGCCGGCGCCAGAAATCGTAAGATCCACCGTCTTGGCGCCATAATCCGCACCACCCGTGGATTTGGTACGGACGAAAATCATATTTTCCCATACCGAAGTGTCAACGGTGAATTTCCAGATATTGCCTCCGCTTGGGTTAATGGAAGAACCGCTTACCAAGGTACCGATGGTGCCTGGCCATTTGTTATTTGTGGCGCCTTTCCAAAGATAGATTGAACTTCCGGCCACGCCCTCGTTGTTGTCCTTCGCCCACCAGCCAGCATCTTTGAAATAGAAAGTCTTGATTGGGCTTTCTGAGCTGGAAGAAGAGCTTTCCGAAGAAGATTCCGAACTCTCGGAACTGATGCTGCCTTCGGAAGAAGAGCTATCTTCGCTTGAAGACGAGGATTCTTCTTGCCATTTCGCATATAGCGTCCAATCCGCGGTGATGGCGGTATCCCAATCAAACGCGGTGATTAAATATAACTTGTCGACGAACCAACCTTGGAAAAGATATCCTTCTTTGCTTGGATCGGCAGGCTGCGTTGCCTTTTGGCCATTCAGGACATTGATTGTTGCGACATCCGTGCCCCCGTTGGAATCGAAGGTTATGGTCCAATAATAAAGGTCAGAAGAGACGTCGCCCGATTCGATGGGCTCGACGCTTTCCTGGGTCATTCCAGAGTCTGTTTCGACTGGCGTGCTGCAGGCAACCAATAAGCCTGTTACGAAAATCAATGGAAAAGTCTTTATTCCTTTCATCTGAAATTCTCCTTTTCTGTTTAAGAGACCCTGCGAACAATCAAACACTGCAGTTTGTTCACAGGCATCTTGTAATTTGAAATGGTGATGGTGGAACCGACTTTTCTAGCACCCGTGGAATCAAAGAGGACTTTCACGGTTCCATTTCCGATCCCGATCGTGCCAGAGGAATAACGGTTTCCTAAGAAAACATAGACGGGGTTGCCATCTTTTTGCCCATTCATGCCACCGGCGATCACCGTCGATCCGGTGGGAAGATCCGTAGAACTCCAGCAATAGGCTTCTGAGGCCTTCACCAAAGCGGCATTCATGCCAAGGGAATTACCCATCTCGGCGTTGCGGAGTTTGATTAAGGCCGCAAAGCGAGCGCATTCGTCTTTGAATTTTATTTTGCGATCCCATTGGAACGCATTCACGTCATCGCCGTATTTGTAGGAATTGCGGACCAACCAGGTGTCACTATCGATTTCGATGCCATCGCCTTCAATCCAATCGTGCCCCGCGGACTTCCCGATATAGGACTCGACCATTTCCGAAAAATGTGGGTCATCTCTTTTGATGAGTTTCTGACGGAAAATCTCATCCCCGCCTTGCAGGAATCCGATGCCCTCGCCGAACATGGAAACCCCTTGGCAAGAGAGCGCCATCTTCACCGCATCGTCATGATCAGTGGCGCACCCAGAGGCCCCATGAAGCATGTAATTGCATTGGTCATACAGGGTATAGTTGTCGTGACAAGCCACATAATTGACCGTCTGATTTGGATTACAACCAGAAGTCGGCTTATACCAGCGGTTTTCTCCGATCACCTGAGTCAAACAATTGTAGATTTGATCGATTGAAGGAGAAGAAGCGTTGATAAAACCAGAGGTAGTATCTGGGGTCACGTTTCCATAGACTGTATTGCCTTTGGTGCCATCACGCCCAGCGTCATTGAAACAACCGATTGGGAACGCATCGTTGACATTGAGGTTGTTATAGACGTTTCCTGTTGTGGCGCGCTGGCTATCTGGCAAGGCGCTTCCGCCGCCAGTCCAGCCCTCACCATATAAGACGATCGTTGGATCAATCTCATCTAAGGCGGTGCGGATGGCTTTCATCGTGGTTAGATCAAGGCACCCCATCAAATCGAAACGGAATCCTTTGATCCGATATTCTTCCGCCCACCAACGGCAAGAATCAACGATGAAATTGCGGGCCATTGGGCGTTCTGAAGCGATTTCGTTGCCAACGCCGCTGCCATTGGTGTAATTGCCGTTTGCATCGGTGCGGAAATAGTAGCCAGGGATGATCTTGTTGAATGAATTGTTAGTCACCGAGGACATGTGGTTATAAACGACATCCATAATGATTCGGATTCCATTTTCCGCGGATTTGAGGATTAAATTTTTATATTCTTTGACCCGAGTGGCAGGGTTGAATGGATTGGAACAATAAGCCCCCTCGACACAATTGTAATTCTGAGGATTGTAGCCCCAGTTATAAGCGGGTGCTGTGGAAGTGGAATCCATCTTTTTGGCATCAGTGATGTATTCACGGTTTGAATCGGTCCAACGTTCCTCGTTGTCTTGATCGAAAACCGGCAAAAGCTGAATCGCATTAATTCCTAATTCCTTGATGTGATCGAAACCAGTGGAGACGGTCACACCATTTTCGCTATACGTGGTGCCTTCTTCGACAAATGCGTTATACGTTCCTCGTAGATTGCCTTCGTTGGAGACCCAAGTCTCATCCGCGGTCAAATCGCGGATATGGGCCTCGTATACGCTTAATTGATTAGCAGAAGCAATGGCAGGCAAGTGATTGTCCACCCCCGCCCCTTCATTCCAATTCTCAGGGGCGTTGCTCGCATCATCGAAATTTAGATAGCAAGAACGAGTGGAATTGATCGCACTGGCTTTGGCATAAGGATCAACGACCTGGATGAATCCGTTGGAATTGGTGAGGGAAAAGTTATAACTAAAGGTAGAATTCTTGGGTTTGTTGGAACGATACACCCAGACTCCTTTCTCTTCCAGGGTCATATCATAATAGGTGTATGGTTCGCTAGAGGCGGTGATTCCTTGAATGGTCCATGGGACGATGGAGGCGAAGATCAAAACGCTTGCCCTAGCCGCGGTTGGGGCCCAAAGCTTGAAAACCAGATTCCCGTTTTCATCGGCAGTCACACCAAGATCATGTCCATTATAGGTATATTCATCGATGAATTTCTGGGTGTCGTAGAGGTTATTCATCGAAACCGTCTTGATTTTCTCTTTGCTGGTGTCAAAAACGAAACGGGCATGGACCTCATAGACGATATTTGGGACGATCTCATCCGCCAAAGTAACCGTCAAAGAAGAGGTATATTCGCTAGAATCCAACGTTTTCTCAGCAAGCAGATAATTGTCTAAGACCGCTTCACGATCGACGAGCGGCAGGCTATAGTAGCTTACGTCTAAGGCATAAATCTTATAGGAATAGATCAGGCCAACTTCTTCGGGTGCCCTGCTTCCTTGAGTGCCAGTCCCCCGGATTAAGATCGATTTCCAGTCTGCTTGTGCATAAGCTCCTGCGATACGATCGCCCAAGGCGGCGTTGGCGGTGTTATAAGTGGCTAAGGCATTGCCTTCCGCGACCAAATAGATATTCATCCATTCCACGCCACCTTCTTCGGTGACGAAAAATTCGCTAAAGGTGCAGAAGGTATCTTCGGTTTTCCCATTCCAAGTCTTTTTGTATTTGGCAATGACCCGAATATCATTGGAAGGATGTTTTCCGAATTGTTTTGATTCCCCAAGATTGATTTCCAAAAACACACCAAATTCATCGATCCCTGTCCAATCATATTCTTGGCCAGCAACCGTACTATTCCAAAGATAGATTGACATGTTCGTGTAAGTCTCATCGTCGCGGTGGTAGTGAATTCTCAGATTCCCGTTGTAGATTTTGACTCTCTTGCCCTCGCCAGAATCGGCGGAGGAACTTTGCGAAGAAGAACTGACATTAGAAGAAGATTCGGAGTCAGAAACGCTAGATTGCGAAACGGAAGTGCTTTCTTCCGTCTGCGTTGAATCGTTCGAGCTGTTGCTCGAGTATTCTTCGATCGTGGTTCCGCACCCTAAAAGAGTAAAGGAAACCGCGGTCAAGAAAGATAAAACCTTTAATTTCTTCATAAGAACCTCTGAAGTTGACTGTTTAGATTATAACTTTTTTAAGCGATTACATTAATGCGATTTTCACCCAAGGAACAGAAAAGAAGAAAAAGAGCGAAAAACCAATCGGTTGCGGGTTTTCTTCTTCCGATGATCCGTTCCACCTTTAATTGCCCATTTCGCGCACACGAGCACGCTATTAAACCTTATTAGATGGAAACAATGAACAACGATCGTCTCTTTGCCCAAAAAGAGAAAAAAAGCCAGATCATATCTTTTTAATTCACTAATTGGAAGCGCTTACTTTCCGACAAAAAGGCCCATAAACACAAAATTTTCTGCAGATTTTGAAAAAAATAATTGACAATTTTTCACTCCCCTTTAAATTTTGTCTATAACGTGCTCCTCTAGGATTTGGGAGCCCCTAATAATGGAAAGGAGAATCCGAAATGAGAAAACAAACTAAAAATTTGTTAGTCCTGACTCTTCTTGCAGCAGGCGTCTCACTTGCCTCTTGTGGCAATTCCGGAAATGGTGCAACAACCTATACTTATCATACGTATGTGACTGTTTCGCCATCTAACTGGAACCAATTGAGCTACAGAGATGCTAATGACACCGAGATCATGGACTGGATTAACAGCAATCTATTCGAATATAACTTCGAATTTGATGCCGATGGTAAGATCGTTGAAGGCGGCTACAGCATTGACTATTCTGCGGCAACCGATTTGAGAGATGTTACCTCTGAATTCGCAGGCCTTTACAACGTTCCAAAAACCGCTGGTGAACATGCTGGTTTTGCTTGGGAAATCACGTTACGTGAAGATCTCAAATGGGACGATGGTACTCCAATCAACGCAGACGACTTCATCTACAGTATGAAGGAACAATTAAACCCTCTTTATAAACATTATCGTGCTGACTCCTACTATAATGGCGCAACTGTCATTGCCAATGCCAGAGATTATGTTTATCAAGGAAGTCACGGATACGTATCCCCAATCGTTTCTTCGAATTTTGGCGATGATGAATATATCCCAATGGATCGTTTTGAAACCGTTGAAGGCAAAGGTTGGGGCTTCTATGAGCTTGATGCCGAAGGCAATAAGACCGACGTCTTCCATGACGTTCAATTAAAAGTCACCAGTGGTGGTAACTGGGGCAACAATGGCTTAGCCGCTCTCGTTAATGCTGGTTATGATACTCCAGCTGGCGATGGTGCCGCTCTTGTCAAAGCGGCCAACAAAGCTGGCGAACTCATGTTAACGGCCGAAAATATCGTCCATCTCCAAAACTGGATCGCTATCGTCGGGCATGGAGAGGAAAGCTTAGCCGCCTATGCTGAAAAAAAGGGCGACTATGCTTACATGGAATGGCAAGAAATGGCCTATCTCGGCGCAGATTTCCGTGAAATGGATTTCAGTGAAGTTGGTTTCTTCAAGAGAGCCGACAGCGATTATAAATTCGTCTTGGTCTTAGACAACCCATTGCTTTTGAAAAAATATGATGAAGAAGGCAACGATATCGGTTTAAGCTATCTTGCCGCTTATAACCTCTCTAACCTCCCTCTCGTTAAGAAAGATCTCTATGAGCAATGCAGAGTTGAGCCAGCCAGCGAAGGCGGACTTTGGACCACGACCTACAATACCTCTTTAGATAAGACTGCTTCCTGGGGCCCATATAGCCTTAAGAGCTTCCAACTCGATAAACAATTCACCTTAACCAAGAACGAAAATTGGTTCGGCTTCGGCATCGACCAATACAAAGGCCAATACCAGACGACCGACATCGTCTATGATGTCATCACAACCTGGCAAACCGCTTGGTTACAATTCCAGCAAGGTGATTTGACCTCCATCGGCATGGATGTCACGATTGCCAATGAATATAAGAATTCTCAGCGTGCCGTCTTCACTCCAAACGATTATGTCGGTTCCATGCAGCTTCAATCTTCTTATGAAGCGTTGAAGAACCGTGAATCGGATGGTGTCAACAAGACTATCCTTGCCCAAAAAGATTTCCGTAACGCCCTTTCGCTTGCTGTGGATCGCGCTGCCTATACTCAAGCTTGCACGACCGCCTCTCAAACCGGCTTCGGTCTCTTCAATTCGATGCACTATTATGACGTCAGCAAAGGCGCCGAAGGCTGCTATCGTAACACCGACGTCGCTAAGAAAGTTCTTTGCGAAGTCTATGGCGTTGATTACACCACTTTCGGAAGCTTAGACGAAGCCGTTAGCTCCATCACCGGCTTCGATCTTACTCAAGCAAGAGAAAAACTTGTCTCCGCTTATAACGCCGCTCTTGGTGCTGGCGATATCAAAGGCACTGCCGAAGCAGCAACGGATAAAGTTGTTTTGACCGTCGGTAGTGCGGCCGATAACGAAGCTTTCACCAGAGTTGTCAACTTCTTACAGGCCTCCTTCTCCGTCTTGGCTGAAGGCACCCCATTGGAAGGCAAGATTGAACTCGACAAAGTCGAAAAAGGCGACAAATGGGCCGAATCCTTCCGCGCTGGTGAATATGAAATCTGCACCGGTGGTTGGAGTGGTGCTGCCTGGGATCCAGGTTACATGTTAATGGCTTATCTCTCCCCGGATTATATGTATTCTGCGGCCTGGGATACGTCTGCTGCCTCTTTGACCTTCAACCCATATGGTGATGAAGTCGAAGAACACAATTACACAATGTCCCTCTGGGATTGGTGGTGCTCTTTGAATGCGAACCCAAGCTCCGCCCATGCCAATTATGTCGACTTCTCTGAAGCTGATTCCTCGGTCAAGTGCGCAATCATCGCTGCTCTTGAAGGCGAAATCCTCAAAACCTACTACACGGTCCCACTCTATAACTACTATTCTGCAACCATCCTCTCTTATCAGGTTGAATATGCGACCAGAACCTATAACACCTTCATGGGCTATGGCGGCGTCCGTTACTTAACCTATAAGTACACCGATGGCGAATGGGCCAACGTTAAGGCTGGTTTCGATTACAAAGCTTAATCCTTAACCGGACTCATCTACATCAACATGATTTGTGGGGCGGCCCAAAAATGCCGTCCCACATTTTGTAGTAAATCTTTAAATTATTCTATAAAGCTATGCTTTATGGTATGATTTGCAAAGGAGTGAAACGATTATGTACTTGTTCAAATACATCCTTAGACGTCTAGGGTTGTTGGTTATGACATTTGCAATCATCATGGTCATCAGCTTTGTTTTGATCAAATCTTTGCCGCTGACCATTGATGCCTCCCTTGGCAAAGATGCCGAATTAATTCGACTTCAATACGAAACTAGAGGATATTACGACCCCATCCCGGTTCAGCTTTGGAATTACGTTGTCCGTATCTTTACCAAAGGCGATTTCGGGGTTTGTGTCAATCTAGCAGCCTATCGTAACAAACCTGTGGCAGAAGTGTTCGTCACGAAACTTCCGCCGACGATCTTGTTGAATATCTATAGCACCCTTTTTGCCGTTCCTGTTGGCATTGTCTTAGGGATCTTAGCCGCATTGAAGAAGAATAAATGGCAAGACCAAGTGATTTCGACAGGTGTCATGATTTTCATTTCGGTTCCTTCTTTTGTCTATGCCTTTTTGGTTCAGTATTTACTTTGCTTTAAGGCGGGTTGGTTCCCAATTACCATGAATGCGGGCACCAACTATTTTTCACCAATGATGTTCCGCTCGATGATCCCTGCGGTTTTATCGCTTTCTTTCGGCTCGATTGCCGGTTATGCCCGTTACACTCGCGCCGAATTGACTGAAGTTTTGACCAGCGATTATCTTTTGCTCGCCAGAACGAAAGGCTTGACCAAAGCGCAAGCCACCGTCCGTCACGCTTTGCGTAATGCGATGGTTCCGATTTTCCCATCCATTGTCGCGGAATTCATTTCCGTCATGTCCGGTTCCTTAATCATTGAAAGCATCTTTGGCGTCCCAGGTGTCGGTGGCATGTATTTAGCGGCCATCAATTCCCAAGACTATGACGCTTTCATGTTCTTATCCGGTTTCTACATCTTGATCAGCTTAGTCGCTGGCATCGTGGTTGATTTGTCTTATGGCATCATCGACCCACGCATCAGAATGGGGGCGAGATAATATGGCAGAAGAAATGATCCCAAATATTCCTCAAGAGAAATTTGAGCTTGTCAATGAGAATCGTCCGCTTCACGATAAAGAATTGGCCACCAAGCCAATTGGTTATTTCCACGATGCTTTTAATCGTTTTGCTCGTAACAAAGGCGCTATCGTTGCCGCAATTGTCATCGGCATCCTTGTTTTGTATGCCATTATCGCGCCGATGGTATCCCAATATTCGGTCTCTTATACCGACACTTATTATGCTTTGACCTTGCCCAAGTGGTATGGTTTTGAGAATGCGAATTTCCTTGATGGTTGCAGCAAAAAGACCTTAAACGAAGCCTCTTTCGTTTATTACTATGGCATGGGTTTGGAAACCGGCCATAACGCCGTTAAAAACCAATATTACACCGTCTCGACGACTTCGGCTGGAGATAGTTCAACCTCCCAGATGTACACTTTCCGCCTTGATTCTTATGAAATGAATGGTTGTATCTTCCTTTCTTCCGTTTCGGCAGAAGATTATGCCAAGATTCAACAATATCAAGACGAAACCGGACGTGAAGTCATCTACCCAATCACCCAATTGAGCTTACGTCCAACGGCCCCTGCCTTTAGAAGTGACGCCAATTATTGGTACACGACCAAGCTAGATCAAGGGAAAGCCGTTCCTTCCAATTATGTCATCAATGCTGATGGCACGGTTTCTTATCAAAACATCTACGCCCCTGTCGGATTCTATGCAGACAATTACACCTCCAAGGTCCGTATGGAAGGGGAAACTGCGCTTTATTCCTATGCTCGTCCTGTGCAGGGTGGAGCTTATGAAATCCGTGTGAATTATCACGAATATTATGTCTATCGACACGCGTATGTCTTAAAAGATGGCATCGGTGAGCCTTATTTCCTTTTCGGCACCACCAATAGTGGGCAGGATCTCTTTACCTGTCTTGCGTCTGGTGCAAGATTCTCTTTTGTCTTTGCTATTCTCGTCGCCGTGGTTAATTTGGCCGTCGGCGCCGTTTGGGGTGCCATTGCTGGTTATTATGGCGGCAGAACCGACTTAATCATGGAACGTATCACAGATATTCTATCGGCCGTTCCGTTTATGATTGTCATTACCTTGCTGAAATACCATTTCTCAACGGGAAACAACCACGCCTTGCTATTATTTATTTCCTTCTTTGCAACAGGATGGATTGGCATGGCAGGTACCGTGCGTATGCAATTCTATCGATTTAAGAACCAAGAATATGTTTTGGCGGCACGAACGTTAGGTGCCAGTGATAAACGCATTATGTTCAAACATATTTTCCCGAACTCTTTAGGAACTATCATCACCAGTTGCGTTTTGATTATCCCATCGATGATTTTCTCAGAGACTTCCTTAAGTTATTTGGGCATCATCAACCTCGGAGCAGGAGGAAATATGACCTCCGTCGGTACTTTGCTTGCCGCCGGTCAACCATATCTTGCTTCCTATCCACACACTTTGCTCACGCCATCGCTATTTATCTCCTTATTGATGTTGTCCTTCAATTTGGTCGGCAACGGTTTGCGTGACGCATTTAATCCATCTTTGAGAGGAACGGAGGACTAACCCATGGCCAAGAAAATCTTACAAGTCAAAAACCTTCAAGTTGCCTTCCGCACTCAAGGAGGGATCTTAAAAGCAGTTCGTAATGTCAGTTTCGATTTGGATAAAGGGGAAACCCTTGCTATCGTCGGTGAATCCGGTTCTGGAAAATCCGTCACGTCCAAAGCCATTATCGGTATCTTGGCTGGCAATTCCATCGTCGAAGGTGGCGAAATCCTTTATGACGGGAACGATCTTTTGAAGATTGACGAAGAACATTTCCATAAAATCCGTGGAAACAAAATTTCGATGATCTTCCAGGATCCTCTTTCGTCTTTGAATCCAATCATGCGTGTTGGCAAACAATTGACCGAAGCCATGATTTTAAATGGCAAAGCCAAACAACGTGACGCTCGCAATGAATTCAATACCATGTTGAAACTCATGAATCAGGCGATGAATGAAGCAATGCCTGAATCCATCGAAGAGAATGATGAAGCTTGCAAAATCTTCAATTCTTTCTGCATGGAAGCCACACATCTTGAAAAAGCATATGACGATGCCCAAGCAGCTGCCGTTGAATTGCAAGAAGAAGTGGGGGACACCTCCTTCTTATTAAGCAAAAAGCAAAAAGTCGACATCGTGATGAGCCTAAGGAAATTCCTTAAGCTTTTCCCAAAAACGTTGCACCCTTATGTCGTTATTGACGATGAGAAATATCAATCTCAGTTCAATAAAATTCGGGAATTAAGCAAGCTCCCGAAAAAGAGAATCAACCCAGAAGAGGTCATCCGTGTCTTAAATAATGTCGACTTGAGTCTTCAAGAAGCCATTGCCAAACCAGCCCCAAACTGGTTCCGGCTCGGTTATTATCTCTACCGCAACCCAGATTTCGATTACACGAAAGAAAAAGTCACCGATTTAGATGAGATGACACTCAAATATCTCGACGATAATTTCATGAATCGTTTCTTTGAATTAGGAATTAACGCCATCGTCTACTCCCATAACAAATCCATCAAAGGAAAGAAAGAACACACCTTGGCGGAAGTCGAAAAACTCCGTTCCTACATCGAATCTCAAGACCATTTTGAGAAAAAAGATATTTATTCTCGTGTCAAAACTGTTGCCGCTGAAGTTCGTGCCGCTGTCGACCCGATCCATCTTCGTAAGCACTCCATCGAATTCTCTTTAGGTGTTTCTTTAAAACATGAATTCGCCCGTTATTTCACCGGGTTAAAGAAGAATCCAAAGAACCAAAGAAAATACGATCGTAAGAAAGCCAGATGGGATGCCCAAGTGGCTCGTGGCAAAAACCCAACCTGGCAAGTCGTCCCCCCTTATATCATTGATTTAGATCTTTGCAAACGTAACGCCCTGCAAATCATCGATTCTTTGTTAGAACGTTATGAAAAAGATTTCCGTCACGACCGCACTGTCTTTGATCCAAAACGTGAAATGAGAGAGACCGTTGATTTCTTTAAAGAACAAGCATCGACCCTCACTTATCACGTCACGAAAGGAATTGCCAAGGCCCGTGCCATCAAACTTCTTGAAGAAGTCGGCATACCTGAGCCACGTATGCGTTATCGTCAATACCCATTTGAATTCTCTGGAGGTATGAGACAACGTGTCGTTATTGCTATCGCCCTTTCCGCCAACCCAGAGATTTTGATCTGCGATGAACCCACGACTGCCTTAGACGTCACCATCCAGGCCCAGATCCTCGAATTGATCAACAAAATCAAACAAGAAAGAAACCTTTCCATTATCTTCATCACCCACAACCTTGGCGTCGTTGCCAATATGGCTGATCGTATCGCGGTCATGTATGCTGGCAAAATCGTTGAATATGGAACCGCGGATGATATTTTCTATGACCCACGTCACCCTTACACATGGGCTTTGCTTAGTTCCATGCCAGATTTGGATACCAAAGAAAAACTAGAAGCCATCCCAGGCACCCCGCCGAATATGATTTACCCACCTGTCGGCGATGCCTTTGCTGACCGTAACAAATATGCGATGCAAATCGATTACGAACAACAGCCTCCTTTCTTTAAAGTCAGTGACACGCATTATGCGGCCACTTGGTTGCTTCACCCTAACGCCTCAAAAATCCCGACCCCAAAAACAATTACCGATCGTATCGCCCGCATGAGAGAAAAAGAGAAAGAAGAAGGCCAGAAACCGGTCTATTTTGAGCCACCGGAGAAACCATCCGAGCCAAAAGAGGAAGAAAAGGCAACCCTTGAACAATCCCCGGCAAAGAAAACGGCCCTTTCTAAGAAGCCCAGTGCCAAAAAGAACATGAAAAATAAAGGAGGAAAAGACCAATGAGTGAAAACAAAACACAACAGGCCCCTCTTTTGAGCGTTCAACATCTAAGACAATATTTCGGCCCAACAAAAGCCGTCGATGACATCAGCTTTGACATTTATCGTGGAGAAGTCTTTGGTCTGGTTGGGGAATCGGGGTGTGGGAAATCCACGACAGGACGTTCTATCATCCGCCTCTACGACATCACTGGCGGCAGTGTTTATTTCGATGGCACCCGTATTGCCGCAGGATGGCAAAATTACAAAGCCGACGTGAAAAAGGCTAAAGCCGACGCCAAGGCGGAAGTTGCCGCTATCCATGCCGAATATCAGGAAAAAGAAGCGAAGGCAAAAGACAATCCAGCCCAGCTTGAGATGTTAAAAATTGAGAAAAAAGAAAAACTGGATGCCGTTTCTGAAAAGCTGAATGCTCTTGTGGCGGAAAAAACGAAGGAAATCAAATCCGCCAAACACGACCATAAGCACGGCAATAAAGATTTCACCAGACACGAAGTCGAAAAAGTCCGCGCCAAATATGAGCCTTTGTTAGAAAAAGAACGTTCTGATGAAGAAAAGGCGAAACTTACCAAACAGTACAAAGAAGAGGTACGTCTCGCTAAACACGACCGAATCATGAACAAAATCCAGATGATATTCCAAGACCCGATCGCTTCTTTGGATCCTCGTATGACGGTTCATGACATCATTGCCGAAGGCCTGATCATCCGTGGCATCCGTGACAAGAAATTCATTGATGAAGAAGTTTATCGTGTCTTGAAATTGGTTGGTCTTGTCCCTGAGCACGCCACCCGTTATCCGCACGAATTCTCCGGAGGTCAAAGACAACGTATTGGCATTGCCCGTGCCATCGTTTTGAATCCAGACCTTATTATTGCTGATGAACCGGTTTCTGCCTTGGACGTTTCCATTCAAGCCCAAGTCATCAACCTTTTGAATGACCTTCGTCATCAGATGAATTTGACTTTATTATTCATCGCCCATGACCTTTCTGTCGTCAAATATTTCTCCGACCGAATTGCCGTCATGTATTATGGCCATATTGTGGAACTTGCCACTTCGGACGAACTTTTCGCCCATCCGTGCCATCCATACACTAAATCATTGCTTTCCGCCATCCCATTGCCAGACCCACGTTATGAAAAAAAGCGCAAACGCATCGTCTATCGTCCTTTGATCGATCACGATTATTCCAAGGAAGGCCCAACTTTCCGCGAAGTCGCCCCAGGTCATTTCGTTTCTTGCAATAGTGAAGAATTCGATCGTTACGAAAAAGAGATCGCCGGGAAATAATCTCCATGCTTAAGAGCAAACTGCTCCAATATTCGATTACGACAGTCTCCGGCGCTATCGTCGTGTTTCTCTTTGTTTGGTGGCGAGGAATTTTCGCCGCCGAATCCATCACGGTGATTTGGCGTTATTTGGTGGATGCTTTCTTTGCTGTCGGCGCCATATTGATGGGCTTTGGAGGATTGGTTTGGCTTGCCAATGCCGGGACATTCCGAATCTTCGCCTATGGCTTTTATCGTTTTTTCACCTTATTCAAACGCGATCCTGCACGTGTGAAATGGAAAACCTATTACGAATATCAGGAAGCGAAGGCAGAAGATCGCACGCCTTTCTTGTTCTTAATTGTTGTTGGGGCCGTCTTTCTGGCCATCTCTTTGGTTTTTTTGATCCCGTATTATCAGAATTATGTTCCGGCCAGCACGGATTCAAATTCAACGAGTGAAGAAATTCTCTCTTCCAGTGCCTCCTAAAACGGCACTTTTCTTTTTCAAAAACCAGCATTTATGCCTATTTTTCATTTTTCGCTAACTGACAAACTAAATGCAACTTTTTAGTCGAAAACTGCTTTTAGTTGGAAAAACCTCTTTTGAAGTATGATATTTACGGTT
>OCTW011611584.1_pt1 | contig 15882 bp, 8 predicted proteins | sample 1539671 | NCBI WGS metagenome assembly OCTW01 (sample SAMN02144230, study PRJEB22623) | gut metagenome | biome: sheep rumen | host: Ovis aries | place: New Zealand
CCGGGCGAGCCGCCGCGCAGGTCACGAAGCTCGCGTAGGCGCCGGGCAGGCGGTCGGCATAGGTTTCCGTCCAGTCGTCGGCGAAGAGCCCTTCGCAAGGGCCTCGTGAAGCTCTGAGCGCGCGGACCATCACCCGTCCGTATAGTTGCCAGAAAGCCCGGAATCGGGTAGAACAGGGGCCGTATGCAACGCGTTCTCCCGCTGCTTCTGGCGCTCGCTCTCCTCGTCCCGTCCGCCGCCCCGGCCGACGGGACGAACGAAGCGGCCGTCCTCCGCTCCATCGCGGAGATCGACGCCTTCACCGCGGACGCCACGCCCCGCAAGGCCCCCTTCAAGCTGACGGGGACGGTCGTCGGCACCTTCCTCCTGCCGAAGACGGGCGAAGTCGTCCTTTCCGACGATTCCGGCACGCGCATGTCCTTCTACCGCGACCTCGGCCTGTCGCGGCCGGAGCCGGGCGACACGATCGAGGCGAGCGGCATCGCCAACATGAGCGGGGAGCACGAGCCGTACGTCCTCCTCGAGGACTACCGCGTCCTCGGGCGCGGCCCGCGCCCCGAGCCCGTCGCCGTGCGGCTTCCGGCGTTGAACGCCCGCGAGCACAACCTGGCGGTCGTCCGGACGGAGGGCACCGTGGCCGACGCCTTCCCGGACGAGGTCGACCGCCGGTACACGATCCTGCTTCTCGAGGACGGGGGCGTCGTCGTCCCCGTCTCGTTCCCGCGGGACGCCTTCGGCGACCGGCGGGACCTCGTCGACGCGCGGATCCGCGTGACCGGCGTCTACCGCCGGAACGTCGAGGGCGTCCGCAAGTACTCCTGGCCGAACATCGCCCCGTCCGCGCCGGAGGACATCGAGGTGCTCGAGCCGCCGCCGGCGGATCCGTTCTCCGTCCCGCCCCTGGAGAGCCGCCTCTACCTCACGTCCGGCGAGATCGCGCGGATGTCCCGGCGGTCCGTCTCCGGCGAGGTGCTCGCGACCTGGTCGGGCGACCGGGCGATGCTGCGGACCGTGGACGGGCGGATCGTCAACCTCACCCTCGCGCACGGCGTCGCGCTCCCGCCGTGCGGCGAAACGGTCGTCGCCGCCGGCCGGCCCGAGACGGACCTCTTCCGCATCAACCTCGCGGCCGCGCGCTGGAAGGCCGCCGCGGCGCGGCCGCCGGCGGCGGACGAGGAGGCGGCGGACGCCGCGGCCGCGTTCTGGGACGACGAGGGGCTGCACTCCATCAACGCGCAGATCCACGGAACGCTCGTGCGCGCGCGCGGCGTCGTCCGGACCCTGCCGTCCCCCGGCGACCCGGACCTGCGCTTCGTGCTCGACGCCGGCGACGCGTCGATCCCCGTGGACGTGACCTCCAACCCCGGCATCGCCGACGGTCTCCGGATCGGCAGCGAGGTCCAGGCCACCGGCCGGTGCATCCTGCTCACGGATCCCGGGCGGCGGGACTACGACTCGGCGAAGGTCCACGGCGTCGCGCTCGTCCTCCGCTCGCCCGCCGACCTCGTCGTGCTGCGGCCCGCGCCCTGGTGGACCTCGGGCCGCCTGATGGCGGTGATCGCCGTGATGCTGGCCGTGATCGCCGGCGGCCTCGTCTGGAACCGCGCCCTGCGGAACCTCGCGGACCGCCGCGGGCGCGAGCTCTACCGCGAGCAGGTCGCCCACGCCGTCGCCGAGTTCAAGACCGACGAGCGCACGCGCCTCGCCGTCGAGCTGCACGACTCGCTCTCGCAGGCGCTCTCCGGCGTCGCCTGCCACCTGGCGGTCGGGGCGGGGACCTTCGAGGCCGACCCCGCGGCCGCCGTGCGCTGCCTCGAGACCGCGCGCAAGATGCTCGACTCCTGCCGCACGGAGCTGCGCCAGTGCCTCTTCGACCTGCGCAGCGACACCCTGGAGGAGCGCGACTTCGCCGTCGCGATCCGCAAGACGCTCGAGCAGCTCGACGACTACGCCGAGCTGGCGATCCGGTGCGACGTCCCCCGCCAGATCCTCCGGGACACCACCGCGCACGCCATCCTCTCCATCCTCCGCGAGCTGACCGGCAACGCCATCCGACACGGCGGCGCCACCCGGATCGAGGTCGAGGGCTCCGTCGAGCCGGACCGCATCGTCTTCACGGTCCGCGACAACGGCTCCGGCTTCGATCCGGCGGCCTGCGTCGGCCCCGCGCAGGGCCACTTCGGCCTCGAGGGCGTCCGCAACCGCCTCGCGAAGCTCAACGGCGTCTTCACGATCGAATCGGCGCCCGGCGCCGGGGCGACCGCCGTCGTGTCCATCCCCCTTCCCGCCGCCCGGGCGCAGGAGACCCCGCAACCATGAGCAAGATCCGAATCCTTCTCGCCGACGACCACATGCTGATGCGCATGGGCATCGCGACCCTCGTCTCGACCGCCAAGGACATGACGGTCGTCGGCGAGGCCTGCAACGGCCGCCAGGCCGTCGAGCTCGCCGGCTCGCTCCGGCCCGACGTCGTCATCATGGACCTGATGATGCCCGAGATGTCGGGCGGGGAGGCGACGAAGGCCATCCACGCGGCGCACCCCGGGATCAAGATCGTGATTCTCACCACCTACGGCACGTCGGCGGAGCTGGCGACGGCCGTCACGAACGGCGCCGTCGGCGTCCTGCTGAAGGACAAGGTGGAGATGGACCTGCTGAACACCATCCGCTTCGTCGTCGAGGGCAACCAGGTGATCCCCACCCGGCTGCTCGCGCAGATCGAGGAGGACAAGGCGATGGGCAAGCTCACGGACCGCCAGATGGAGATCCTGGCCTCCGTCGCGGAGGGCCAGTCCAACGCCGACATCGCCCTGCAGTTCGGCCTCTCGGAGATCACGGTGAAGAAGCACCTCTCCGCGATCTTCGAGCGCCTCGGCGTCGCCAACCGCTCCGAGGCGGTCGCCCTCGCCTTCCGCAAGCAGATGCTCAAGGCCTGATTCGAGGGATTCGCGCGGCGGCTCGCCGCCGCGCGAATCCCGTCGCAGCTCGCTTCGCTCGGAACCGCCTCCGATTGGGGCGAGCTCCACGAGAGGGTCGGGGTGCGTCTACCGCAGCACCATGATCGTGCAGAACTGCACCTCGTAGCAGCCCGCCGCGGGATTCTTGAGGCGCCGCGCGCGGTCGAGGTCCTCGGGGATTCCCTCGTACCAGGCGCTGACGCCGAGGGCGGGCGAACCGGACGAAAGGTGGTAGTTGCCCCGCGCCGGCTTGACGAACTTCGGATCGCCGACCTTGCTGTGCTCGCCGAGCTTGTCCTCGGCGACGTCGAAGAGGCAGTGGTCCACGTCGCCCGCGTATTGCAGGCTCATGGTGACATTGGTGCCCGCCGTCGTGTTGCCCGCGACGAGGCAGTTCAGCATCGACAGCTTGCTCTTCGAATCGCCCGTCGTGAAGATGGCGCCCCCCCTCGAAAGACCTTCCGGACTGCCGGTCTCGCCGGCGGCATTTCCGGCGATCGTCGTGTTGCGGATCGTCACGGGGTGGTTCTGCGCCTGGAGGTCCATGCCGATGCCGCCGCCGCGTCCCATGTGGTTTCGTCCGTCATTCTTATTGTCGAGGACGGCGCGGTTCCCGTAGACGAGGCACGTGTCGACCGTGACGGGGCCGAAGGGCTTGTAGACACCGATGCCGCCACCGCCGACCCCGTCTCCGAACGCCGTGCTGGCCAGGTTGTCCGCGACGATGCAGTGGTCGATCCGTCCGCCATGGCCTTCGGCGAAGCCGACCCCGCCGCCGTACTTGGTGTTGTTTCCGGTGACCGAGTTGTTCGTGATGCAGCACCAGGAAATCGTGCCGTCCAGGACAAGGGCGCCTCCTCCGTACTGGAAGTTGACTCCCGTGACCTTGCCGCCCGTCAGCGCGAGGTTCTTCACCGTCGAGCCGCCGTCGATCGTCATCACGCGCTTGTCGGCGGCGGCTGTAGCCGCGGTCTGCTTGATAATCGTCCGGTCCATGCCCAGACCGACGAGCGTGACGCCGCCCGTCACCATCAGCTGCGTATCGATCTCGAAGACATCCGCGCCGAGCACGACGGTTCCCGCCAGGGGCACCGCCAGGTCGATCGCCTCCTGGATCGCCTCCCGGGTCGCGGCGGGCGTTTCCCCGGGCGAGAGCGCCTGTTCGGCCGTCGTCTCGAACGAGCCGCGGTCCACCGCGTACATCGCGGTCTGGGCGTCGTTGGAGACCGAGAGCGCGTAGTAGTACGTCGTCTCCGGGTCGAGGCCCGGCACCACGAAGGAGAACGAGCCCGTCGCGCCCGAAACGATCAGCTTCTCCGGACCGAGGCGACTCTGCCTCGTGCCGTACGAGAAGTAGATTCCGCAGGACGTGGCGAGGTTGTTTCCGACGGAGAGAATCTCGCCGGAAACCGCCACGGACGTCGCCCGCGGGGAGACAGTCACCTCGCCGAGCACCGGCGGCTTGGCCGTCCCGAGCGCGTAGGTCGCGGAGACGGCGTCGCTCGGCGTCAGCCCCGCCTTGTAGGCCCGGGCCCGGATCGTCGTCGTGGCGGAAAGGGCGATCGGGGCGATGTAGAGCGTGCTGGAATCCGTGGGCTCCGAGCCGTCGAGCGTGTAGTAGATCGAAGCGCCGTCGTTCGGGCACGTGAGCGGCACGGCGGCCGATGGGGTGAAGGTGACGTTCGTCCCGTACGGGAACACGGGGTCGTTGACCATCGGCGTGCCGGTGAATTCGTAGCAGCCCAGCGACGGCGTCGCGGCGAACGCGTTGCCGTCGAGGTCGGTTCCGCCGTCCTCGCGCGCCGCGCCCGCGAAGATCGCGAGGGAGCGCGGATCCAGGCGGTAGTCGCCGTTCGCTGCGTCGGCGAACTGCGGGTCGACGCCGATGAAGTTGTGCGACGAGTCCTTCGCGAGATCCCCGGAGATCTCGTCGCCGGTTTCGGCCTCGTTCCCCGTAAGGATGCAGTTCACGAGCTTGATCTTGGTCCCGGCGGTGCGCAGGCCGCCGCCCAGCCCCTTCGCGGAATTGCCGACGACCGTCGTGTTGCGGATCGTCACGACGGGAATGCTCTGGAAGAAGCCCAGGCCGCCGCCGCCCGACCACGCGCTGTCGCCCTCGGTGACCGACGCGGTGTTGCCGTAGACGAGGCAGGTGTCGATCACGACGGGACCGAACGTGCTGAAGGTTCCGATTCCGCCGCCGCCGCTCGTATAGGTTCCCGCCTGGTTCGAGTCGACGATGCAGTGGTCGATGGTTCCGGCATTGACGTGGACGCCGCCTCCGTAGGAATTGCGCGCTGTGCACTTGTTGTCGGTGATGCGGCACCACGAGACCGTTCCGCCGTCGAGGTCCACGCCCGCGCCGTGCTTCCAGCCCTCGGTCAGCCGGCCTCCCGTCAGCGTGACGCCATCGAGCCTGGCGCCTCCGCTCACGGTCGCGCAACGGGCCGTGGCCCCGGACGTCGTCTGCCTGATCACCGTGTTCTGCCACCCCTGGCCGACGACCGTCACGCCGCCCGTCACCATCAGCTGCGCGTCGATCTGGAAGGTGCCGGCGCCGAGCGTGACGGTCCCGGCGGGGGACGCGTTCGCCGCCGCGTCGATCGCGGCCTGGATCGCCTGTCGCGTGGCGGCCGGAGTTGCCGCCGGCTGGATCGGATCGGCGGAGGCGGGGCCGGCTGCAAGCGCGAGCGCGGCGAGGAACGCGTGCTGGAGTCTCATGGGGAGCCCTTTCCTTGGTTGTCTCGGGACGATGGAAAGTCTACGAAATCCCGTCTTGCGGGACAATTACCCTGAAGTATACCCCAGCAGGTATACGCAAGTATAGTCTTCCGCTGCTGGATTCGCTCCGCACGGGGGCGACGGGTCGCCCCCCGGCACGAAGAGGACCGCCTAGCGGCCGCCGGAGCGAAGGATCATGAAGCCGCGGTCGGCGCTCGCGGGAACGGGCGCGAGGATGCGCGTGCCGTCCTCGCTGACGTCGAGGTCGGTCTTCCGGAACACGACCGGTTCCCAGGCCTTGGGCGCGGTCCGGAGGTCGGCGTTGGTGCAGACGCCGATGCCGAGGAGCGCCGTTCCGTCCGAGATCTCGAGCGCCGCGATTCCGGGCGCCTCGAGCTCGGTCGTCGAGACGAGCGTCATCCCGTCGGGGACGGAGGGGCCGAAGCCGCTCCGGAGCTCGCCCATCGACAGGCGCACCGGCACCGCGTCGGGGATCGCCGCGAACGCGTTCGCGCCGGGGACCACGCCGTCGCCGACCACGACGCCCGCGACCTCCGCCGGATCCCACGGCGCGTTCGTGGGGGCCGCGAAGTCGTACATCGCCCCCGGGCCCGCGAGCGTCAGGACGCCCGCCGGGTCGAGCGTGGCGACGACCGAGTCGCCGACCTGCCAGACCCGGTTCGTGCCGAGGTTGACCGGCTCGGCGAGGCCGTCGGAGCCGTAGGTCTCGTTCTGCGGCTCGTCGTTCTCCTCGTGGAACGGCACGATCCGCACGTAGTCGACCTCGAAGACGGAGGTGTCGAAGTCGGGCGTCCCCGCCCACCCGTTCGGGAACCACGCGCCGACCCAGAGGCGCCCGGCCTTGGTCGGGATGTGCGTGTAGTTGGTCACGACCGGGACGCCGTCGAAGTAGAACTCGACGCGCGGCCGGACCGTTCCGGCGCGGTCGCCGGTGTGCCAGTCGAAGCGGTAGACGTGGAACGCGCCGTCGTCCTGGCGCGCCGGGAGCTTCATGTGGCTCGAGGTGTACTCGCCCTCGTTCTCGCCGACCCACGTGTTGCACAGCGCGTAGTCGTAGCCGATGCCCGTGTGCGCCGAGCCAGGGCGCCCCGGCATCTCGATGTCGATCTCGTGATTGACGACGTAGTAGTCGCCGCTCCCCTGGAACCCGGGGTCGCCCGGGTAGAGCTCCTCGTACTCGAACGTCCACATCGTGCAGCACACGCCCGTGACCGGCGCGACGCGCGCGCGGATCTCGTAGCTGCCGGAGGCGTAGTAGTCGCGGGTGACGGCGCATGCGCCGACGCGCCTGCCGTCCCGGCGGGGCTGGCCGTTCTTCGCGATGCCGATGACGTCCCCTTCGTAGCGGTTGCCGTGCGCCTCGCACCGGAGGAGGCCGGCGCGGACGAGGAGGTTCGACGGCACGACGCCGCCGTTGTAGTCCTCGCCGTTCACCTTTCCGCCCCAGTTCTTGTTGGCGGCGTACCACTTCGCGGGGTCGACGATCCCCGCGGAGAAGTCGTCGTAGAACGTGTCCGCCGTCGCCGGCACGTACGGCGCCTGCGCGAGGGCGCCGGTCGCGCACGCGAGCGAAACCGCGCAGAGAATCGCAATCGATCGGGTCGTGGTGTTCATCGGCATGCCAGGGGTGGGAGCGCCTCCCATCCTACCACACCGATCGATTTCGGACAACGGGCTAGCGTCCGGAGCGCAGGATCATGAAGCCGCGGTCCGCGCCCGCGGGGACGGGCGCGAGGATGCGCGTGCCGTCCGCGCTGACGTCGAGGTCGGACTTCCGGAACACGACCGGCTCCCAGGTCTCGGGAGCGGTCCGGAGGTCGGCGTTGGTGCAGACGCCGATGCCGAGGAGCGCCGTTCCGTCCGAGATCTCGAGCGCCGCGATTCCGGGCGCGTCGAGCTCGGTCCGGGAGACGAGCGCCATGCCGTCCGGCACGCCGCCTCCCAGGCCGCTGCGGAGCAGGCCCAGAGGGATGCCGTTCACCGTCGCTGCGTCGGGGAGCGCGGCCAACGCGTTGGCGCCGAGCGTCACGCCGTCGCCGACGGCGACGGCGGAGACCGCCGCCGGATCCCACGGCACGTCCGAGGCGTCGGCGAAGTCCGCCGTCGGGCCCGTGCCGTCGATGGAGAGGACGCCGTTCGTGCCCAGGACGGCGATGACGTCGTCGCCGACCGTCCAGATGTCGCCGGTCGTCGCCCGGAAGAGCCACGTGGCCGGTCCGTCGGCCTCCAGCGTGATCACGTTGGAGTCGAACTCCTCGCCGGAGAAGAGCTCGCGGACCTTCGCCACGTCGCCCGGCAGCGTGATCGTGTGCGTGCCGGCCGTTCCCGTGTGGAACAGGAAGACGTCGCCATGGCGGCGAATATAGCTTCCCGGCTCCACGTACTGGTGGGCGCCGGCGGCCTTCAGGAGCGCCGCGTAGACGTAGGGCCCGGTTCCATTGGACCCGGCGGGCATGTCCGGCACGATGATGCTGCGCGCCCCGCCCTCGAGCGTCTTCACGTAGTAGACGCTGTTGGTCGTGTACTTCCTGCTCGCATCGGGATCCACGCAGGTTATGTTCGAGCGGCGCGCGACGCCGGTCGCGTCCACGCCCGTAAGCGCGGACATCGCGGCATCGTCGAAGCCGTTGTCCGTCACGCCGCCCGCGGGACCGATCCAGATCGCCGTCAGGCCGGGCCGGCGCGTGCGCCGGACGAGCGCCGCGCGCTCGTCGGGCGTGAGGTGGAACGCGTTGAGGAACAGGACGACCCTGTAGTCGCGCGGGTCGGCGATGTAGTCCTCGAGGGACAGGAGGTCGAACGGAATGCCGGAGCGGTTCAGGTAGAGCAGCGAGGTCTGGTAGAGGTTCCACGTGAAGTACGAGGCCTTGCCGCCGTCGCGGCGGATCGCCTCGCGCGGGCTGAACACCACCGCGACCTCGTTGCCGGACCCGGCCGGCGGGAGCCCGGCCTTCGCGAGCGCGGCGCGCGAGTCCTCGATCGCACGGAACACGGCGGGGTCGTCGAAGGCGTGCGGACGCTGTCCGGACTGGGTGATCGGGTCGTTGAGCTGGATGCCGCCGCCGTCGAAATACTGGTTGAACCAGTTGCGGCGCATGCACATTTCCGTCTCAAGCGCCGTCTCCGTGCATAGCGCCAGGCCGTCGTTCTGGCTCGCAAGCCAGCCGCGGATGTGGTGGAAGCGGCTGTCGTCCTCGAGGAGGGCGAGCTTGCCGTAGCGGCGGAAAAGCGACGGAATGGTGCGCGTCACGTAGCTGCCGCCGGCGCGGCGCCCGTCCTTGCTGTAGTACGCCGGGCAGGAGAGGATGTCGACGTTCGGGCTCGAGAGGACCTTGTCGAGGAGGGACGTCGCCCCTTCCGGCGGATGGTCGTCGTAGAGGTAGCCGTAGTAGGCGCCGACCAGGCGTCCCGGGAACGCCTGCTTCGCCGCGTCCGCCATCTCGAGCAGGAAGTCGGCCATCGTGTTGATCAGGCAGTCGTAGTAGTCCAGAACGAGCCGGTCCTCGGCCGGGTCGAGGAGGTCGCCGTTCCTGTTGTCATGACCGCCTGGGTCCTCGTGCTTCCGCGCCGCGAGCGGCGGGATCTCGGCGTCGTCGACGTTTCGCTTCGCCTTCATGTAGGCGCGGAACCTCTCCTGCATCCGGGGCCCGTTGTCGGGACCTTCGTACATTCCGAAGTAGCACCATTCGGTGTAGGTTCCGTAGCTGAGGCGGAACCCGACCAGGCGCTTCCGCCACGGCCGGGTCTCGACGTACTGGCCGAGCTTCTTGATCATGTCGACCACCAGCGCGCGGAACGCGTCGCTCGCGGGCGAGGGGCGCAGCACGCGCTCCCGGAACTCGTCGCCGGCGCTCGGGTCCGGGTCGCCGGCCGCGTAGCCGACCCGCTCGGTCATGTTGGTCCGGATCCAGAACTGCATCATGAAGCGCGGCGAGACGACCACGTAGGCGTCCGGGGCGATCTCGAGGAGCCGTCGCACCATCTTGTCGACGCTCGAGAAGTCGTACGACCCGTCGCTTCGGCAGAAGTTCTCGGCGAGGAAGTTGAGCTGGACGATGTCAAACCCCTGCCGCGCCAGCCGGACGATCGCGCTTTCGTTGTAGTAGTCGCCGGTCTGGCAGATGTTGAAGACCGGGTCGTGGAGCCGGCCGTTGATCTCGACGAACGGGCTGTGCCCGCGATACACGATGCGCGCGACGGGATCGGGCTCCTGCTCGAGCCCGGGCGGCAGCGAGGGGTCGTCGTAGTCCCCGGCCGCGAAGCGTTCCCGCTCCTCCGGGGTCGTGTGGTAGTTGATGTCGAAATGTCCGTACCAGGGATCCGTGAAGGCATCGCCCAGGATCTTGACGCCCGGCCAGGCCGAATCGTCGAAGCCCGGCTGCTCCCATCCGCTCGCCGGAGTGTCGACCGTTCCTTTGCCGGATGCGTCGCTGTGGACGTACGCGATCGCCTGCCGGGTGCTCTCGTCCCTCGAATCGAAGCACTTGAGCGTGAAGAGCGCCGCGGTGCTGGAGACCGTATTGGTCATCGCGATGGCGATCGTGTTGGTGCCCGCTACGAGAAACGGGTAGGCATAGGAGCCCGGACGCAGGAGCGGGTGTCCGTTCAGATAGACCGTTCCCTTGTCGTCGAAGTAGTAGTAGAGCGACGCGTCGACGGGCACGGAGGGCAGCTCGAACTTGTACCGGAAATACGCGACGGCGCCGTTGGACACGACGCCGTCCGCGGCCCAGAACAGCTTCGACTGGCTCGCGTTCCGCAGGTGAGGGACCAGGACCTCCGGCGCGAACTCGTACACGTAGTCCTGGGCGGAGCTCCGCGCGGACAGCGCCGCCAGGAGGGAGATCGCGAGGCGCGAGATCGATCGGGTCGTGGTGTTCATGGGTTTCTTTCCTCGGGCGGGAACGCGCCGCCAATTTACCACAGGGCCCGCTCTCCGGGCAACGGCACGAACGTGCAGTCGCTCAGTTTCCGGCGGGGATCGTCGGGAGGACGAGATGCGACGCGCCGCGGACGAGGCGCGTCGTGGCGGGGTCCGGGGCCTTCTCGTAGTGGGGCGAGTTGGAGCCCGCGATCTCGACGCGGATGCGGTGGCCCGCCTTGAATACGTAGCTCGTGATGTCCACGCGGAAGTCGAGCTTCGTCGTGGCGTCGCCCGCGAACGAGCCACGGCAGACCGTGTCGATCACGTTATAGGGCGTGCCGTCGGGATACACGTCGACGAGCTTCACCGCCACGTCCGCGGCCTTCGCCGAGGACTTCGCGACGATCGAGGCCGTCACCTTGCCGGTCACTTCCAGGTCCTCCGCGAGCGTCTCGGTCGTGTAGCAGAGGACGTCGTCGCGGGCCTCGATCTCCGCCTGCGAGTACTGTCCGCCGGCGTGGATGACGCGGCCGCCCCGCGTCGGGACCGGATTCTCCGGATCGTACGCGAACGCGTCCTCGCCCGCGGCGCCCGCCGGCGCGTCGAAGGAGAGACCGAACCCCTCGTCGAAGAAGAGCTTCCGATAGACGGTGCGGGCGAGCGGCCACTCGTTCTCGTAGCGCCAGACGTTCGCGCCCATGACGAAGATCTGCATCCGGCCGGGGAGCTTCGCCGTCTCGCTCGGGCGGCCCGCGAGCGCGGAGCGCAGGAACTCGACCTCCGCGTCCTCGGTGACGGTCGCCCCGTCGACCTTGGAGTAGTCGATCTCCGGCGTGTCGAAGACGTTGACGCCGTGGCTCCAGGGGCCCACGCGCAGGAACGAGCCCTCGGGCATCAGCGCGAACGACTCGAACGTCTCGACGCCGAGCATGTCGAACCATCCGGCCTGGTAGAACGCGCGGCCCTTCGCCGCGGCGAGGCGCCCCAGGCCGCAGCGCTCGGTCCAGTAGGGGTCGGCGGAGTCCGGATGGCGCGTCAGCTCCGCCCAGCTCTCCGCCGAGGACATGGACGTGTGCCACTTCTCGAAGAACTCGGGGATGAGGACGCCGCCCGGCGCGTAGTGGATCGAGTGCGGGTTGAAGACGATGACGGACGGTGCGCACGCGACGAGCGCGGGATTGGCGCTCCTGAGGCACGCCAGCTGCGTGTTGCCGGGATAGGAGCCGCCGACCATGACGACGCGGCCGTCGGACCACGGCTGCGCGGCGATCCACGAGAGCAGGTCGTCGGCGTCGTCGACGAGGCGGCCCTCCCACGGCTCGAAGACGCCCTCGGAATGGCAGCGCCCGCGGCAGTCGACGGCGAGCGTCGCCACGCCCCACGCCTCGGCGCGTTCCGGCGACCAGGGCTTGCCGGCGGCCGTGACGTCGTAGGGCGAGAACGAGAGGAGGCAGCCGGCCTTCTCCGCGCGGTTCGTCGGGAGATAGAGGTCGCCGGCGAGGTTCACGCCGTCCCGCATCGGGATCCGGACGTTGTCGTGGAATTCGGCCGGGGCCGTTCCGGCCCCCAGGAGAGCCACGCCCAGAGCGCACATCGTCTTCCGTCCTTTTCCGTTCATTTGCGTTGTTCGCGAGGCGGCCGCGAGCGTTCAGCCGCGGACGATGCGCTCGTACTCGTCCTTCTGCGCCTCCATCGACTCGACCATCTTCAGCTGCGTCCGGCAGCGGACGAGGTTGTGCTCCCCGTAGGCCGTGTGGAAGTAGACGTCGCCCTTGAGGTAGTCGGTGAGGAAGCGGATGCCGATCGTGAGCGTGATGATGCGCCCGGAGAGCGCCATGCTGGCGCGCTCCGCCTCGGTGAGGAACTTCGCGTTCGCGAGGTAGCCGCGCACGAGCGCCTCGAAGTACTCCTTCTTGGAGTAGACCTTCGAGAGGTCGCGCTCGTCCTCGGCCGCGGCGGCGGTCGAGGTGCGCACCATGTCGCCGAAGTCGTAGAGGGCCGACCCAGGCATCGTCGTGTCGAGGTCGATCACGACGTTCGAGCCGTCGGGCGCGAGCATCACGTTGTTGATCTTCGTGTCGTTGTGCGTGATGCGCTCCGGGATCTCCCCGCGGCGCATCATCTCGACGAGCGTCGCGGCCTCGGAGCGGCGGCGGTCGATGAAGTCGAGCTCCGCGGCGACGGAGGCCTTGCGGCCCCTGACGTCCGCCGCGGCCGCCTCGTCGAGGAGGCGCAGGCGGTCGACCGTGTCGTGGAACTTCGGGATGATCTCCCCGAGGCGCGGCGGGGGCAGCTCCGCGAGGTCGTTCTGGAACTTCGCGAACGCGCCGGCGGCGAGCTCCGCCTCCTTCGGGTTCGTCACGAGGTCGACGGACGAGTAGCCCTCGAGGAACGCGTAGAGGCGCCACGGGTTCTCGTAGCCGACGACCTCGAGCGACTTCACGCCGCGCGACTTGAGGAACTCGGTGACGCGGACGATGTTCGACTTGAGCAGCTCGGGCGGGAAGATGTCGGTGTTGACGCGCTGGAGGATGTAGCGCACGCCGCGCCGCGTCTCCACCTTGAACGTGTCGTTGATGTGGCCGGAGCCGTAGCGCGAGACGTCGGTCTGGTCCGTGACGCCCATCGACGCGAGCGCGGCGTCGAGCTGCTCCTTCGTGTACGTGCGGTTGGACATTTCGGAATTCCCTCGGGGTCTTATTCGATGTTCAGCTTCTCGTCCGGGTCGAGCCGGACCGAGTCGACGATGCGCAGCTCGCCGGGGGCGAGCGTGAGGAAGTCCTTGTCGCCGAACTGCTGCAGCACGCACTTGCGCTCGCGCTCGTAGTCGAGGTTGAGGAGGTAGACCCTGCCCTCGTCCGGGAAGTACGAATGGAGGATCCAGCGGCAGTCCTCGTCCGGGTTCTCGAAGTCGGGGCCCGTGACGTAGACGTTGCCGCGGCCGAGCTTGGCGCAGTAGCGGTAGAGGAGGCCGGCGAGGCCGTCGCCGCCGACCTCCGCGCCGCAGCCGACGTCCATGTTCGCGGCGGCGGGGTAGCCCCACCAGTTCATGAAGAAGACCTCGCCCCGGCCGTTCCTGCAGCGCAGGATGAAGGGCTCGCCCTCCTCGTCGTCCACCGCGAGTTCCTCGAAGTTCTCCGCGGGCGCCGCGAACTCGAGCCTGCCGAGCGGCAGGCACATGTAGCCGAAGCGGCGGCGCGCGGCGATCCCGAGGCAGTTCCTCTCGGTCGAGGGGCCGGTCGCCCAGTACTTGCGCGGCGTCTCGCCGGTCACCCGGAAGCCGCACAGCTCCGTGAGGTCGCCGCCGTTCACGAGCTTCTCGACCGAGAGGTTCGTGAAGTCGCGCTTGTCGTCCGTCGAGAGGTGCGCGAGGCCGATCACGAGCTTCCCGCCGCCCTTCACGTAGTCGCAGAGGACCTTGTACTGCTTCTCCGAGCAGGTGTTCCAGCCGGCGAACATCAGGACCTTGTAGTTCGCGAGGAGGTGCTCCGCCGTCACGTTGTCGCAGGCGAACGAGACGATGTCGCCCAGCCCGTAGGGCGAGGCCGAGAAGTGGATGTTCTTGTTCGGCGCGAGCATCGGCGGCATCGGCATCACGGCCCGGCGGACGACCTCCCAGCTCATCTCCGGCAGGCCGCACATCCAGTTGGGGTTCGTGCGCGCCAGATCGTAGGCGCCGCAGACGGCCTCCGCCGGGACGTAGTCGGGCCGGCCGAGGTCGAGGTTGCCCTTCGCGATCGCCCAGGTCGCCTCCGGCTGGCCCTTCGGCGCGGGATGTTCGCGGCAGAACGCGGTGAAGTCCGCGATGGCCTTGCGGTACTTCCTCGCGACGGGCGAGCGGTAGTCGATGTACGGGAACTTCTTCCTCGCCTCGGGCATCGCCGCCGCGACGGCCGCCGCGTTCGCGGGCTCGTCGAGCTTCGCGCCGAGCTTCCGCAGCGGCATCGGCATCCGCGACATCGGCGAGTCCTCGCAGAGCGAGCTCTGCAGCTGCCAGTTGCCGCTCTCGTTCACGACGAGCTTCGCACCGGTCATGTACTTGACGAAGAACGCCGTCTCGAGCGTCTTCATCTTGTACGGGTTGCGGTGCGGGATCCAGCTGTACCACTCGTGCGCCAGGTGCGAGCCCCAGAGCGGCAGATTGTACTGGCGGTAGAGGCCGCGCGAGAGCGCGGAGGCGAGGACGAGGTCCCCGAACGGGAAGTCCTCCGTGCAGGGCACCTCGGTGCCGGCCGCGACCTCGTAGTCGAGCGAGAAGTTCGCCGAGGTGGCCATCACGAGGCCCCAGCCCGCCGCGTGGAGGTCGCCGACGTGCTTGTGGACGCGGTTCATGTACTCGTCCGCGAGCGCGCGAAGCGTCGTTCCGCGGTCGTCCCAGTTCGTGTAGAGCGAGAAGTTGTAGCGCTCGCCGAAGTCGTAGCCGAGCCAGGCGCCGCCGAGGGCCTTGCGGAGGCGGGCGACGACGTCCTTGTCCGCGCCCGAGTAGATGCATGTCGCGAAGAGCCCGCGCGCCTTCGCCTTCTTCGCGAGGTCGAGCAGCTCCTCGCCGCCCTGCCAGAACTGGAGCGTGTTGCCGACGCCCTCCTTCGCGCAGAGCGCGACGATCTCGTCGTAGTCGAGCTTGTCCGGCTCCCAGTAGGTGAAGCAGAAGCCGCCCATCTTCATCCGGCCGCGGTTCGCGTAGACGCCGGAGCCGATGTAGATCCCGGTGTCCGCGGGAACGGGCGTCCGGGACGTCTTCGGCCGCTTCTTGGCGACGATCTCCGCGCCCGCGAGCGCCCGGACGGGCCTGTCCGCGCGGCGGAACGCGTCCTTGTCCCCGGCCGGGGCGGTCTTCTTCGCTTTCATCTCGGTCCTCGTGTCCTGTTCGCCGACGGGCGGAATGGATGCGTCGACGGCGCCCATACTAGCATGCGCCGCCCCGCCCCGGCAACTACACGAAGGGATAGTGCCGGCATGCCCGAAGGACCTTCGCCATTTGTCGCTACCGCACGGCGATCATGGTCGGCATGACGGCGGCGACGATCGGGGCGTCGCCAATGACGATGTCGACCTAGCGCACGAGGATGACGGTCGGCATGACGTCGACGACGATCGCGCCGCCGCCGACGACGATGCCGGGAAGTTCCGTCGCGGTGTAGACGCCGGCGCGCTTCGTCGTGCCGGCGATCGCCAGCTCCTTGACGGTCAGCACCTTCCCGTCGGTGTAGACGCACTGCGAGCCGTCGTCCGACGCAAGCGAGAGCGAGTAGGTCCGGACGTCCTTCGTGACGCGCAGCGCGCCGTTGCCGGAAAGCTCCCAGTGCACGCGCGAGAGCG
>OCTW013394964.1_pt1 | contig 15876 bp, 11 predicted proteins | sample 1539671 | NCBI WGS metagenome assembly OCTW01 (sample SAMN02144230, study PRJEB22623) | gut metagenome | biome: sheep rumen | host: Ovis aries | place: New Zealand
CCGCCGCATGGGACGACACCAAACTCCTCGCAGGCTATCCAGGCAAGAGTGCCGTTGTTGCTCGCCGTTCAGGGAAAACTTGGTACGTTGCAGGAATTAACGGCACAGATGAAGAAATAAATCTTGCTTTCACACTGAAGCGGATGAATCTCAAGCCCAAGAAGGTTCTGTTGTTCAGCGACGGCGAGGCAGAGCGCGACATCAAAGTTTCTCACCCATCTCTGAGCGGTGACAAAGTCTGCATTGCTTGCCGAGCACGTGGCGGTTTTTTAATGGTGATGTAATATCAGTAAGCAATAGAGTATGTTTTAGCCGTACTGGAACTATACTTTCTCTATTCTATTTGCAATATGTAAAGAAATGAAATAATGAAAATGGCGCAATGCAAACATCTACAAAAATCTGCAAATATCAGGTGACAACTACCCTCAAAATAAGTATCGGATATTTGCAGATTTTTGCAAATAACTGATAATTAGATAGTTATTGTATTTGTTAAAATACTCTAACAAAGCGCTACAACTATCTAATAATCAACGTGTTATGATTTATTTCCCCACGCAACATTTATATAATCTTCACTGTCAGCACGATAAGCATTAAACGGTACAAGTAAGAAAATGCAGTTACTCATCCAACATGATTATGTGTAATTTCCAGTCTTTCAAAGTCTGCGAAAGTGTCCACTTGACCTCTCGCTTGCAAAGGTACGAAAAATCTCTCAATATTCGCACATTTATCCGAAAAAGTTTGGTAAATTGAAAAAATTATCCTATTTTTGCACCTGTAAATGGTAATAAAGTGAGTGTAATGGCAAATTTTACATATAATTATCACTTTGCTGAATATAAAATATAGTAATTATGGCAGACCTTTATGAATATTCTACACTAGAACTTGTACGGTTGCTTGGTGAGCGTTTCAAGGAGTACAGGATGCGATGCAATCTCACTCAAAAGGAGGTTGCGGAACAGTCTGGTATCGGACTGACTACCATCTACAAATTTGAGAATGGTACGGCAGGTAATCTGTCGCTGTCAACATTCATCCTGCTTCTGAAGGTGGTTGGTCAGGTCAATGCCTTGGATGATCTCATGCCAGAGTTGCCAGAATCGCCTTATCTCATCCGTAAGGAAGAAAAGAAGGCACAAAGAATCCGTCACCCTAAAAAGTAAACCGATATGACGAAGACATTGAAAGTAATCCTATGGGGAGAAGAGATTGGAAGGCTGGCTTGGGGTGAACGTCGCCATCTGTCTTATTTTATATATAATCCTGACTTCATCAAGAAAGGAGTGAACATTTCTCCATTAGTTGCTCCTATAGATGGAGTCCGTGCTCTTGCTCCAGTTTGGGGCGAGGATGCTAAGATATATCAGAAGTTGCCAGCCTTTGTTGCAGATTCATTGCCTGATGCCTGGGGTAATCAACTCTTTGACCTTTGGCGACAGCAGAACCATTTGGCAAATGCCGACATCACTCCTTTGGATAAACTCTCATTCATCGGTAAACGAGGTATGGGTGCTTTGGAATTTGAACCAGAACTGTCTCGCGAGCGGAAAGCCACAAAGATAGACATGAAATCTTTGGCAGACTTGGCTATGCGAATCTATACGGACAGAGAGAATGCGCGTATCTTGCCTGACGAATCCATTACGATGCAGTCGTTATTGACAGTCGGCACCTCTGCTGGAGGTCGTCAGCCTAAAGCCATCATTGCCATCAACCGCAATAATGGTGAGATACGTAGTGGGCAGATTTCTGGCCTGAAAGACTTCGATTACTATATCTTGAAGTTTGGTAATTCTCAATATAGTTCCGCAGAATTGGAGATGACCTATTATGAATTGGCAATAAAGGCCGGAATCCAGATGATGCAGTCAGAACTCTATCCAGTTGAAGGCAATAATCATTTTTTGACTAAGCGCTTTGACCGTGATGGAGATAGAAAGATATATACTCAAACGTTAGCAGCAATTTATCCTGATGCCGACAGTTACGAGCAGCTGTTAATAGTATGTCGAAAACTTCATCTTCCTGAGTCAGATTGCCAGGAGGTATTTCGGAGAATGGTTTTCAATATACTGGCTAATAACACCGATGATCACAATAAGAACTTCTCGTTTATCATGAACGAGGATGGAACTTGGCGACTGTCACCAGCCTACGACATTACTTATATCATAGACAATGGTGGTTTCCTGCCCAATGAAGACCATTGCCTATACATCAGGGCAAAGTTGCAAAACATCACGCGTGAGGATGTTATCCAGTTTGCTCGTGACAATGGCATCCGCAGACCAGATGCTATTATCCGCGATGTGGTTGCATCCTTGAAGCAGTTCCGTGCGATTGCCACAAAATACGGTGTCTCAGAGCAATGGATGGGTAGGGTGGAGACTACTATCATTAATCATTTGAAGTCATGGGGCGAGTGGCAGGAAGAAGTCAATGCGTCAGAATTGACCATCAACGGCCATATCGTTTCCAACATCCGTATTGAGCAAGCCTACAAAGGAAACTTCCACCTCCTGGCAACTATTGACGGACATGAATGTAAGTTCGTCATTAGTAAGAACAAAGAAGAGTTCGCACTGATAGAAAAGACAGGCATAGCCAATCTCACAGACGAACAACTCAAATCTATGGTTGAGAAGTATTTCAACTTATAGGATATTTCTCAATGGGATTGGTATTTGTGAAAAATAGGCGTGTTTTGCCTTTTGCTGTGCTGAAAATGTGAAATAATGGTCAAAAGATACAACTTTAAGGTTGGAATATTTGCGTATTTCAACCTTTATTTGTATTTTTGCAACCATAAATGTAAAAAGAATGATAACAATAGAAGAAGTTCAGAAGTTTCTGAATCAGTTTCACGAGAAAATGTAAATCTTCGGTATCATCTATCGAGATGATCGTGGAAAGAACCAAAAGACGCTCGAAGAACTGGAGATAGTGCCATCATATAGAAGGGTGGTAATAGAAAACCTTGTCGTGGAGGATTATGTACAGGGTCCCGTAGTAGATGAGTTGAATAAGCTCGGAGAAATGTGGGTCTTTGGAAAAGATGTGAATGGGCGTGAAGTATATATCAAAATAATGATTGGTGGGGTAGGATGTCAAACCATCTGTATCTCATTCCATATAGCAGAGTATCCATTGGTCTATCCATTTAAAACTGAGGAGGAGTAATTATGAAGAGTCCATTTACAGGTAAAGAGATGAAGCGGGTGTACGAGAAACGTACATGGAACTTCCGAGGTGAGCAGTATGAGTATAAGCATATTGCATGGCTGTGTGAGGATTCCGGCGAACAGTTTACTGATGATGAAAGCGATACGGCAGGATTTGTTCAGGTAACTAATCAGTACCGGGCGAAGTATGGTATTCCATACACTGATGAGATTATTGCTGTTCGTCAACGGTACGGAATCAGTGCCGCTAAGATGTCGCTGATCTTAGGTATTGGTATTAATCAATACCGTTTATATGAGCAAGGAGAAGTGCCTAACGTTTCCAATGGCAGGATGATACGCTCCATCATGAATCCGAAGGTGATGCTGGAGATGGTGGAAAGTTCCAAGAACGAATTGTCAGTATCTGAATACGAGAAGATTATTAGTAAGGTGCAAACCATTATCGCAAGCAGTGAGACTTATAAAATGGAGCAGTACGAGACAAGAAGGATATTCACCACGCTTCGTGGAGCCGACAATGGATATGCACAACTTTCTTTGAGCAGGTTGAAGAATATCATGCTATATATTTTAAATAGGTGTGATGAAGTTTGGTGTACCAAGATGAACAAACTTTTGTTCTATACCGATTTCATGTCGTATAGAGAGCGTGGTATGGCAATGTCAGGTTTGTCATATAGAGCCATTGACTTTGGACCAGTTCCTGAAAGATGGGATAGGGTATATAGCGAGTTTCCTGAGGTGAGGCAAGAACTTCGTCAGGTAGGTGACTTTGTTGGTAGTGTACTGATTGCTTCAGCGGAACCGGACTATGCTATGTTCACTGACGCGGAACTGAAGGTGCTTGATTCCATCTGCACTCATTTTAGTAAAATGTCATCTCGTGAAATATCTCGAATCAGCCATGATGAAGATGCCTGGCTAAATCATCATGAAAAACATGAGCATATACCATTTGATGATGCATATATGATTAAGGCAATTTGAAAAGACATAGAAATGAATAACTTGAACGAAATATATGTAGCCACAAAAGATAAAGAATACGTTTTGGCAAAGATAGAAGGTCTATGCCAAAAGTATAATAGCCGGAATGGGGTAAACTATGAGCAACAAAAAGCCTTATTCAGAAGCTATTGCCATGATACGGTTGAAGTCTTTCGTGAATGTTTTGAGACAACCATGTTAGGTATAACCCGTTGTATTAGTAAAGTAGAAAGGTTTCGAAAACTCGACAATATTGATATAGGTGCAGCGACACTGGTAATACTTAAGATGCTTGTAGATTTGAAAGAGCTAGTATCATCAATGATACCCATCAAAGACTTGCCTTCATGTAAGAATCTGATAGGATTATCTGCAGAAGATTTGATTGCCAAAGCCAAAGACTTAGTGAAAAATGATATCGTGAAAGTCGGTGCTGGAGCAATACTTCTTGGCTCTAAAATCAATGATGTCATTAAAATAGAAGATGTCAAAGATTACTATCACAGAGATTTGGAGGAATTACAGAATGAGATAAAGCTAAAAGGCACCCTAGCGAGTTTTATGGAGCAATTTTTGCTTGATAAGTTTAATGCCGAAATCGGCTATTGTAATCTTGCTTTGGTCAAGGCTGGGATAGGTATTACGGATGAGTTGAAGGATATGGCAGAAATAGGCAAGGAACATATTGAAAGGTATGAGACTCTATATAAAAAAGAAGATGGTAACTTGTTGGTAAAGTAATTTGAGTGTAAATAATGTCTCAAAATAAAACGAAAAAGTCAAGTGTTGAATCTTTATTGAACACAACATCGAAAAAAATTATTAGGTGGCTATAAATTCCTATTGATATGTATCGTTCGCAAATGGGAAATGGTTATTTTCTGGAATGTTGTTTCCTGGTATGATGAGATGATTGTGTGTACCTTAAGAGATTTGTATAGGTGTTTTATCTTAGGAGTCTGATGAGTTTTAACAATTCTTCTTCGTCAAATTTAGGAATTCCTTTAAAATCACCTTTTAAATAAGAGGGTTGCAGTATCTTGTCAAATCTGGGATTGAATGTTTCGTCAAATCGACTAAAAGCACTGATTCCTTCTTCGGTCTTGTTAACCGTCCAGATTTCATCACTACGTAGCAGTTCATAACTCATGAGCGAACTATTGTGTGTAGTGAATATAAGTTGTGTGGTCATTTTCTCTGAATACTGAAAATATAACTCAATCAGTTTTATCATAAGAGTAGGATGCAGACTGCGCTCCATTTCGTCGATAATAAACACCTTGTCACCTTGTATGAAATCCAATATTAATGGAATGAAGTCGAAAAGTCGTTGGGTGCCATCACTTTCTTCACCGATTGAGAATAATTCGTAATCGTCGGCATCTATTCTCTTGTGTATTATCATCAATTTCTTGGCGATAATCTCTCCCTCAGACATTGTTATTAAATAGAGATTATCTTCAAAACGAAGAGCCCCAAACGCTTCGTTTGTGTTGGATTTGGTTAAATCTGTTTGGATAAAGTTTTTCAAATCCTGTGGAATTCCCAATTTTTCAAATTCTACTTTTTTCAAATCAATGGTTTCTATGCCTGTATCAAAGTAGCGCAGTATAGCACCAAACCCTTCTTTTAACGTGTTGTCGTCTACAGCCTTAAGCATGCTCCCCTGTTTGTATGCCGTTTCTGGAAACAATGTTTTAAGATTGGTGATAAACCATGTCAGGACATTTTCTAAATCTTCAATGTTAGTGACGTTGTCGTGAACATTGCGGCTTAAAATCTCGTGGAGGAAGAGTTGCTTTGGCGGTGTTGCCTTGGCTATAACGGTTAAGAATTGCTTCTCGGTCTCTTTCTTGTTAAGTCTTAGAAGATATGAAATATCGAAAGGATTATCTCCGTTAATATTTCTTTCGAAAATGGTGTACTCAGTTTTTTTTGTGATTTGTTTCAGCCATTCTCTTGATATTCTTTCTGCGTTGTAACTGAAGCCATATTCATATTTCTTATTGTTGCACAATATCACGTATATAAACGTAGTGTCCTTTTTCTTGTTGTCGCCATGCAAACGGAAGGGGTGGTACTCCAAAGGGCTTCCTGTCATTGTACCTTCGAGAACCAATTTTCTGCCAAGGTCAATAGCCTTGACAAAATTGCTCTTACCACTGGCGTTGGCTCCAAACATGACCGCAGCTTTTAGAACAGTAAATCCTTTAACTGGTTCTACCTTGTGATGACTTTTTAGTGTCCCCCTGCCTGGTTTCAATTTGAAAATCTCCTGGCCCTTAAATGACAGAAAATTATCTACCGTGAATTGCTGTAACATATATATATAATATAATAAATAGTATATATAATACTATTATAATTAAACATGGTTGCAAAGGTAGCGAATAATTCTCATTTGAGCAAGGAATTAGCAGGAAAAATTTTTGTTTGGGTGCTCGAAATGTGAAATTCTCACATTTTGTTTGCAAAATATTTGGTGGTTAATAAATAATACAGTAATTTTGCAGGCGAAAATAATACAATTTGAAAAAGATGATACAGATTGATAAAGAAACAAAAGAGAAGAGAAATGCAGAGTATAACTTGAAAGCGAGAAAATACCCTGCTTATTTGAGTCTGGCTATACCTATTATGTTAGGTGTTGCTATGGGAGTAAAGGATATGGTAGGAGCTGGAATGTGGATAAAAGTCCTTACTTACTTGATGTCGATTTCTGCAATTAGTGCGGCTTTGCTCTTCTTGTTAAGATTTTCACTACGATCAATTGCAAAATTTTATCCGGAACGAATCCTTTTCTGTGACCGACTGAAACCGACGACACGAATTCTATACAGTAGTGATAATACCTACACTGAGGAGCAGAAGGCTGATATAAGAAAAAAGATATTGGCAAAAAAGAAAATAGACCTTCAGAAATACAAGCCCAAAACGTATAAGAATAAGAAATATGTAAAGCGTATTGATGAAGCCGTAAAGTGGTTGCTTGATGTTACGAGGTTTGATGAAATACTTTTTGAACATAATTACATGTTTGGATTCTGGCGTAATTTGACAGCTGCGCTACTAGTTGATGCAATCTTAATATTTGTACTGGCTTTTATCAACAAGTGGTATTATTCGCTGCCACTTGGAGAGTATTTAATGGGAATGGGCATCTTTGTATTGCTACTGGCAATGCTGGTGACATGGGTTGCCTATTGTAATGGCAAGACTTTTGCTAAAAGAATGTATGATGTGTTTATGAACATGTATGATGACGATAATGTAATTTAAATATTTCTAATATGAGTAAAGTAAAATTTTATCCGGTAGATAATGGAGATACCGTATTGATTAAGGTTGATAAGACCACCATTCAGATTGATGCGAACATCAGAAACAACGATGACTGTTATGATGTTATGGGGGATTTGTTGGACGAGTTGACAACTGACAGCGAAGGCAGGTACCATCTGGACTTGTTTATGCTGACGCACCCCGACGAGGACCACTGTAGGGGTATTGACACCAATTACTATTTAGGTAATCCTGATGATTACTCTGATGATGACTTGGAGGATGACCTCGTTATTATTGATGAGTTGATGGTGACACCAATGCTTTTCTCTGATGCTACCAGCACGCCAGCAAAGGCATTGAAGAAGGAGGCCAACAGACGTCGTAAGTTGTGGGATGAGGATTCTCCAGACAAAAACAAGGCAGGCAACCGACTTGTCATCATCGGATATGATGGAGACAAGAAGTATGAAAAAGTGCCTTCTTATATACCAGGGGAGACGATAAAGAAGGTGAATGGCAAGACCATGCCATTACTGGAATTCTTTGTTCATTCTCCATTCAAGGATAGTCTGGTTGATGGACGGGCAGAGTCGGACAAGAATGTGACATCTATCGTGATGCAAGCAAGGTTCAAATATGTCAGAACGAATACTGAGCCATCCGCGTTGTACCTGTTTGGTGGAGATGCCGATCACTATATATGGGAGGAGATTCAGAACCAAAGTTCTTCCCATAGCAATAAAGACAAATTAGACTTTGATATTTTCTTGGCACCCCATCACTGTTCTTGGACATACTTCAACGATGTGCCTTATAAGAAGGGAGAGACGGATGAACCTGTAGACTCGTCAAAGAATCTGATTAAAGACCACAAAACAAGTGGGGCGGTAATTATTGCATCGTCGAAGCAGATTAAGGATGACGATGACAATCCGCCTCATTATCCTGCCAAAAAGGAGTATGTAAAACTGATAGGTTCGGACAAGTTTGTCTCTTTGGCTGAGGAACCGGACTCGAAGAACCCCAAGCCAGTGGTGTACGAGGTCACGTCCAGCGGTTTTCAGAGAAAGGACAAGAATCAGCAGACAGGTTCGGCAGGAGCCGCCGTCGGCAGCAGTGGAACAACGGGAAGAAAATCAACCTATGGCAGTAAGTAACGATTATCCGCAATTCACAGAGTGTACGATGAGGGAAGTCCCGCAATGTGTACAAAAAGATGTCAAAAGAGTCGCCAGAATGCATGGCGTCTCTTTTGATAATGTCTATTACCGTTATCATAGTTCTGTTGTAGTCAGGTTGGATTTGACGCTAGACCTACCGACAAGGTATGATGAGGCTACGGCATTGGTGCGAGCCGTGGAGCCTGTGTTTGTGGAGTTTACTTCTGATTATCCAGACAGAGTGCCACGTGCGTATATTGGCCGTAACGATTTTGATTTTGCCCATGCCCCTCATATCTATTGTGACAGGAACGGACTCAGGCCCATTTGCCTGTTTCGAGGTAACGGCGACGAGTGGTTTGCCAATATGGAGATAGAAGACTTTGTCAAGCATCTACGGTCGTGGTATGATGATTTGGCATCAGGAGTTAATATAGAAAACGGCGGAGAGTTTGAGCCATTGAGACTTGAGGGGTATACTGCAACCATCATATATGACTATGAGCAACTATCGGACGAGATAGGCAAGGCTGACGGCCAGCAGAAAGATATCTTTATAGCTGTTTGTAAGTTGTCGGAAAAGAAACTAATCAGACTGACAGATGCCAACATCTGGCTGCTGAAATTGCCCAGACTGACTAAAAATGATATAATTCCCGGTTCGGTATGCTGGGATGGCAGTAAGAAGAGTTGTGACGGATATGATGTTATAATGCCAAAGACATATTCTGAACTCCTAAACTATGCCAGCAAGCATGGCGTGGAAATCGAAGAAGCGGTTAAAGGGGTGATGGGCAGAACGAATGGCGATAGTGCGAGCATTATCATTATCCTGGCGATAAGGAGAAGCAAGAAACTGATAGGTGTGAATTCTTTCTACCAATTTGTAAATTTTGAAATAATATGCGACACTGATAATGATGGAAAAAATGTGGTGACGCCAACGTCGAAGGTGCAATTCCACATGCATGAATCACCATTCACAGTCAGGAAAGCGCACGAGATATCAAAGCTGGATTTGAGAATAAATCCATCCTTAATCATTGCCGGTTGCGGAGCACTCGGTTCAAAGATCGCGATGCACCTGGTTCGTGCCGGTATAACCAATATCCTGTTTTCAGATCCAGATATGATGAGTGAGCATAATTTGAGCCGTCATGTGCTCTTTGATGATTCGGTGAATAAGAATAAGGCCAGCGAATTGGAAAGAGTTACTGACCTTATGTACTGCCTTGAAGGGATAAAGGCAGGCTCTTCCCGTAAGGGCATCAAGTCAGTCTTAGAGGACGCGGACATCATGAGTCAGCGAAAGCCCGACTACCTCCTTGATTTTACAGCCTCGAAGGTGGTTAACAATCAGTTGGTGAATATAGAGAACAGACCGACAGCCATTAGTGCGGCTATATATGATAATGGGAGTTTCGGTTTGTTGTTGTGCGAAGGTAAAGGTGACGGGGCAAGACTGGATGACTTAATGGCGACATTCTATGCCCAATACAAGACCGATGATTTTGTTTGCAACTATCTAATGAGGGAGAAGGCGGTGTCGCAGGAACCGTCAGCATTATTAAATGTGGGGCTTGGCTGTAATTCGGAAACATTCATACTGGCGGACGATGTCATCTCATTGTATGCTTCAGCGATGAGTATTACGATTAAGGATGTCTTTGCGGGTAAATATCCTGATGGCGGCTGTTGGATATATAAATGTGGCGATGACGGAAGCCTGACAGTTCAAAGAATAGAAGAATCTCCATACTATAGTTTTGATGCAAGCCCCTGGAAGGTTCGTATAGGTGAGCATGCATTTAAGGATATAGAGGAGCAGACCGAGGCGGCTGGCGGATATGAAACAGGCGGATACCTTTTAGGACAATGCAATCTTAAGACAAAGACGATACATGTCATAGACACTATTGAGGCGCCAGAAGATACGATACATAGAGGAGACTATTTGGTCTTAGGGAAAAAGGGCGTAAAGAAGAAGCTGTCGCATGTTGAGCGTCGTTCCGGGGCCACGTTCGGATATGTGGGCGAGTGGCATTCGCATCCTAATGGCCCTAACGACTTTAGTGAAACCGATTATGAAGAGTTTGATAAGAAAGCGGAGGAAATGATGGCTAAAGGTATGACAAAGCCAATATTGGAGGTGCTTGTGTCGCCAATGAACATGAGTTGCGTTGTACTGACTCTATATTAGATTATTGGTAGGAATAACCTTTTAACATATATCTTCTGATTCTCAAAGGTCATCTTGATATCGTTTTCTATGATGGTTGGATCTTCTCATATCGGGAGCTTTAGTGATGAAATGTTTCAAATCTACTGTGATTGTTCTGATAGGGCGGATTAGATTCTTTGATATTTATCCGCGACATTGTCAGTGGCATCGTGTGTCGTCTGTGACAATCTTCTGTTTGTAAGATTTATGAAGAAGTGTTGTGCTACTGAGTTGAAAGGTATCTTTCAGCAGTAGAACGATACACTTTTTCTGTGGTGCTGTCAAAGGCTCTTTGTCCTGTATGGGCAATGTGCTATTAGCATGAGAAGTTTAGCTGTTAAAGAGAAAAACATGTCTGATTTGTAGTTTGCAAAGGGCTTTTACGTTAAATTTGACTTAAAACCCATCTATATATAATAATGTTTGCGATAAATTTATTACCTTTGTTCCCATAATGTCGTATTATCAGAAGTTCGTCTGTGCTTATGGATAAAAAGTCATTAACCGAAGAGGACATTAAATTTCAGTACATTACTCCCGCTATCGTGGAGAAAGCTGGCTGGAAGAAGAACTTGATTCGTATGGAGTATTACTTTACTGATGGCCGAGTGATATTCCAAGGTAAAATCCATGCTCGCCAGAAAGGAAAGAAAGCTGATTATCTTCTGTTCCTAGCTCCCAATCAACCTATTGCTATAGTGGAAGCCAAAGACAATAACAAACCTCTCGGTGGTGGGATGCAACAAGCAATGGAATATGCACAGATTCTGGACTTGCCATTTGCATATAGTTCTAATGGTGACGGATTTCTGGAGCATGATTTTATCACCCATACGGAAAGAGAGATAACTTTGGACGAATTTCCAACACCAGACGAATTGCGTCAACGTTGGATGGCTTCTAAACAGTTTACGGCAGAGCAACTTTCTATTGTTTCTCAGCCATTCTATTCAGATCCTTATACATACGAGCCTCGATACTATCAACGTATTGCGGTTAATCGCACCGTTGAAGCTATTGCGAAAGGTCAGAACAGAGTGCTAATAGTCATGGCAACTGGTACGGGTAAAACGATTACGGCATTTCAGATTATCCATCGTTTACGAGCTTCAGGAATGAAGAAAAAGATACTGTATCTGGCTGACCGCAACATCTTGATAGACCAGACAATGGTGCAGGACTTCAAGCCTTTCAAGAAAGTGATGACAAAGGTGCAGGGCGCTTCTATTGATTCTGCCTACGAAGTCTATATGGCATTATATCATCAGCTTGTTGCCAGTGAGGATGGAAAAGAAGACCCATTTACGCAAGTACAACCATCATTCTTTGATCTTATCATCGTAGATGAGTGTCATCGTGGAAGTGCGAAAGACGATTCTGCATGGCGAAAAGTATTGGAATATTTCTCTTCAGCCACACAGATAGGTATGACTGCAACTCCAAAAGCCGAAGAGGGGGCAAACAACCTCGACTATTTTGGTGAGCCTATCTATACCTACTCTCTATTGCAGGGCATACAAGACGGATTCCTTGCTCCTTATCGTGTGACTAATAGTTTCATTAGCATAGACTTACAAGGGTTTACGCCAGAAGAGGATGAGAAAGACCTGTTGGGACAGACCATTGAGCAAAAACTATATCAACGAAAAGATATTGGCAGGGATATTGCCTTCAAGCTAAGGCGTGAGGTCGTTGCAAAACGTATCACAAAAATGCTTCATCAGATAGGACGAATGACTAAGACCATTGTGTTTTGTTCTGACATTGACGAGGCAGAAGCCATGCGCAGTCTGTTAGTAAATTTAAATACAGACCTTTGTAAGAAGGATTCCAGATATGTGATGCGTATTACTGGAGATGACAATGTGGGTAAAAAGCAACTGGATAACTTCATTGATGTTGACCAGCCTTATCCCACTGTTGTTACAACATCAGAACTGCTAGCAACGGGTGTAGACTGTAAGACATGTGGATTGATTGTTATCGACAAAGAAATCGGCTCTATGACTGAGTTTAAGCAGATAATAGGTCGTGGTACTCGTTTACGTACTGATAAAAACAAGTGGCATTTGGAGATACTTGACTTCCGTAATGCTACGGCAAAGTTCAAAGATCCGAAGTTTGATGGCGATCCTGAGCCGCCAGAAGGAGGACATACCCCCAAACCCTATCCGAAACATGATGAAGAAGAAGGTGGGGATGGGGCATCTGAACCGTCTCATACTAAATACATCGTTGAGGGTGAAGAAATAGAGATTACAACAGAAATAGTTTCTGTTCTTGGCACTGACGGTAGAACTATGCGAACAGAAAGTGTTACTGACTTCACAAAGAAACAAATACGTAAACGGTATGCTACGCTTAATGACTTCATCAAGAATTGGTCAGAAACAGAACGCAAGAAGGCAATAGTTGATGAACTGAAAGAATATGATGTGCTGATAGATGCAGTACGGGCAAACAATCCATCATTGCTTCATGCAGACATCTTCGATGTGATTTGTCATGTTGCTTTCGACCAACCGCCACTTTCACGACGAGAGCGAGCAAACAACGTCAAAAAGCGTAACTATTTCGGTAAGTATGAGGGCAAGGCTCGTGAAGTGCTTGAAGCCTTGCTGGAGAAATACGCAGACAATGGAATCTTCGACTTGGAGGATGAGGACATACTTGACAATGCACCATTTAACAAGATTGGCAAGCCGCAGAAAATAGTGAAATTGTTTGGTGGTCCGGAAAAGTTTGAGATTGCTCTGAAAGAACTTGAAAACGAAATATATAACATAGCATAAAATAATGGCTGTAAACAATATAGTAAAGAGATTGCAAAACATCATGCGCCAAGATGCCGGTATCAATGGCGATGCCCAACGCATAGAACAAATGGTATGGATGTTTTTTCTTAAAGTATATGACACCCAAGAAGAGACATGGGAATATAAGGCATTTAAAGAGAAGCGGACTTTTGAGTCAATAATACCAGAGGAATTGCGCTGGCGCAACTGGGCAATAGATGAGAAAGACGGTTCTGCTCTGACAGGTGACTTGTTGCTGGCGTTCATCAACGATAAGTTGTTCCCTACATTAAAGAACCTAACAGTTACAAGGGACACCCCTCGCTCAAAGGCGATTGTCAAAGAAGTCTTTGAGGATTTGAACCAATACATGAAGAATGGCATTCTGCTTCGTCAGGTCATCAACGTTATTAACGAAATTGAGTTTGACGATGCTGAAGACCGCCATATGTTTGGTGATATTTACGAAGGTATTCTGAAAGACCTTCAGTCCGCTGGCAATGCGGGCGAATTCTATACACCCCGTGCTTTGACAGATTTCATTATCCAGCAACTTGATCCCAGACTTGGTGAGACTGTTGGCGATTTTACCTCTGGTACTGGTGGCTTCCTGACATCAGCCCTTAACTATCTGGCTCCACAGATAAATACTGCTGACGATGGCCGTTTGTTCCAAACCGCTGTTGTCGGACAGGAGTGGAAACCTCTCCCTTATTTGCTGTCTATTACCAATCTGCTACTTCACGACGTGGAGGCACCAAACATTCGTCATTGTGATTCGTTGGGCACCAAGATGTCTGATTTCAAAGAGGCGGACAAAGTAAATGTCATAGCCATGAATCCGCCATACGGTGGTAGTACGGATGCTGCAGCCAAGAGTAATTTCCCTATGGAGTTCCGTTCTAGCGAGACGGCAGACCTCTTTATGGTGCTGATTATGTATCGCCTTAAACAAGATGGACGTGCTGCTGTGATTGTACCAGATGGATTCCTGTTTGGTGTAGATGGTGCGAAATTGGCTATCAAGACCAAAATGTTACGTGAGTTTAATCTGCACACCATAATTCGACTGCCAGGCAGCATTTTCTCACCTTACACCAGTATTGCCACAAATATTCTGTTCTTCAACAATGAACGGGCCGAAGGCGCACCAGAGGGTTATGCCACGAAAGAAACGTGGTTCTATCGGTTGGATATGCCAGTGGGTTACAAACATTTCTCCAAGACAAAGCCCATGCGTCTCGAACATTGCCAGCCAATTGTCGAATGGTGGAATGACCGCAAGGAGATTATAGGTGAAGATGGCGAGAAGTCACGTTGTTTCCCTGTTGAAGATTTGATAGTTCTTGACTGCAACTTCGATCAATGCAAGTTTCCAAAAGATGAAGAAGAAATTCTCCCTCCTGCTGAGTTGTTGGCTGACTATTACAAGAAACGTGCTGCTCTCGACCACGAGATAGATAAGACATTATCAGAGATACAAAAGATTTTAGGTATCAGTATAGAGAAATGAAAAAAACTTTGTTTAGATATATATTGATAGCCGTTCTTTGTTTGGTTTCATCAAATCTGATAGCACAGACGGTTGGCTATACTTATAAGGCTCTTGCTGCCGAAGGGTGTAATATGAAATATAGTGTGGCGAAACAAGACTCGTCATACTATATCATCGCTACTGTACGGTCGGACAGAATGACTTTTTTGAGCAATCCGACAATGAAGGTACGAACATTCAATGACGAGGTTATCACTCTTACGGGTACAGCTATTGGCAATGGGAGTCAATCAGCAGGCATCGTATCTGGCAACATTATTATTCCCGTTACCGAAATTAGTTCTACGGCACAATTCAAAGTGACTCCAGAACAATTTGAGAGCATAAAGAGTGGCATTGCTAAAGTTCGTTTGGATATGACACCGATGAACCATGAGCGAACATTCAAAAAAGATAAGATTGGAAAGAAACTCTACCAGTTCTATCTGAAAGCAAAATCTCAGGATGACAACTTCTAATGGTATCTATTATGACAGGAAAGCAACTTAAAAATAGCATATTACAATGGGCTATACAAGGCAAGCTTGTACCCCAAGACCCAAACGATGAGCCTGCATCTGTCCTGCTTGAAAAGATCAGGGCAGAAAAGGCAAGACTCATAAAGGAAGGGAAAATAAAAAAAGACAAGAAGGAATCTATCATCTTCCGTGGTGAGGACAATTCCTATTATGAGAAG
>OCTW013387602.1_pt1 | contig 15874 bp, 9 predicted proteins | sample 1539671 | NCBI WGS metagenome assembly OCTW01 (sample SAMN02144230, study PRJEB22623) | gut metagenome | biome: sheep rumen | host: Ovis aries | place: New Zealand
CTCTGTGGCGGTGGCGCAGCAAACCATTACGGTAGAGAATACCACAGACCTACAGCGTTCAGAACTGATTGCCATCAGTGCAGAACAGCTGGGCATGAAGCCCCAGACAAACGTCGTGGTAAGAGATGTCTTCGGCATAGAGCAGCAGACACAGTGGACGCACGATGGTAAGCTTCTGTTGAGCGTCTATGTGCGACCTCACGGCAAGACATCATATAGCATCCAGCCGGGAATACCTGCTCTCCCGGGACTCTCGTGGGTCGCTGGCCGCCACTATCCCGGTCGTCTTGATGACATCGCCTTCGAGAACGACCGCATAGGCTTCCGCCTCTATGGCCCTGCCCTGCAGCGACGAGGAGAACGTGGCTTCGGTCACGACGTATGGGTGAAGCGCACTTCAGAGCTGGTGCTCGACGAACTATATCGCAACGACCCTCGCGTGTCGTTCCACCTCGACTACGGCAAGGCCCTCGACTGCTATGGTGTCGGTCCTACGTTAGGCTGTGGAACGCCATGCGTGATACGTGATGGTAAGATAGTCTATCCGTGGTGCTACGAAACCTATAAGATTCTGGACAAGGGCCCGTTGCGCTTTACCTTTCAGGTAAACTTCCCTGCCACGGCGGACGGCATCACCGAGCATCGCATCCTCTCGCTCGACAAGGGCTCGAACTTCTGCGAAGCATGGGTATGGTACACCGCCACTACTCCCGACAGGTTGTCGGGCATAGACATCGCCGCCGGTCTTGCCATTCGTCCTGCCGACCCCAAACCCGTAGTCATCGGCAAAGACTATGTCCACTATGCCGACCCCACCGTTGATCCTGAGCGTCATCAGTGCCAGATTTATACTGCATTATTGTTCCCTGACGCGAAAGTCACCATTACCCAGATGGAGAGTCATGCTTTGGGTATCCTGAAAAATTATACGGGCGGCAGATTCCATTATTTCTTCGGTGCCGCCTGGAGCGAGTTCGACGTCCGCTCGCAGGCGGAGTGGCAACTGCGTATCGAAGGGTTTATGGAAGCCAGGCGTCATCCTTTGAAAATCACGGTAAACACACAAAACTTAGAAAATATAAAACATGATGAATGAACAGAAACAAACCGTCAAGCCTTACGTTATTGGTCTGGACTTAGGCGGTACCAATTCCGTGTTCGGTATTGTGGATGCCCGTGGCGATATCAAGGCGACAACAGCGATGAAGACCGCTGGCTTTGAGAATGCCAAGGACTATGTTACGGCATCCATGAAGGTATTGCAACCTATTATAGAAGAGGTGGGGGGCATCGAGAAAATCAAGGCCATGGGCATAGGAGCCCCTAATGGAAACTACTATCACGGTACCATTGAGTATGCTCCCAATCTGCCGTGGGCTCATGACGTGATAGTGCCGTTGGCCGACATGTTCAGCGAGGCGCTGGGTGTGCCCGTGGCTCTGACCAACGATGCCAATGCGGCAGCCATTGGTGAGATGATGTACGGCACGGCCCGTGGCATGAAGAACTTTATCATGCTGACATTGGGAACCGGCGTGGGCTCCGGCATCGTGGTAGATGGCAAACTGCTGTATGGTGCCAATGGCTTTGCCGGCGAGTTAGGACATGTCGTGGTACAAAGAGAGAATGGACGCCCCTGCGGTTGCGGACGTAAAGGATGTCTGGAGACCTATTGCTCGGCAACGGGTGTGGCACGCACGGCCCGTGAAGTGCTGAAGAAAGATGCCCGTCCGTCTGTCCTGCGAGGGCTGAAGCCTGAGGATATCACATCCCTTGACGTCAGTGTTGCTGCTGAGAAAGGTGACGAGATAGCACAGGAAATCTATCGTCAGACGGGTCACATGCTGGGTGAGGCTTGTGCCAATTTTGCTGCCTTCTCTGCTCCTGAGGCCTTTATCTTCTTCGGTGGTATGACCAAGGCTGGTGACCTGTTGATGAATCCTGTCAAGGAGAGCTATCAGGAACATGTCCACGTATTGTTCCGTGATACGCAGTTCCTGCTTAGTAGTCTTGATGGCAGCAATGCAGCAGTCTTAGGAGCTTCCGCTGTAGGGTGGGAGATATGATGAAAATGATATAAAATAAAATGAGAGGCGTGACAGGATTCAACTGCCACGCCTCTCTCTTTGCTTTTTGCGTAAGAAAAAAATTATTTATTGAAATATTTCTTTCCATCCTTAACGACTACACCCTTGAAATCATTGCTGACACGCTGACCGGCGAGATTGTAGAGTGATGTGCTGTTCTTGCTGGCGGCAGCCTTGACGTTGGAAATACCTGTGATGACAGATGCGTCGTTATGGCAGATGATGTTGGTCATCCAAATGACAGGAGCGTAGGGATGCGTCTCTTGATCCACGTTTGCGCCACCCAGTTTGAACACGTTGACGCAGTGCTGGGGAATCTCTTTCTTCTTGCTCCAGGTGAAAGACTCCTGGTCCAGGTCGATGTCAATGACATTCCACTGACCGGCCTTCAGGTCGTAGATGGAAGAAACGAACTTCTCACCGGGCCACCAGTTTTGGAAAGTCATGTCTAACTGCATGTCTGCACTCACCCAGTATTCGATGTGGAAGAAACGGTAGTCGCTGAAGTCCATCGTCTTCTTGAACTGCATGGGCAGGTAGTCGAGATTGTCGATGCGGATAGCAGCACCGTCACCACACTCGTCATCGCTGATGACGCAGGTCTGTCCCCAGGAAACAGGAGACCATGAGTTGGCAGGGTTGCCGTCGCTGTCTCTCATCACATCCCAGTAGGTGTCCTGATCGGCAGCATAGATGACACCGATCTCCTCAGGAGCCCACTTCAGTGTAGGAGGTGTGGTTGGGGTCTGGGCGTTCGAAACGGTTGCAATAGTAGCAAGTGCTACCATCGAGAAAAATTTTGTAAAGCTGTTCATAATACCTTTGTTTTAAATGAATAATAAAATAATAAATTTCTGATGCAAAGATAGGAAGAAACACGTTTTCAGAATACCAATATTTGACACATCGATGCAACTTTCTTTCCTTTTCTGTTTTATGACAGCCTTTTTCTCGTCCCTTTTTAGTATCTTTGCAAAGAGTTATGATAGTATGGAATGTTTGTTGCATTCGATTGTAGAATATTTGCATCACTTCCTGCTATAATATAGTATTTTTGCAACCAAATTCAATGATGTTATGATTAAACGTCTGTTCGTCTTCATTAGTTTTCTTACCTTGGGTGTCATCTCAACCAGGGCATCATTATATCGTATTTATCAGACCAACAACGGTCTCTCGCATAATAGTGTCTGGGCAGTCATGCAGGATAGTGAAGGCTTTATGTGGTTTGGTACCAATGATGGCCTGAACCGTTTCGACGGTGTACATTTTAAAGTATTCTGCCGACAGTTAAATGACACTACCAGCATTGGCAACAACTTCATCCATTGTCTGCTGGAAGACAAGTCAGGACACATTCTTGTCGGCACGAAGGAAGGTCTGTATTATTATACCCGTGAGACGGAGTCGTTCACTCACATCTCGTTGAACGGCAAGCCCATCGGTGCAGACAAGACCAGTATCCACGGCATCGTTGAAGACAAGTCGGGTGATATCTGGTTGGGCTGCTATGGTCAGGGTATCTACCGTATTGGTGCTGATTACCGGGTGAAGCAACACTATGAATCCGAACTGCCTACACCATATATCAACACGCTGGCACTGGATATGGCCGGCAATGTCTGGGCAGGAACCGATGGCAAGGGACTCTTCTGTCTGATGCCTGATACCGGTAAGGTTGTCACATCTGCCATCGACAAGTTTTCCATACAATCTATCTATTGCGATAATAACAATACCCTCTGGATAGGAACGAACAACACAGGTCTTATCCATTACGACCATCGCACCAAGACCCAGAAGACCCTTCAAGTGAAGCAGGGTTCTTCCGCGCGTACCGTATATAATATAAAGTCCATTACCCCCTTCCAGAATAACGTGTTGGTGATGAGTTCGGAAAGTGGTCTCTTGAAGGTGGACTGCCAGACTGAGGAACTGAAAGCCTTTGACGGTGACGGTACGTCCTACGACAACCTGCCGGACTATAGCATTTTCTCCATTGCCAAAGACAACGAAGGCGGACTCTGGTTGGGAACCTATTTCTATGGTGTTTGCTATTGGTCGCCCAATATCAATACATTCTCCTATTACGCACCCCGTAAAGGCTCTTCCAAGTGGAGTAACTCCATCATTAAGCGTATCGTACAAGGAACCGGTAATGATGTTTGGCTCTCCACACGTAACTATGGTCTGGTGCGATTTAATAGCGTTGACGAGACCTATTCACCCTTCAACGTTGCGGGGTTGTCCTTCAATGTTCAGGAGATGTTGGCTGATGGCCCGCTGTTATGGATTAACGATTACGACCGCTGTCTTGTGGCTGTTGACATTGCTTCTGGACGCATCGTCCACGAGTTCACAACGGAAAATGGCCTGCCGTCGAATATCGTCAATTCCATGTGTAAGACCACGCAGGGACTTATCTATATTGGAACCTCGAAGGGTGTCTGTGTCTATGACGGCAGTGTGCTGAGAAGGCTGACGGAGATTCCTGCAGCCTCCGTCATGAAGATTATCGAGGACTACAAGGGAAACATCTGGATGGCCACTCATTTCCATGGTATCTTCAGACTGTCTGCCGATCGTAAGGTCACTCAATATAGGCATCAGGTTAACAACCCACATTCCCTCATGGGCAACAATGTCAATACCATTTTCCAGGACACTCGGGGTAATATCTGGGTAGGCACCGAGGGCGAGGGATTGGGCATGATGAATCCTGAAACAGGACGCATAGAACGCCAGTTCCGTAAGTCAGACGGCATGCCTTCCAATATCATCTATGGCATCTTGGAAGATGTGGCAGGCAATATGTGGGTATCGACAGGTGACGGCTTGATAAAAATAGATTCCCAGCATTTCTCCATCCGTCATTTCCGGTATATTGAGAGTCTGGTAGATGTTCACTACCTGCATAATTCTTGCCTGCGTGGCAGCGATGACCGTCTGTATTTTGGAGGTTCTAACGGCTACATAGTCTTTGACCCTCAGAAGCTATACGACAATCAGGTTCCGCCCATCGTCCATTTCACTGACCTGTATATCAACGGTCAACGCATGACTCCGCAAACCGAAGGCAGTCCCTTGTCAAAGCCGATAGACCAGACAAAAGCTATTGAACTGTCCGCTTCGCAGTCGACATTCAGTTTCGACATAGCCTGCCTCGGCTACCTCTCGCCAGAATACAATACAGTTTCCTATATGCTGGAAGGCTACGACCGTGACTGGCAGACACTGACCAACGGCAATCGTCATATCCTCTATATGAACCTTCCTGCGGGAAAATACAGGCTGGTAGTAAAGGGTATCAATAATGACGGAATGGAGAGTGAGCCTATCGCACTGGATATCCAGGTGAATCGTCCTTTCCTGCTGTCACGTTTCATGCTATTTGTCTATTTGCTGGCTGCCTTGTGCCTGATAGCCTATGCCATCCGTCGTTATAAGCGACGCCTTGAAGCTGCCAATCAGGAACGCATGCTCAAGTTCAGCCTTGACAAGGAAAAGGAACTCTATGAGGCCAAGATTGGTTTCTTTACCAACATAGCCCATGAGATACGTACCCCGCTGTCGCTCATCAGTGCTCCGTTGGATGCCATTCTTTCCTCAAATGAAGCCAATCAGAAGACGCGCAGCAACCTTGCTATCATGAAGAGCAACGTACAACGACTGTTGGAACTTGTCAACCAACTGCTTGACTTCCGTAAGGTAGAGTCACAGCTGATGAAGTTGAACGTTCAGTCTTGTCGAGTCTCTGATGTCGTGATGAGTATCTGTCACCGTTATGAGGAATATCTCCGTGTTCACCATCTTGAGATGGATACCACTGGCGTACAGCCTGGCATCCTCTGTAACCTCGATCAGGAGGCCTTTGTGAAGATGATCGGCAACCTCATGTCCAATGCTATCAAGTATGCCAAGAAGCATATTTCGCTCACCCTCCAGATACGTCAGGATGACAACATGCTCCAGTTCGAGATTACTGATGACGGTCCGGGTATCCGTGAAGAGGAACAGTCCAAGGTCTTCGAGTCCTTCTATCAGGTCGATGACCATGGCAAGCGACCAGGTTCCGGACTGGGCCTGCCGTTGGCTCTCAACCTTGCCAAGATGCACGGCGGAAACATCACGCTCCATTCCGTTTATGGTGAGGGAAGCCGTTTTACCCTGACACTTCCAATGACATTAGAAACACAGGATGCTTCAGAAGAAACCCCCTCGACAACTGTTGATGAGACTATTGAAAAAGCCTCGGAGCCACAGGATGTTGTTCAGGTGCTTATTGTCGAAGACAACGATGAGTTACGTGACTTCGTCATCAATAACCTCGGACGCCCCTATCAAGTGTTTGGTGCCGAGCATGGAATAGAGGCATTGCAGCAGTTGGAAAACCATAGCATCGATGTTATCGTCTCTGACATCATGATGCCCGAAATGGATGGTCTGGAACTCTGTCGTGTCATCAAGCAGAACGAGGTCTATGCACATATTCCCATCATTCTGCTCTCTGCCAAGACCGACATGGAAACCAAGGTCGCCGGACTGGACATCGGTGCTGCTGCCTATTTAGAGAAACCCTTCTCCATGGAACAGTTGCGCGCCCAAGTCAATAGTATCATTGAGAACCGTAATCGCCTGCGCGAACGCTTTATCAAGTCCCCGCTTGACTTCTACAAGAAACCGTCAGCCGATGATGCCGAGGAACGCTTGAATGCCGAGTTTGTCAATAAGCTCAATACCCTTATTCTCGACAATCTAATGAACAAGGACTTCTCTATCGATAACCTTGCCCGCATGTTCTGTATGAGCCGTTCCAACTTCCATAAGCGTGTCAAAGGCGTTACCGGTGAGACTCCCAATGACTATATCCGCATTGTCAGACTCAACAAGAGTGCCGAACTACTGGCTACCGGTAAATACCAGATTGTGGAGGTCTGCTATATGGTGGGCTTCAATACACCCAGTTACTTCTCCAAGTGCTTCCAGGAGCACTTCCATAAGTTGCCGAAAGAATATCTCAACGATTTATAAACTTACACATTATTAAAATATTATTATCAATGAAACCAAGATTCCTTTTTCTGCTAACCCTGTTGACGGCGCATGCTCTGTCAGCAATGGCACAGCAACTTACCGTAACAGGTAAGGTCGTGGACGCCGACCAGGAACCACTGATTGGTGTCACTGTTCAGGAAAAAGATGGTAAAAGTGGTACTGTCACGGATTTCGACGGTAATTATTCCATCAAGGTCAGCAAAGCTGATGCTGAACTGTCGTTCTCTTATGTAGGGTTTGATACCCAGACTATTCATTTAAAGAACCGTTCGACCATCAATGTCACCATGCGTAGCAGTAGCTTAGCGCTTGAACAGGTTGTCGTCGTGGGTTATGGTGCACAAAAGAAAGTCAACCTGACCGGTTCCGTAGCCTCTGTATCGGTTGACAAAGACCTCACCTCCCGTTCCGTCGCCAACGTGTCATCGGCACTTTCGGGACTCATTCCCGGTCTGTCGGTCAATCAAAGTACGGGTATGGCGGGTAACAACAATGCCACACTGCTCATCCGTGGCTTAGGTACCATTAACGATTCCTCTCCGTTGATTGTCGTCGACGATATGCCTGATGTGGATATCAACCGTCTGAACATCAATGATATAGAGAGCATCTCCGTCCTCAAGGATGCCAGTGCCTCCTCGGTTTACGGCTCCCGTGCTGCCAATGGTGTCATCCTGGTCAAAACCAAGAGCGGCAGCAAGGACAAACCGACTCAGATTAACTTTTCTGCTTCTTATGGTTGGCAGAAGGCTACCAAGGCATACGACCTGCTGAGTGACTATGCCCAGGCTCTCACGCTTCACCAGATATCTGCAGCTACTAACCCAGGTACCAACGGTGTTCAGCAGAACTTCAAGGATGGCACCATCGACCAGTGGATGGCTTTAGGCATGATAGACCCCGTGCGCTATCCTAATACCGACTGGTTCGACTACATCATGCGTACGGGTAGCATCCAGAATTACAATGTCTCGGCTACCGGCGGCTCGGACAAGACCAACTTCTTCGCCTCCATTGGCTATATGAAGCAGAAGGGTCTGCAGATTAACAACGACTACGACCGCTACAATATCCGCCTGAACTACGACTATCAGGTGCTGAAGAGCCTAAAGACTGGTATTCGCGTTGATGGTAACTGGAGCAACTACAGCTACTGTCAGAGTAAAGGCTTCAATGGTGAGGACAACCGCATTGGCACTGCTGTGGCCGGTATCTATCCCTACGATGAGGCAACAGGACAGTATGGCGGTCCCATGGCTTACGGTGAACTGCCTGAGGCCTTCAACCCGCTGGCTGTCTATGAGAACAGCGTCAAGAAAGAGAACCGTCAGGAACTCAACGGCTCGGCATTCCTCGAATGGCGCCCGTTGAAGGGACTGACCGCCCGTCTGGACTATGCGCTGCGTTACTATAACCAGTATTACAAGGATGCCCCCATGCCTACGCCTTCCTACAACTTCCAGACCGACACCCAGAAAGACCTCTGGTACGTACAGCCCAGTGTGGGTGTGGAAGACCGCAACTATAACGGCTATAAGACGCTGATGAACTTCCGTCTGAACTATGAGACGAAGATTGCCAAGCACCACGAAATCAAGTTGCTGGGCATCTATAGTGAAGAGTACTGGTTCTCACGTTCCAACAGTGCGAAGCGCATGGAGCGCATCCATCCGTCGCTGACGGAAATCAACGCCGCGCTGACTACCCAGCAGGGTACCAGTGGTACATCCAGTCGTCAGGGACTGAAGTCATGGATAGGCCGTGTCAACTACAATGCCTACGACCGTTATCTGTTGGAACTCAATTTCCGTGTTGACGGCAGTTCCAAGTTCCTCGATGGCCACCGCTACGGTTTCTTCCCCTCTGGTTCACTGGGATGGCGAGTATCCGAAGAGCCCTGGGTAAAGTCCCTGGCAGAGAAGATACGCCTCACCAATGCCAAGGTACGCGTGTCCTATGGACAGCTGGGTAACAACAGTGGCATTGGAGCCTACCAGCAGCGCATCATCATGAGTCAGAATAACTATATGTACAACGGTCAGATAGCCACAGGCTTCATCTATCAGAAAATGCTGAACGAAGACCTGACATGGGAGAAGACCGGCGTATTCAACCTCGGTCTCGACCTCGCATTCTTCAGCGGTCGCCTGACAGCAGAGTTCGACTACTACGACCGCCTCACCACTGGTATGCTGCAAAACTCACAGATGTCTATCCTCCTTACCGGAGCCTATGAGGCGCCCAAAGCTAATCTGGGCGACCTTCGCAACCGTGGTTTCGAGGCTAATGTCACGTGGCGTGATAACATTGGCAAATTTAAATACAGTGTCAACGGCAACTTCTCCTATAACCGCATGAGGCTTGAGAAGTGGGGTGAATTCCTGGACAAAGGCTATGTCTATCTGAATATGCCCTATCACTTCGTCTACTACATGCCCGCATTGACCTCGCTGGCACAGACTTTCCAGGACACCTACAACTATGCCGACCAAGGAGCCAAGCCCGGTGATGTCATTCGCCTGGATACCAATGGCGACGGCATCCTTGACGCCAACGACAAGGTGGCTAATGCCAATGCCCTGCGCGACGCACCTACCATGAACTTCGCCCTGAAGGTCAACGCCGAGTGGAACGGCATAGACTTCTCCATGCTCTGGCAAGGCAGTGCCGGCAGAAAGGACATTTGGATCACTAAATACAATCAGGTAAACCTGCCCCTGCAGAGCTACACGCCCACGACAGACCATCTTGACAAGCCCTGGTCTTATGAGAACCGTGACGGTGAGTGGCCCCGTCTGGGTGGAAATGCCACGAACCAGACTGAAAATGAGTTCTATCTGCGTGACATGAGCTATTTCCGTATGAAGAACATACAGATTGGCTACACCTTCCCAACCAAATGGATCAAGTATGCCTATCTCTCTGCCGCCCGCGTCTATTTCAGTGCCGACAACCTCTGGACGATTACCGGCTATGAGGGCCTCGACCCAGAGAAACCCGCTGGTTCAGGCGACCTCTATCCCACTACGAAGACATATACGATAGGTATTAATCTGACATTTTAACTGATTATCGAGCATTATGAAAACAATATATCAATATTCCTTTCTGTTGCTGGCTGTCCTGACGCTGGTCTCATGCCGCCAGGACCTGTTGGAGCAGGATCCGACAGACCAACTCTCATCCTCTCGGTATTGGAAGAACGAGAGCGATGCCCAGTCAGCACTTGCCGGACTGGTGTCCGACACCCGCTATCTCTTCAACCGCGACTACTATCTCGATGGTATGGGAGAGTATGTGAAGATGCGTGGTAACTCCTTCTTGGATAATAATGGTAACAACGGACGAGCCTACATGGGACGCTGGGACTATCTGCCTTGGGGTTTTGGAGGTTGGTTTGACAATATGTTCAAATACTGCTATGGTGCCGTTAACCGTGCCAACTATGTCATCGAAAACGTAACACGGATGCGTGACCAAGCCAGCGGTTCGTCACGCGATGCCCTGAATACCATCATCGCTGAGTGTAAGCTGATGCGTGCCTTGGTATATTTCAGACTGATAACCTGGTGGGGCGACGTGCCTTACGTTGACTGGAATGTCAAGAGTAATGACGAGGTGGCAAGTCTCCCACGTACGCCTATTGCCGACATTTACAGTCACCTCATCAGCGACCTCGATGAAGTTGTGGCAGCATTGCCCGTCAAGGCCGCTGTCAGAGGCAGATACAGCAAGCCTGCTGCCATTGCCCTGCGTGGCAAGATACATCTCTACTGGGCATGTTGGAACCACTTCGGATGGCCCGAGCTGGACACCTTTACCCCCAGCGAGGCTGAGGCACAGGCTGCCTATAAGGCTGCCCGTGAGGACTTCCGTGCTGTCATCGAGGACTATGGACTTGACCTCTTCCGCGGTGGCGAACCTGGTGTCTGCGACGAACCTGCCGAGGTATGGCCTGCTGGCAGCAAAGTTCAAGGTGTAGATATGACCGGCAAGGTCAAAAAATTGGGTGGTGCCACCAATCTGCCCAACTACTACTACCTCTTCCTGCCCACCGCCAATGGTGATCCGGAGTTTGTCTTCACCTTCGAGCATGGCGGTACCAGTACTGCTCAGGGCGAACAACTCATGCGCGATATGGCTGGACGTACCGTACAGTACTCGCAGTCGTGGGTCAATCCGCGTGCCATTATTGCTGACCGCTACCAGTCTACTGTGACGGGCGATTTCTGTCCGCCTATGAAGCGGATGTCGCCGTCGGCTACAGCCCGTGTCACTGAAAATTCTTCGCTGAATCCCCAATCCTATGCCAACCGTGACTATCGCATGAAGGCCTCTATCATGTGGGACTACGAGCAGTGCATGGGTATGATGTCGCTGAAGGAGACAGGATTCACGCAATACGAGTATAAGAACTGGGAGGGTCCTCTGTCTGTCTTTGAGGAGAATCCTGACGGCAGCGTGACCGAAAAGAAATATACTACCTACAACATTCTTTCCACCACGGGTTACGTATTCCGCAAGTTTGTACGCAACTACGCCGGACAGGACCGTACCGACGGCGACTTCAACTGGCCTGTCATCCGTCTGGCTGATGTGTTCCTGATGTATGCCGAGGCTGACAATGAAATTAACAATGGTCCTACCGCCAAGAGTATAAACCTTGTGAACCGTATTCGTCATCGTGGTAACCTGCCTCCGTTGACAAATGCCATGACAGCCAATCACGACGCGTTCTTTGATGCCATTGAACAGGAGCGCATCGTAGAGCTGCTGGCTGAAGGCCATCGTGTCTGGGACCTGCGTCGCTGGCGCCGCTTGGAGAAAGTCTATGGAGGACCGGGCAGCAACGGCTATAAATGGTATGATGTCTTCGGTGCCCAAGAGAACGAATATTGGGTGAATTCTCCTTCCCTGCAGTACGAACAGTGCTATATCTTCCGGATACCGGAGTCAGAGCGTAATAAGAATCCTAACCTCACACAAAATAAGCCTTGGAGGTAAAAAAGAACTAAGAAATAACAAATAAGAAATAAGAATCATGAAAAAGATATTCAGATTATTGTTCTGCTGCATGACGGTGATAGCTGTCACCACTGCCTGTGCTGACAATCCCATTGATGAGGATGGCCTGTTGATTACTGACCGTGATGAGTGCTATGTCAGCAACTTCGACTTGACAGGCACAGACCATCTGACAGTAAAAATTGGTGATGCCATTATTGACAATGAGGCATGTACTATCAATATCACTGTTGCCTATGGTACGGATCTGCAGCATCTGTATCCTAAGTTCTCATTGGTCACAGATGCCAAGCTGGAACCGAAAATCACCGGTATTACTGACTTCTCTGATCTTGCAAATCCGCGTCGCTATACGGTTATCTCGGGCAGTAGGCGAGTGCGCAAGACCTATACCATCTATATCACAGTTCAAAAACCCGTATAATATATAGGAGGATATGAAGATGAAAAGATTCAGTCAATATATCGCTATTCTGCTGGCTGCCGTCTTGCTGACGACATTCTCCGCTTGTTCTGAAGACAGCGACAGCAGCGGTAAGCTAAACAACAAATGTATCAAACGTACCCTGGGCCCTAACGTTGTTGGTAATCAAATCTATCTGGTTTATGCCATGGCAATGCCCTATGGCTCCGGACGTCTTGAGTCATGTACCGTCACGGCATCTATTGCCGGAGCTGCAGGCACATGGATGGAACACAATTCCTATCACACCAACTCGTCGGGTATCGATGTCCCCGTTCCTGTGGGTAACCCCTCCGTTACCGATGGCGCTACGACGACGGTAACGTTCAAGGTAGATACCTGTGCTGCTACCCTGCGCTACTACTATGTTATTCCCGAAGAGGCACGTGGACGTGAGGTGTCCTTTACCTTTACCGCAAAGGCTGCCGATGGTGAAACAATTAGCCATAGCATGGGTCCCTATAAGATTTGTAAGCAGTACATGAAGAAAAACATCACGCTCAGCAAGTCCATCTGCTACATCTCCATAGAGGACATGGCAGCTTATACGCTCGCAGAGGCACAGAATATCCCTGACAAGATAGATCTTTGTTATCTCTGGAGAAATAAGAAAAGCCAAGGAGTGGAGTTTGGACATGCCTTTGCCGCCCCAGTAGCTGATAAAGAATGGCTCGACAATTTGACAGTACCGGCAACGATGACTCGTAACGTGTACATGCGCAAGGAGTGGGGCATCATCGATGGACATCTGACTGACGAACCAGACTATGGTACCTATATCGACGATCTTGATTTTGAGACCATACAACTGCAAGGTATGCCAAACTATTGCATCAATATGAAAGAGAAGGGTGGCATGTGGATTGAAACAGCTGATGGAAAATATAGGGCCTATCTCTACATCAACTCTCTCAAGTCTATCTCGGGAGGTGTGATTAGCATCAAACGGTATAACATGTATTAGAATGAAACCGTATAAGTTCGAAGCATATTTGAAGACTACCCTGTGGGGCGGCTACCAGATAGCGCCCTTCAAGGGTATCTTTACTGCCCAACCGAATATCGGCGAGAGCTGGGAGGTCAGTGGTGTGCCGGGACATGAGAGCGTAGCCATTGAGCGTGGTCTCATCGACGATGTCGACGTCGGTCTGACGCTCACCGAGCTCATCGACAAGTACAAGGGCCTGCTCGTCGGCCAGAAGGTGTATAAGAAGTTCGGCAACAAGTTCCCGCTGCTGGTGAAGTTCATCGACTCCCGTCAGGACCTGTCGGTACAGGTACACCCCGACGACAAGCTGGCTATGGAGCGTCACGGCTGTGCCGGCAAAACGGAGATGTGGTACATCATCAAGAGCGACGTGGGCTCGAAGATCTACGCCGGCTTGAAGAAAAGCATCACCCCCGAGGACTACGAGCAACTGGCCACCGCTGAGCCAGTAAACGGTCACTCCCCCATGCAGGACGTCATCGCCACCCACGAGGCGCACCCCGGCGACCTCTACTATCTGCCTGCAGGCCGTCTGCACGCCATCGGTGCCGGCAACTTCCTCGCTGAGATACAGGAGACCTCCGACATCACCTACCGCGTCTATGACTTCGGCCGTAAGGATGCCCACGGCAATCCCCGTGAGTTGCACATCGAACAGGCCAAGGATGCCATCGACTATCAGGTGTGGCCGGAGTATCGCAGCAGCTACGACAGCACGCAGCCCATCTCGCAGCTCATCAACTGTCCCCACTTTGTGGTGCATCGCGTGGTGGTGCAGGTCGCCAAGCAGATCGATTTCCACGTCGATTCGTTTGTCATCGTGATGTGTCTGTGGGGCGAGGCCAACATCAATGGCATCAAGATCCGCCAGGGTGAGACCATCCTCGTACCCGCCTGTGAGAACGTGCTCTACATCTTCGGCAACGCCACCTTCCTCACAGCAACAATGTAGGAAAAGTAAAAGTTAAATGTTAGTTTTGGTTAGTAAATTTTTCGTTAGATACCCTATTGATTGGTATTAGTGAGTAGTTTAAGGTAAAAAAGGAGTTTCTGTGATAGAAATTCCTTTTTTTATTTCCCATTGCTTGCACGATACAGCTTCAGTGAAGAGTGTTTTTACTTTTTTATATTAGAAAATAGCCAAAACTTCATAAAGGAGGTTAAAGGCATTAACAATTGCGCCAACATGTTGGTGCAATCGCTTTTGAAGTTATTCGTACCTTCGCAGTATGACTAACAAACCATCGAAAAAATATACCATATATTTTGCACGACAGTGGCTTGAAGAAGTGCTCACCATGTGTCGGGCATTCAGGGGGTTCCTATATCATTTGCGGACATCGGGGCATCTGAATTCTCGTTACACGGCGATGGACTGCGAAGTCAGTGAAATGACGGTGGAGAACCTGTTACGTATAGAGGTAAATCTGGCTATGCAGATGGATGAGAAGGACTTTTATCAGCACTGGGAACAGCTGGGCAGGATGATATATCTCTTTGCTGACGAGCATGGTGACGAGTTTAATCGGCAATATTCAAAAAAACACAAGACAAAGAATGTCAAAACAGAGAAATAAGTCCATGACAGGAAAGGAGAAGAGAAAAGAAGCTAAAGGAGTTAAAGAAGTCAAGGAGGTTAAAGAAGGGAAAGAGCTGGCTCGGCAAAAGCACAAGGCTAATTGGCGGGAGGTGTATGCCTCGCCGGAGGACATCAAGCGCTTCCTGTCGGAGCATGTGATGCTGCGGCACAACGTCGTACGCGGAAGGACGGAGATTCACTGGATAGAGGCGCCGCCGGACCTCTCCGAGGCGGTGGAGAAGAACCTGACGGAGGAGCAGTGGAAGGAGTGGCTCCGGGAATATCAGGAGTGGACACCCTCCGACGGCTATCACTCGCTCACCGACCGCGATGAGAACTCCCTCTGGGTGGCGATGTCGAAGGTGCAGCCTGTGCGCCTGCAGGACCTGCAGCACGTCATCGCCTCGGACTTTGTGCCGGAGTATCACCCCTTCCGCTTCTACCTGGAGCGCCTGCCGCCGTGGCGGGAGGACGACACGGACCACATCATGGGGCTATCGCTCAGCGTCAACGTGAAGGGCGATGCCGACGAGCAGCTGCTGTTCTACGAGTACCTGAAGAAGTGGCTGGTGGCGATGGTGGCCAGCTGGGTGAACCCCGAGGTGGTGAACAACGTGATGCTGGTGCTCATCGGCGAGCAGGGCAGTTATAAGACGACGTGGTTCAACTACCTGCTG
>OCTW011589222.1_pt1 | contig 15869 bp, 10 predicted proteins | sample 1539671 | NCBI WGS metagenome assembly OCTW01 (sample SAMN02144230, study PRJEB22623) | gut metagenome | biome: sheep rumen | host: Ovis aries | place: New Zealand
GATGCTCTGAAGGGGCTCATGAAGCTGGCGCCGAAAACGGCGGTGCTGCTGGTGGACGGCGAAGAACAGGAAGTTCCTGTGGATCAGGTGAAAACGGGAGATATTTTCGTCGTCCGGCCGGGGGAGAATATTCCGGTGGACGGCTTCATTCTGGAAGGCAGCACAGCTGTGGACGAGAGTGCGCTGACCGGAGAATCCATCCCGGTGGACAAGGGGGAGGGGGACACGGTTTCTGCTGCCACCCTGAACCAGTCCGGCTATATTCGGGTCCGGGCGACCCGGGTGGGACGGGATACCACCCTGTCCCAGATCATTCAGATGGTCAGTGATGCGGCGGCCACCAAGGCGCCGATCGCCAAGATCGCAGACCGGGTTTCCGGTGTCTTCGTTCCGGCGGTTCTGCTGGCGGCCCTGGCTGTGACGATCATCTGGATTCTCCTGGGCCGAAGCGCCGGGTACGCCCTGGCCAGAGGCATCAGTGTGCTGGTGATCAGCTGTCCGTGTGCACTGGGTCTGGCGACGCCGGTGGCTGTCATGGTGGGAAACGGCCTGGGGGCGAAGAACGGAATTTTGTTCAAGACCTCCGCTTCCCTGGAAGAAACCGGCCGGATCCGGGCGGTGGCCCTGGACAAAACCGGAACCATCACGGCCGGAAAACCGGTTGTGACGAATATTATTCCGGCACCGGGGTATACAGAAGAAGAGCTGCTCACTCTGGCCTGCTCGCTGGAGATACAGAGTGAGCACCCGCTGGCCGGGGCGGTGGTGAACCGGGCCCGGGAGCAGGGCACAGAAACCTTCGCCGTGGAAGATTTCCGGGCAGTGGCCGGAAACGGTCTGACTGCGCTCCGGCGGACTTCGTCGGCGGAGGAAGGCGGCAGCGTTTTGCAGCTGGCCGGGGGCAACCGGAATTTCATCCGCCGGACGGCAGATGTGCCGGAGGATCTGGCGGTGCAGGCTGATCATCTGGCGGAAGAAGGCAAGACCTGCCTGTACTTTGCGGAGGATGGGAAATTGGCCGGCATCATCGCCGTTGCGGACACAATGAAGGAAGACAGTCCGGAGGCGATCCACCAGATGCGGAATATGGGCATTCATGTGGTGATGCTCACCGGAGATAATGAGAAGACTGCCCGGGCCATCGGCCGTCAGGCGGGGGTAGACGAAGTCATCGCCGGGGTTCTGCCGGACGGCAAGGAGAGCGTGATCCGGAAACTGCAGAAGCGGGGCCGGGTCGCCATGGTGGGAGACGGCATCAACGATGCGCCGGCACTGACCCGGGCCGATATCGGCATTGCCATCGGCGCCGGCGCCGATGTGGCGGTGGACGCCGCCGACGTGGTGCTCATGAACAGCCGGCTGACCGATGTGGCCTGTGCGATCCGGCTGAGCCGGGCGACGGTCCGGAACATTCACGAGAACCTCTTCTGGGCATTCTTCTATAATGTTCTGCTGATCCCGCTGGCGGCAGGTGCCTACGTGCAGCTTCTGGGCTGGAGCATGAATCCGATGTGGGGAGCGGCGGCCATGAGCCTTTCCAGCTTCTTCGTCTGCATGAATGCGCTGCGGCTGAATCTGTTCGATCTGCATAGTGCGGCGAAAGATAAAAAAATCAACACCAAAGAAAAGAATCCGAAGGAGGAAACGGAAATGGAAAAGACAATGAATATCGAAGGGATGATGTGCGGTCACTGTGAGGCAACGGTGAAGAAGGCGCTGGAGAGTCTGGACGGCGTGACAGAAGCGGCAGTCAGCCATGAGCAGGGCACTGCGGTGGTCACTATGGATCACGAAGTGGCGGACGATGTGCTGAAGAAAGCGGTGGAGGACAAAGACTACGTGGTGAAGTCGATCCGGTAACCGGAAAGGTGAGGTGAGATTATGAATGCAGCAGGAGGCATCATCCTGGCGGTCATCGGCGTATTATTCGTGCTGGCGGTGCGGGGTGCCCGGAAAGGAAAAGGATCCTGCGGCTGCAGCGGCTGCAGCGGCTGCAGCGGCGGAAACTGCAGTACCTGCAGTGCGCTGAAGGCGCTTTCGGAGGAGCATCATCAGAAAGAGAAGATGTGAAGAAGAGGAGATGTGAGGCGGAACCTCACACCTCCTCTATTTTTCTTCCGTGAAATTCAGCGTCTTGTGCATTCCGTCCCGGCCCACCACCGTATTCGGGAAGATCGAGGCAGCGTTATCTGCATAGTCTTCCGGGTGCTTGAGGGCCTGACTGAAATGGGTGAGCCACAGCTCCTTCGCCCCGGCATTCCGAGCCAGGCGGGCTGCCTCCGGGAACGTCATATGTCCCCATTCCTTGGCCTTGGCCAGCTTCGTGTCATCCTCGTACTGACCCTCCAGGATCATGAGATCGGCCTCCCGGCCCATTTCGGAAAGGATCGGAACCGGGCGGGTGTCGGTGGAGTAAACAAGTTTCAGCCCCCGGCGTTCGGGTCCGGACACTTCTTCCGGACGGATCACCCGGTCCCCCAGTTTCAGAGATTCGCCTGCCTGCAGCAGTTTCCATACTTTCCGGGGAATACCCAGGGCTTCCGCCTTCTCGGGCAGAAATTTCGGGTGGCGGGGCAGGGTGAACTGGTAGCCGAAGCAGGGCACCACGTGCTTGACCGGGAAGGGGCGGATGGACAGATTGCCGGAACGAAGAACTTCTTCTCCGGAATCATCCGCTTCCACGGCGATGACGCGGAAAGGCGGGGCGGCAATCACTAGGAGACACTGCAGGATCGAGGCGATGCCCGGAGGTCCGATGACCGTCACATCTTCCGTCCTTCCGGCATTTCCCATGGACAGCAGAAGACCGGCGATGCCGGCTACATGGTCCGCATGGAAGTGGGTCAGGCAGATGGTGTCGATGGGTTTCAGGCGGCAGCCGGCTTCACTGAGGGCGATCTGTGTCCCTTCTCCGCAGTCCACCAGAACGGCCCGGCCTCCCTCGTACAGATACAGGGAGGTGAGCCAGCGGTTTTTCAGCGGGACCATACCTGCCGTACCGAGTAATGTTACATCGATCATAGTCGTTTCATTCCTTCTTTCTGCATGGCAGAAAGGGAGATGGAGACGTCTGCTGCCGTTCCTGTACTCCTTTTTCTGCCGGTTTTGCAGAGTCATTGTAGCACAGGGCCCCGCCGGAATGCAAAAAACACCGGGCCGTGGTATAATACGACCATGGATTATAAAGTTTGGAAAAAAGTGGATATTGACAGAATCGGCACGAACCGGCACGTTGTGCTGGGGCTTTCGGGCGGGCCGGATTCGGTTTTTTTGCTTCATATGCTTCTGGAGATGGCGGAAGAGCGGCATCTGACCCTGCATCCGGTGCATGTGAACCATCAGATCCGTCCCGGGAATGCGGAGGCGGATCAGCGGTTTGTGGAGCATCTCTGTGAGGAGCGGGGGCTGCCGCTTCGGACCGTGGTGTTCGACTGTGAGGCAGCGGCGCAGGAACAGGGGATCAGCAGCGAAGAAGCGGGCCGCCGAATGCGGTACCGGGCTTTCCGGGAGGAAGCCCGGCGGCTGGAGGAAGCGGGTGCGGATCCGGAGCAGATTGAAATCGTCACCGCACACCATGCGGACGATCAGACAGAGACGATCCTGTTCCGTATTCTCAGAGGGACCGGCACCGACGGTCTGGTGGGGATCGAGCCGGAGCGCAGGACCCCGGAAGGCTACCGGCTGATCCGTCCGCTTCTAAGAATATGGAAAACAGAAATCCTGGACTGGCTGGACGCACAGAAAATCCCGTACTGTACTGATGAAACCAACAGCCGGCCGGTTTACACCAGAAACCGGATCCGCCTGGAACTGATCCCATATCTGGAACAGTTCAATCCCCGGGTGAAGGAGGCGATCCTCAGGCTGGGCCGGGCAGCGGCGGAAGACCGGGAGATGCTGGAGCCGATGGTGGAAATCGGTCTGGATCTTCATACAGCCGAGAGCAGCATGAACGAAATCTGTCTGGATGAAGATGTCAGGACAGTATCGCCGGGCATGCTGCGCCGGCTGGTGGGGGAAGCGCTGCGCCGGCTGGGACTGGAAGAGAACGTGTCTTCGGCTCACTATGAGGCAGTCCGGCATTTGGCGGAGTCTGAACAGCCGTCGGGCAGCGTGGATCTTCCGGAGGGATACCGGGTGCGCCGGGAATACGGCGAACTGGTGGTCTGCCGGCCGGGGAAGCCCCAGGATTCTCCGCTCCGGATGCGGAAGGACTGGTTTCCTGCAGAAGAATTCCACAGAGAGCTGGAAGAAACCCTGGAGAGGGGCAGATACGCCATTTTTGATTACGACCGGATGCAGGAGGCACTGGGAGAAAGTTTCGACCGGTCTCTGCGAATCCGGACCCGGAGGCCGGGGGATTATCTCACTATCCGGGGCGGAAGGAAGAAGATCCAGGATGTATTCGTGGATGATAAGGTGCCGAAGGAGACGAGGGACCGGATTCAGATGATCTGTATCGGCAGAGAAGTCCTGTTCATCCCGCAGCAGAAGGGAATCCGGAGGGCCCGGTACAGTGCCCGTTTCCCGGAAACGGAGCAGACTGAAGATGTACTCGCCGTATGGATCCGGGGGGATAAATGATATGAAGAAACTGACGATAGGTATTCTGGCCCACGTAGATTCCGGAAAGACCACGCTGTCAGAAGCGATGCTGCTCAAGACCGGGGCAATCCGGAAAGCGGGGCGGGTGGATCACGGCGATGCGTTCCTGGACGGTTATGAAATGGAGCGGAACCGGGGCATCACCATTTTTTCCAAGCAGGCGCTGCTGGAATGGGAGGATGTCAGTGCCACCATACTGGACACGCCGGGGCATGTGGACTTCTCGGCGGAAATGGAACGGACGCTCTCGGTGCTGGACTACGGGATTCTGGTGATCAGTGCCAGTGAAGGCATCCAGAGTCATACCCGCACCCTGTGGAAACTGCTTCGGCGCAGCGGAATTCCCACCTTCCTGTTTATCAACAAAATGGATCTTTCTCTGAAAAAGCCGGAGGAGATCATGACTCTTCTCCGGAAAGAACTGGGGGCGGGTCTGATTGACTTCACGCCGGGCCGCAGTGAGGAAGCGCGGATGGACGATCTCTCTATGGCGGAGGACCGGTTTCTGGAAATGGCCCTGGAGGGGAAGCTGCCGGATAATCAGCAGGTTGCGGAAGCCGTCCGGAACCGGAGAATCTTCCCGTGCTACTTCGGGTCCGCATTGAAGTTCGACGGAATCGGGGATTTCCTGCAGGGTCTCGCCGCCTATACAACCGCGCCGCCGCTGCAGGAGGATTTCGGTGCCCGGATCTTCAAGGTCACCCGGGATGAGCAGAAGGAGCGGCTGACGTTTATGAAGGTGACCGGCGGGACGCTGCACGTGAAGGACCGCCTCACCGGCACGGACCGGGACGGAAACGAATGGTCCGAGAAAGTGAATCAGATCCGGATCTATTCCGGGATGAAGTATACCACGCCGGGGCAGGCATCTCAGGGAACGGTTCTGGCAGTGACCGGTCTGACCCGCACACTGCCCGGGGACGTGCTGGGGGCGGAATCCGCAGGAAAGGAAGAGGTGCTGGAACCGTTCCTGAACTACCGGATCATTCTTCCGCCGGAGGTGGACGTGCACCGGGGGCTTCGGGACATGCGGGAGCTGGCCGAGGAGGATCCGAAACTCAACGTCACCTGGAACGAGGAATCCGGAGAGATCGGAATCCGCATGATGGGCGAGGTGCAGCTGGAGATTCTGCAGGCACTGACGAAGCAGCGGTTCGGTTATGAGATCACCTTCGGCGCCGGAAAAATTCTGTACCGGGAGACTCTGGCGGAGCCAACAGAGGGAATCGGCCATTTCGAACCTCTGCGGCACTATGCGGAAGTGCATCTGGTGATGGAACCGGCAGAACGGGGCAGCGGCATCACGCTGGAGACCCGGGTGCCGGAGGATGAGCTGGCCCGGAACTGGCAGCGTCTGATCCTGACCCATCTGGGTGAACGGCAGTTTCCCGGTGTTCTGACCGGCGCACCTCTGACAGATGTGAAGATCACATTGACCGCCGGCCGGGCCCACAAGAAACATACTGAAGGCGGGGATTTCCGGCAGGCCACTTACCGGGCCGTGCGCTGCGGACTCATGCGGGGAAACTGTACTCTTCTGGAGCCCTGGTTTGATTTCGTTCTGCGGGTGCCCACCGGGAATATCGGCCGGGCGATGACGGACATCCGGAATATGGGCGGATCCTTCGGCGAACCGGAGAATGACCGCACCGGCAGCGGGGATATGGTGACCCTCCGGGGCCGTTCGCCGGCATCGGAGATGATGGATTATCAGGCCAGGGTGACCGCCTACACGAAGGGAAAGGGAACCCTGTCCTGCAGCCTGGGCGGTTACGAAGCCTGCCACAATCAGGAGGAAGTGGTTTCCGCTTCCGGATATGACCCGGAGGCGGATCTGGCCTTCCCGCCGGATTCGGTTTTCTGCACCCACGGGGAAAGCGGCATTGTGAAGTGGTACGACATCGAAGACTGGATGCACCTGCCGCTGACGCTTACCCGGGATGACGGGGAGGTAGGAGACGGAGAAGCGGAACGGGCGGCAGAAGAGCGGATGGCTTCCTATCGCCGGGACATGGCTTCCGACGATGAGCTGATGGCGATCTTCGAGCGGACGTACGGCAAGGTGAAGCGTCCTGCCGTGGGGCCGGACCGGAGGAAACCGGCGGGATCTTCCCCGGGCAGTTCCTTCGGCCGGGAAAAATACCGGGGAAGAAACAGGACCGCCGGAACCGGCGCTTCCCCGGAAGACACCTGGGTGGTGGTGGACGGCTACAACGTCATGTTCGGATGGGACAGCCTGAAGGAACTGACGAAATCCAACTACGAAGCCGCCCGGAGCCGTCTGGTGGAACGGATGTGCAACTATGCCGGCTTCACCAGGTATCATGTGATCCTGGTTTTCGATGCCTACAAGGTGGGGGGAGGCCGGGGGTCCAGCGAACGCTTCCACAACATCGATATTATCTACACGAAAGAGGAGCAGACGGCGGACAGCTACATCGAGCGCTGCACCCTGGAACTCCGGCGGGAGAACAGGAATGCCGGCATCCGCGTGGTTTCCTCCGACTCCAACGTGCAGCAGATCTCCCTGGGCCACGGCGCCCTCAGAGTATCTTCCCGGGAGTTTGAGCGGGAAGTGACGAATGTCGAAGAAACGATCCGGCGGATCATCCGGGGGTAGAAGCGCCGCCGGACAGCCTGTTCCGGGCAGGACAAAAAATAATGCGGACGACCGTTCGCGAAATGTTTTTTTGTCGATGGAGGGGACTTCGCGGTAGAGGTTGCAACACCGCCATGGTATAATAAAGCCAAATGTAATCGAGGAGTCACGAAGGAGTATATATGGAACCGAAATACAGACGCGTGCTTCTGAAGATCAGCGGAGAGGCGCTGGCAGGAGAGAATCACACAGGTATCAACACGGAAATGACGCAGATCGTTGCCCGGCAGATCAAGAAACTGCATGATCTGGGGGTGGAAGTTGCAATCGTCGTGGGCGGCGGCAATTTCTGGCGGGGCAGAACGAGCACTGCCATGAACCGGGAGACGGCAGACTATATCGGTATGCTGGCCACCGTCATGAATTCTCTGGCCCTGCAGGACGCTCTGCTGGCGGAAGGCGTGAAGGCGAGAGTGCAGACTTCCATCACCATGCGGGAGGTGGCGGAGCCGTATATCTGGAGAAGAGCTCTGAAGGAACTGTCGGATATGGATGTGGTGATTTTCGGCGCCGGCATCGGCGAACCGCATTTTTCCACGGATACAGCAGCAGCGCTTCGGGCGGTGAACATCGATGCAGATATCATCCTGCTGGCGAAGAATATCGATGCGGTCTATTCTGATGACCCGGCGGTGAATCCGGATGCGGTGAAATACGATCATCTGACGCTGAAGGAAGTGGTGGATCGTCAGCTGAAGGTCATGGATCTGACAGCAGCGACAATCTGCATGGAAAACAATATGAAGATACAGGTATTCGGTCTGGCGGAGGAGAACAGCATGGTTCGTGCCGTCTGCGGCGAGAATATCGGAACACTGATCGACTGATGTGAGAGGAGAGACACATGGCACATTCAACGAAAACACTGAACGAGCGTATCGAGAAGACGAAACAGATCCTGAGAGAGAACCTGAATACCGTCAGAGCGGGAAGAGCCAATGCGGCGCTTTTGGATAAGGTCATGGTGGATTATTACGGTTCTCCTACTCCGCTGAAGAGCCTGGCGAATATTTCCGTTCCGGAATCCAGAACGCTGCTGATCTCACCGTTCGACCCGAAGTCGGTGGGAGACATTGAGAGAGCGATCAATGAGGCGAATCTGGGCATCAATCCGACGAATGACGGAAAGTGTGTCCGTCTGCAGATTCCGGCACTCACAGAGGAACGCCGTAAGGAACTGACGAAGACGACGAAGAAGATGGGTGAGGATGCGAAGGTCGCTGTCCGCAATCTGAGAAGAGAAATCAACGAGGATATCAAGAAACGGGAGAAGGCGAAGGAGATTTCCGAGGACGAGAAGAACGAGGAACTCGAAGCGACGCAGAAGGCCATTGACAAGGCGATCAAGGAGATCACCGAGATCATCGCCGCGAAGGACAAGGAGATCCTCGAAGTATAGTTCGTTTTCTGACATCGGCATGGGTGTGGCTGCTTCTTCGCAGCCACATTGTTCGTTATAGCGGAATTGGAAGATGCTGATCCGGGCCCAGGGCCGGTCAGAGCGGAAGGAAGGAGCGAAGAGTATGCTTGACAGAAACAGAATACCCCGGCATGTGGCCATTATCATGGACGGAAACGGCCGGTGGGCGAAACGGAGGGGACTTCCGCGCCTGGCGGGTCACAATGCGGGAATGGAATCCATGACAGAGATTGTCCGGGAGGCCTCCAACCTGGGGGTGAAATACCTGACGGTATATGCGTTTTCCACGGAGAACTGGAAACGGTCCATGGAGGAAGTGAGCGGGATCTTCCGGCTTCTGGTGAAATTCGTGGATCTGGATCTGAAGGAACTGATTAGTGAGAATGTGAAAGTCAAGGTGTTCGGCGACTACAGTCCACTGCCGGAGAAGGCCAGAAAGAGTATGGATGAGACCCTGGAGGAGACGAAAGACAACACGGGGATGCAGTTCAATATCTGCCTGAATTACGGAGGAAGAGATGATATTCTCCGGGCGGTGAACGAGTTGGCAGAGGAAATCCGGGCCGGGGTAATCCAGGGGCCGGTCACGGAAGACATGATCAGCCGCAGGCTCTGGTCCGGGGACCGGAACGGAAACGTTCCGGATCCGGATCTGATCATCCGCACCAGCGGAGAGGAGCGGCTCTCGAACTTCCTGCTGTGGCAGTGTGCGTACAGCGAATTCGCTTTTACGGATGTGCTGTGGCCGGACTTTACGCCGGAAATCTTCCGCAGCCTGCTGGAGGAGTATCAGGGAAGAGACCGGCGCTACGGCGGTCGGAACGAGGAGAAGAAGTAAGAGCGTGAGAACAGAAGAGAGAAGGTAAAGAATCAATATGAAAACCAGAATTATTTCGGGCTTCGCCATGGTGCCGCTGATCCTGTTCGTGTATCTGGGCGGCTGGTGGCTGGCTGCGCTTTGTATCCTGATCGGATTCCTGGGAATCCGGGAATTCTATGACGGCTTCCGGGCGATGGATATTCATCCGTCCAACGGCATCGCTTATGCCATGATGTTTGTGCTGTATCTCATGAACGGTTTCTGGCCCAATCAGCACGGGCTGATCACGGCCTGGTTCGCCGCCGTCATCATGGTCAGTTCCATTTCCATGTTCGATACGAAGCATAGGACGCCGATCGATGCCATGGCCACCATGGTGGGGATCATCTATATTATTTTCTTCACCTTCCATTTCGTGCTGATCGATCAGACCGGCATGTACAGCATTCTGAAATGGCTGGCCCTGCTTTCGGCTTTCGGCAGCGATATTTTCGCCTACTTCTCCGGTGTGTTCTTCGGGAAACACAAGATGTGTCCGAACCTGAGCCCGAAGAAAACTTTCGAGGGATTGGCCGGGGGCATTATCGGCAGTGCCGTGTGCTGCGGCCTCTTCGGGTACTTTCTCTGCCGAGAGTTCCTGTGGAGCTGTGTGATCATCGGATTCCTGGGAGCGGCGATCTCCGTGTGCGGCGATCTGACGGCTTCGGCATATAAGCGGAAGATGGGAATCAAGGATTACGGAAACCTGATCCCGGGCCACGGCGGCATCATGGACCGGTTTGACAGCGTACTGTTTACGGCGCCGTTTGTGTACTACTACATCGTGGTGGTGCTGCAGCATTTCGGGTTGGTTTTCTAAGAAAAAAGAGGAATACAGATCATGGATATGGGAAACAGAGAGAAATATCGGGGCGAAAGAAAGCGGATCACGGTGCTGGGCAGCACCGGGTCCATCGGGACCCAGACGCTGGATGTGATCCGCCGGGAGCCGGAGCGTTTCGAAGTGGCGGCTCTGACCTGCGGCAGGAATGTCACACTGCTGGCGGAGCAGATCCGGGAATTTCATCCGTCTCTGGTCTGCTGCGCCCGGAAGGAAGATGCGGACAGACTGGCAGGAGAATTCCCGGGGATCCGGGTTGTCTGGGGTGAGGAGGGTCTGATTGAAGCGGCGGAGGCGGACTGCGATCTGCTGGAGAATTCCCTCATGGGCATGCGGGGGCTGGTGCCGACCTGGCACAGCATTCTGGCCGGCCATGACCTGGCCCTGGCGAACAAGGAAACGCTGGTCACCGGCGGTCATATCATCATGGACGGGGTGAACGAGCACGGCGTCCGCCTTTTGCCGGTGGACAGTGAACACTCTGCGATCTTTCAGTGTCTGCAGGGGAATGAGGGTAAGCCGGTCCGCCGCATCCTGCTCACCGCCTCCGGGGGACCGTTCCGGGGATGGACGAGGGAAAAACTGGAGAAGGTGACACCGGAGATGGCACTTCGGCATCCGAACTGGAGCATGGGCCGGAAAATCACCATTGATTCCGCCACCATGATGAACAAGGGTCTGGAGATGATCGAGGCGAAGTGGCTCTTCGGTGTGGATATCCGGGACATTCAGGTTCTGGTGCATCCCCAGAGTATTCTGCATTCTGCGGTGGAGTTCCGGGACACTTCGGTGATCGGCCAGATGGGCGTGCCGGATATGCGGATTCCGATCAGTGTGGCGCTGGGCTATCCGGACCGCCTGGAAGCGTGCACGGAGGGACTGGATTTCTTCGGGAAGCACAGCACGATGACGTTCGAGCAGCCGGACCGGGACGTTTTCAAGTGTCTCCGGCTGGCGGAGGAGGCGTCGCTCCGGGGCGGCAGCTATCCGGTGGTGATGAATGCGGCCAACGAGGTGCTGGTGCAGGCGTTCCTGGATCACCGGATTTCCTTCACGGACATTATGGATGACAATGAAGAGGTGCTGGTGCATCATGTCAGCACCGGGGAGCCGGATCTGGAGGATATCGTCCGCATTGACCGGGAAACCCGGGAAATGGTGGCCAGGACGTATCTGCCGAAGGAGGTGTAGACTGTGCTGACTGCAGTTCTGGCGGTGATTCTGTTCGCCGTCATGATTTTTCCCCATGAACTGGGACATTTCCTTTCGGCCAAGGCGCTGGGCGTGAAAGTAAATGAATTTGCCTTCGGCATGGGACCGGCTCTGTGGAAACGGCAGAAGGGAGAGACCCTGTATGCCATACGTCTGTTCCCGGTGGGCGGATACTGCGCCATGGAAGGGGAGGATACGGAGTCGGGGGCTTCGGACCACGAACGATCCTTTACGGCGAAACCGGCCTGGGCGAAGATCGTCATTCTGGCTTCCGGCGCCGCCATGAATGTGCTGATCTGCATGCTGGCTCTGACTATTCTTTCCGTCGGTGCCGGGCAGGCTTCCACCACCCTGGCACAGGTGGAAGCGGGGTCGCCGGCGTATACCGCCGGCCTCAGGCCCGGAGACCGGATCATGAAAGTGAACAATGCGAAGATCACAGAATGGTCGGATGTGGGCAGTGCGTTTCTCCGGTACCGGGCATCAGACGGCCGGGTGAACATTGTTTATGAGAGAGATCAGGTCCGCCGTCGCACGGCGGTGACGCCCCGGAAGGAAGAAGGACGCTGGATGATCGGCATCCGGCCGGTCATCCGGCACAGCGTTCTGTCCGGGATTGAAAACGGTGTGAAAGGAACCGGTGCCGTGACAGCCGGCATGCTGCATGCGCTGAAGCAGCTGGTCACCGGCAGAATGGGAGCGGACAGTCTGTCCGGTCCTGTTGGGATGGTTTCGCTGGTGCACCGGACCGAAAGTCTGGGTATCTGGTATTTCCTGTATCTTCTGGCGCTGATCAGCATGAATCTGGCCATCATCAATCTGCTGCCGCTGCCGGCACTGGACGGCGGCCGGATCATCTTCGTCATTGTCCGGAAAATCACGGGAAAATTGATTTCCGACCGGACGGAGGCGATGGTTCATGCGGCGGGGCTGATGTTTTTCCTGGCGCTGACCGTGGTGATCACATGGAAGGATATCCTGCGGCTGGTGGGCTGACGGGGCAGAAGGAGGACACCCGGAAGGGGGTCTTCCGGAAACAGAATGAAAATACGAAAGGGGAGAGTGTCCATGAGCAGCAAGAAACAGGTCCGGGTGCGGGACGTTCTGATTGGCGGCGGTGCACCGGTGGTTATTCAGTCTATGACGAATGCGGATTCCCGGGACGAGAAGGGAACACTGGAACAGGTTGCCCGGCTCCGGGATGCCGGGTGCCAGATTGTCCGGATTTCGGTGCCGGACCGGGAAGCGCTGGAAGTGTTCCGGTCCGTCCGTCAGAAAACCGACATGCCTCTGGTGGCAGATATTCACTTTGACTGGCGGATGGCCGTCGGGGCGGCGGAGGCCGGCGCCGACAAGATCCGGATCAATCCCGGAAACATCGGAAGCCGTGACCGGGTGAAGGCCGTAGTGGACTGCTGCCGGGAGCGGGACATTCCGATCCGGGTAGGGGTGAATTCCGGCTCGGTGGAAAAGGATATTCTGGAGAAGTACGGCCATGTGTGCCCGGAGGCCCTGGCGGAGAGCGCCCTGCGGAATCTGCGGCTGATCGAGGATATGGATTATGACAATCTGGTGGTTTCCATGAAATCCTCGGATGTGAGGATGAATTTCGATGCCCACCGCATTGCAGCGGCGAAGACGGAGCACCCGTTTCACATCGGCATCACAGAGGCCGGCACCATGAAACGGGGGAAACTGAAATCCGCTGCCGGCATCGGTGCACTGCTCCTGTCGGGCATCGGAGACACGATCCGTGTATCCCTGACTGCCGACCCGGTGAACGAGGTCATCTTCGCCAGGGAACTGCTGGAGGTCATCGGTCTCAGAACCCCGCGGGTGGAAATTGTTTCCTGCCCTACCTGCGGCAGAACCAGAATCAATATCGAAAAATTAGCAGAGGATGTGGAGCAGCGTCTGCTGGAGACTCCGGACATTCCACGGGGCCTCAAGGTGGCGGTGATGGGCTGCGTGGTCAACGGCCCGGGAGAGGCCCGGGAGGCCGACTACGGTGTGTGCGGCGGTGACGGTAAGGGATTGATCATTGCGAAGGGAAAGGTACTGGAGACCGTGCCGGAGGGACAGCTTCTGGACAGCCTGATCCGCACGATCCGGGAAAACGAAAGGAACGCATGAACAGACTGATTCGTGAAAATGTCAATTGGAAACGGCTGGATGCACTGGAGCACAGCGCATATGAATGTGTCATTCAGGACGCATATATCGCCCGGGAAACCGGGTTTCTTCACGTGGTTCTGGGACTGAACTTCATCGTGCCCTGGGAGGACGAGCGTCATCTGAAGCAGGCTGTGGTGAATGCAATGGAAGGACTTCCGGGGGCGAAGATCGAATACCGCTATGACCGGGAACACATGGCGCTTTCAGAAGAAGACATCATCCGGCTCTACCTGCCCCGGCTTCTCGCCCTCTCGTCCAGTTCCCTCAGGAATGCGGTGAATCCGGAAGAAGTCAGCATCCGGGAGGATGAGGTGATCCTGAAATCCTTCAGTGAACTGGCGACCGGCCGGCTGAACCGGGAAATGGCGCCGGAGCTCAGCGCCGGTCTGAACCGGGAGCTGGGCATCCGGGCCCGGGTTCGATTCTGTTTCGATGAGGAATGCCGGCCGGAGCCGGAGAAGGAAGTCATCGAGAGCTATGCGGCGGAGGATTCTCCCACTGCAGGGCTCCGTTACGAGGATCCGGTGGCTCCTGGTGCTCCGTGGGGTGACGCTTCGGCGGAAGAAGCACCGACGGCGGACCAGCTTCTGGAGGCCATGGGGGGCATGCCGGCGCCGGAGGAAGAAGGACAAAATATTACGGAGGCGCCGTTCGACTTAGCGGCGGAAGTCCGCCGTCCGAAGACCGTTCGCAGAAAGGCGAAGTCGAAAGCTCTTCGCCCGGGTTCCGAAGTGGGGAACCCGGATCTGCAGCCGGTATTCGGCCGCCGGATCAACGGCGTATCCACGCCTTTGAAAATGGTGAACTCCGAAAGCGGCCATGTGATCGTAGAAGGAATCATCTTCCACATCGAGACGAAGCCGATCAAGAATAACAAGGTGATTCTCACAATCCTCATTACGGACAAGAAAGGCTCCACCTGCCTGAAATCGTTCATGAAGAACGAGAAATGGGAAACGGTGGGGGAGAAAATCCACGAAGGAGATTACATTGTGGCGGAGGGGGATGCCGAGTTCGACAAGTTCGAACGGGCGGTGGACGTTATGGTCCGCAGCATATGGAAGGGCACCGTACCGAAGCGGCAGGACCACTGGAAAGACGGAAAGCGGGTGGAACTGCACTGTCATACGAAGATGAGCGCCATGGACGGCCTGAACGAGCCGGATCAGATTGTGAAAATGGCCGCTGCCTGGGGACAGCCCGGCGTGGCCATCACGGACCACGGCGTGGTACAGAGTTTCCCGGATGCGGCGAATACGGCGGAAAAACTGGCGAAGAAGGGTACCAACATCAAGGTTCTCTACGGCATGGAAGGCTATGTCTTCGATGACAGGGACTGCATCCGGGAGGACGGCAGCATCGAATACAAGAAAAAGCCCACCAACCACATTATCCTCCTGGTCAGAACCCAGGAAGGAATGAAGAACCTCTACAAGCTGGTTTCCATCTCCCATCTTCAGTATTTCTATAAGCGGCCGAGACTGCCGAAGTCGGTACTGGCCAGGTACCGGGAGGGGCTCATCATCGGTTCCGCCTGTGAAGCCGGGGAGGTATACCGGGCCATTGAGCGGGGGGATTCTCCGGAGGAGCTGGAGGAACTGGCTTCCTTCTACGATTATCTGGAGATTCAGCCCAGGATCAATAACCGGTTCCTGGTGGAGAAGGGGGTCTACACCGAGGAGCAGCTGCTGGAGAACAACCGGAAGATCGTGGAACTGGGAGAAAAGCTGGGAAAGCCGGTGGTGGCCACCACAGACGCCCATTACAGTGAACCGGACGCTGCCATTTACCGGAATATCCTGCTTTATGGCATGGGATTCAAAGATGCGGAGAACGGACAGGGACTTTACCTGCGCACCACCGACGAAATGATGGAGGAATTCGCTTACCTGGGAGAAGAGAAAGCCCGGGAAGTGGTGATCGAGAATACGAACCGCATCATGGATATGGTGGATGAGGGCATCCGGCCGGTGCCGAAGGAGAAGTGCCCGCCGAAAATCGACGGTGCCGAAGAAGAGCTGGAAAACGAGTGTTACCGGCGGGCGAAAGAGCTGTACGGTGACCCTTTGCCCCCGGAAATCGAGGAACGGCTGAAAAC
>OCTW011110362.1_pt1 | contig 15859 bp, 16 predicted proteins | sample 1539671 | NCBI WGS metagenome assembly OCTW01 (sample SAMN02144230, study PRJEB22623) | gut metagenome | biome: sheep rumen | host: Ovis aries | place: New Zealand
GTTAACCAAAAAGAAAACAGCGAAGCCGATAACTGCAATTATAATAAAAATAATAGAATTATCCAATTTTATCTTCACTTCCTTTGCTTATAATTTCATCAATAGCATAAAGTTTATTTGCTTTAAGCCAAAAAAACATATTTTTTACAGTCACACCGTTAAAAGTAGGAATTTTTATAACCCTCTTGTTTGCGTTATACAGACAAACAAGCGTAGGAACAATCCCTGTGTTGTTTTTTACTTTAATATAAGCAACATCATATCTTTCAGTATAAAACTGCAAAAAGCTGTTTTCATAGGCTGTGAGTTTACTGTTCATTATTTTTTAATAAAGCGTTCAGTAACGCTTCTTTTTGTTGCGGAGAAAGTTGAGATAAAACATCTTCAGTTTCCTTCTTTTGTTCTGATTTATCAGGCGTTTCAATTATAGTTGTTTCAAGGGCTGTAGTTTGTTGTGTATCACTTAAGACTTCTGTCTTGTGTTCTGTAATACTCTCATTTACAGTTGCCTTTGCTTCGCTTGGTTTATCCTGAACTTCATCATCAAGAAGATAACCGTATTTTGCTCTTGCTTTCGCAAGCATTTTTTCTTTCTTTTTCTCTTGCTTTAATTGTTTTTTTGAAGGCTTATTATCATCCCTTGCTTGAACAGGTATTGTTTTGCCTTGTGGCAAAGTAGTTGTATCTACAACCTTAACATTGTCGTTGCTCTTTTTTGATTTTTTTTCGTGAGCTGCTTCCCATTCTGCATCAGAAACATATTTAATAGGCTTGCTGAAACAAACAAAATGCCTATACCAATATGGTGCAATGTGTTCCGCAGACAAATCGTTAATTTTAATAAAACCAAAAAAGCCGATAATTCCTGCTTCTACAATAACAATATAGCTTGCTATATCTTGTGTTATCGGAGTATATTTAGGCAGAAAAATATATGTTGGAATTACGGTAAGTGCTATGAGAACAGAAAATATCCACTGTCTAAAAGTAAGACCATAGAACTTTTCATTATAATCACTGATTTCTCTAAACATAATAATTTCGATTTCATCCATTATTATTTACCCCCTTCCAAAAAATTCTTTACTTAATTGTCCTGCAAGTCCAATAACGGCTGAAAACAGACCGTTCATAAACATAATTGATATAATAAGGCTGATACCGCCGTTCAAATTTGTTCCTAAACCACTAAGCCCTTTAGCATAGACAAACAATCCTATATATATGACAACCGCCTCGAAACATACACCTGCGAAATTCATAAAGAAGGAAATTGCCTTTCCTCTGAAAGTTTCGCCCTCTGCGGCCAAGGCAATAGGAATTGGTGAAATCATCATATATATTAATAATTTAATTGCTCTTAAAAATACTTGTGACAATATCATAATGATAGTTGCAAGATATGGAATAGCAAGTATCAAAAACAGAGCTGCGTATAAGTATTGTTTAATACCACCCTCAGCTTCACATATGGCTGCGAGTTGTTCAGGAATACCACTCATTGAAGATACAGAAGCCAAAGACATACTTGCCTTAACAGGTGCTAAAATACTATTTTGAACGACAGATGCAATCGTCGAAAACCAAGTGAAAGAATTTTGTATAAAATATACAAGCATAAAAAACACTGCTCCTTTTAATACAATTCTTTCCCAAGTAATTCTTTCAACACCGTCTTGTGTCATTTTTATAATATTTATAAAAAAGAACAAGGTAAGTAATGACAAGCCTACAGGAACTAAGGCTTGGTTTATGTTTTCAACATATCCCCACAAGTTAAAATTATTTTTAAGATAATTAAAATCAAGCAAGTTTTGTATTGTGTTAGTAAAATCGTTGCTATCGACTGTAATTCCAAGAAGTGAAAATGTAAAACCATAAAGCATCTCAAAAAACTTTTGCATTTATCATCTTCCTTTCAAGTTACAATTAATATTAAAGTCCGAATACATCAGGTGACTTACCGAGTGCTGCCACCATAGCCCCTGCCATAAGTGTTTGTAATCCTCTTGTCTTTCCTTCGGCATCCTCACGCTGCCAGCCGAGAGCAAACATTACACCCCCAACCAACATAATAACAAGACCGATTTTAACAAGCCACTCACAAGCAAAATCAACAAAGCCGTCGATTGTCGATGTGTCAGCGGCGAAAACTCTTGTAGGTGCAAGACCTACGAGTAAACCCATACAAACCTTTGCAATAAAAGCAGGGATTTTCTTTGTGAATTTAACTTTCTTAGCTTCCCTGCAAACGCCTTCGGCATCAAACATAAACTTATACATCTTATTAGTTGCATCAAGTTTTTTCTTAAAAATAAAACTCTTAATCTTATTCATAACAGTTCCTTTCCGTACAACAAATTGTACAATTACTTCTTTTTCATTTTTTTGCTAACAACAACAAAAACAATAACAAATGCTACAAGAATAGCACCCATAAGAATAAGCTTCTTTTTGCTGTCACCGCTTGTATCAGCTTCAACGGCTGAAAGTATTGGTTTAACTGTATTTACAGTTTCATAAAGTGTATTATTCATATTCTTTTCCTTTCTGTTTAATTATGGATTTATACACGCACCACTTGAATTAAAACGGTATGTTTTACCTTTGTAGACGAGATTTGATGTTCTCATTTTGCCTGAGCTTTCAAAATAGTACCAAGTTTTGCCAATCTTTTGCCAACCTGTTACCATAGCTCCACCGTTGCCAAGATAATACCAATCACCTTTATATTTGAGCCAACCTTTGTGCATTTCGTAATTTGTATCGAAATACCACCAACCCTTACTTGCTTTAGGCTGTACCCAACCCTTCACAAAAGCACCCGATGAACCTGCATAACAGGTTTTTAAAGGCTCGGTTTCTTTATTTCTTAATCTATACATAACAAAAGAATTATGAGCCATAACTCCGTTATTATAAAAATAATATTTTTTACCATTAATAACAGCTTCGGTACTTCTAAGGTCTTTGCCATTTACGGAATAGTGCCACTCATTATTTGTTTGATACCAACCATTTTCGTATGGATAAGCATAGACGGCTGCGAATACGCTTGTTGCACTGAACATTGTCAGTGTTGCCATTCCTATGGCAATGATTGTTTTGATTGCTTTTTTCATTCAAATCACCTTCCATAGTCATTTGTCTAAATTTACAATTACACCTTGTTAACCCACACAGCGTGAAGAACATAGCGTTCATTATCATCTGCATTAGTACAAGTTGAAAGAGTAATCATATTGTCGTTTGAATATATTTCGGCATTAATGCCTGATATTTTATTATTTTGGAACACAAACTCTGAATATTTTTCAATGTCGGTAACATACGGATTATAAATATTTTTACTGTCAGCATTTACAATGTGCAGTGATAAAACTTTATATTCTCTTATTTCTCCGTTTGGTAAATAAATATAAATAATATTATGAGCATTATAAAACTCACTATTTGAATATTTTTTTATTTGTGAGAACATCGTTCCGTTCATAAGATTATGACCGTAAATAACCGTGTTCTTGCAAGTAAACGGATTTGAGATATTCGCATCCACAAATACTGTACCGCCACGAGAATATCCACCATAAATGTTTCTTTTCAAGTATTTATCGTTATTACTTGAATGAACTACAGGAAAGTTTATGTTTGTGTCAGGAACTCTTATCCAAGCACAAACATCAGAGTTTATAGATAGAAGTTTATTCCAATCAATAGAAAAATCGCTATCACTATAAGGACTTTCTTTTGTATTTGAAACAATTTCACCAATTATTTCGTTTTGTGTATCAAACACTTCGTTATACTCTTTAAATTCATTTAAAAGAATATATCCACAATACGAAAGTAAGCTCAATATAACGATTAGAAGCAAGCAAAGAATAAACATTGATGTTTTTTTCTTAATAATACTCACCCCCGATTATTTGTTTAATAAACCTACAAAGGAAGTGCTTTCGCACTCCCTTTGTATTGAGTTTTTAATTAAGCGGCCTGAGTAAGAGAAACTGTGTAGTTAAATGCACCGTGCCAACTACCTGCCGTTGCCTGATTAGTCTTAACATTAACATTGAATACTGCGTTGTCATTAAATGTAGGTGTTACATTCTTATTAACATCTGTGCCTGTAGCACTTGAAGTAGGAACAACGAACTTTGTGTAATCCTGTGTTACAGTTGCGGTAATATCAGACTTACCTGACTGTGACATTGTAAACGAAGCATCAGGAACAACATTAATAGTGGTTGTACCTGCAATATTACCCTTTACCTTGCCCTTGCCTTCTGCAACATAATAGCCGTTTGCATCAGCAGTACCGCCCATAATAAGAACGGTAGGAAGTCCAACGAGAATATCACCGTCAACAAAGCCGTGTTCGTCAGCTTCGGGGTTTGTCGGGTCATACACATCTGAGCCTTCTGCGATTGTGCCGTAAACATCAACATTGTTCTTAATTACATCGCCCTGCTTTGTAACACCGTCAACTGTTGTGTCGGGATTAAGAGCATCAATAGTTCTGTACTCTGAATGTTCATTCTGAGTGGTATCGTTACCGACTACGGTATATGTACCGTCGGTAAGGATAGTAATGTCGTTTGCAACTGAGCCTGTTGAATTAACATAATCGGCTGCGAACACGCTTGTTGCACTGAACATTGTCAGTGTTGCCATTCCTATGGCAATGATTGTTTTGATTGCTTTTCTCATAATTTTTCCTTTCTGTGCTTTAAGCACTTGCGTTTCTTAGGTCGCCACCTTTATTGATTTATCGCACTGCTTGAATAATAAAAATACTGTTATAAATATTATTAATATTGCCTATTATGAAAAATAATCTTTAGCGGCGAGGTGATAATTAACTAATGCCTTTGAAATCATTGCTTCTGTTGTATTATTAGTAACAAAAAGTTTTGCAAAGAATAAACCATTTGTTGTAATGCTTTTCTCACCAAAAGCAATAGTAAAATCTTCATTTAAAGAAGAAGCCTTAAATCCTGAAAGTTGAACTCCGTGATAATTTCCATTGTGTACAGGAACTAAAGTTAACCCGTTAGTTACTGTTAAAGTTCCGTTATTATAAGCTGTGTCAATTTCATCCTGAGTAGCACCGCCGAAATAAAATTTAAGTTCAGGAGTAGCCTTAAAAATCATACTACCATTCATTGATAAGTTGGTTGGATTTTTCGTTAACGATGAATTGATGTCATTACTTGTAATATTAATAAATGTTGGGTCATAATAACTATTTTCAATTTTGTCATTTATATAATAATTAAAATAGTCTTTAGTTACCTGACCATAATCAAGTAAAGTGCCACATAATTTTGTTAATTTAATATCATAATTATTGGCAATTACATCTTTACAATAATCAGCTATCGAAGTTTCAATAACTGTTCCAATTTGATTATTAGAAGCGTCTAACACACTTACTTTAATCTTTTCATTTATCTGTGCAGGTGTCATATTAATAGTATCAAGAATATAATAACCTGCATATTGTCCGTCAGCTTGTGTGTTTGTCAAATTATAAGTTACTGTACCCTCATTGTAAGCTTCATTAACATTTGCATCTTGATTGTATGTAACTGAAACCTTGGTAGCATTAGGATAAGCTTCGGGATTAATATAAATTGTTGTTCCAATCTCCTCAGTTAAAGTAATATCTTGTGCCCAAGATACAATATTAGGAGTTGTGGCTAATGTTTTAGGAGCGGTAAATGTTTTCAACATTTCTTTGTTTCGAGTTATGTTTTCCTGAGTAGCGTTCTTTACCTGAATATTCATTACAAAAGAACTATTCCAACTACCTGCCGTCAGGCTCGTAGCTTCAACCTTGCCTGTAGTTGTTGTGCCTGTTGCAAGCTCGGCATTATTAAAAACCGTTTTTACCTGAGAAACGCTTGCAGTTATATCATTTTTACCACTTTGATGAAGGTCAATGGTTGAACTATCAGGCTCTACAGTTAATACATCGCTACCTGACATATCTCCTGATACTGCTACTGAATAATCACCGATATATTTACCTTCTGATGTCGGTGTACCACTTACTATTACAGTTGTCGGAACGCCTACTGTAATATTGCTGTTATCAATAGTGAGGTATACATCTGTAGATGATGTTCCTATACCCTTTTCAGCATAAGTGGTTTGTGCGTTTTGTGCGGTGTCTACACCCACCGTCGTGTCATTCGCTATTGAGCCGACACTCGATGCGAATACGCTTGTTGCACTGAACATTGTCAGTGTTGCCATTCCTATGGCAATGATTGTTTTGATTGCTTTTCTCATAAGCAACTCCTTTCATAAAATTTATTTCTCAACAACTAAAGTTGTTTTGAGCGTGTGAGTAACAGGCTTAGTTGCCTGTTTAAGAAGGGCTTGCTTTTGTTTAGTACGATATTCATTAAGTAATGAGTAATCATAATCTGTGGCAATCACTATAAGTTCGTGGTCGCCTTCTGACAAGCCTTCCCAAAGGTTTAATGCTGCTTGTTTGTTCGGCTCAATTACTCCGATAGTTTTTACAGCATTAGAGCTTTCATCTGTTATATAAAAAATGCCGTCTCTGTTTTCAAAATAAATAAGCTCGTTGTCAATGTAAACCTCATAAGAAATATAATAATTTCCTTCGTTTTCTTTGACATTAAGAAGTCGAATATATGGGTTATCACTCGACAATTGCGTTTTTTCATTAAACGGCACATAGTAGCATAGTGGTGCTTGTTCTTGGTCTGATTGTGTCGTTGTGTCTGTTATATCATCATCAATAATGTCAATTGGATTGAAGTCATCAGGACATCCTTTGAATAAAAATAATATCAACAGCACACAAATCAACGGAATTAATAAAAGCAAAGGATTAAAGGTTGTAACCTTTAAGAACTTGTTATCTCCTATCCAAGCATAACCATATATATGCCTATTTGCATCTTTTCGGACATCATAATCTTTATAATCTTTATTGCTCGGCTCGTCAGAATTGCAAGGTAACAACAGTGTAGATTTACCGTAAATTTTCTTTTTGTTCTTCTTTTCAACAAGTTCGTTATAACCCTTGTAGTCTTTATAACGCAACTGTCTCTTTCTGATACGACCTGCAACTATTAATGGTGTGTCAATTTCATCTTTAAGCTTCTCAAAAGACTTTCTCTTTAACAGTAGAATTTCATCCTGCTTTCTGTGAAGCTTTTTGTACTTATAATCGTCCTGATTTTCAGACGGTATGTGTGCTTCTACAAAATCTCTCGCATCAGCTACAGTATACAAATTAAACTTTTTCATTTTTTTACTTTCCTTTTCATTTCATTTTGTTTTAGTTACCCGATTATTCGTTACAAAAATCAGGCTCGTCAAAGCGTTTATCATATGCCTGTTCCTCTGCATATCTACGCTCTGTTGCTTCACGCATTGCGGCCATATCTTCATAATAGTATTCATTGAAATCAAATTTCCAACCTATTATGTCGTAACCATCGTTTTCATTTAATTGTTCTGAATATATGGGTTTAAGCTCAGTATTAAGTTCGGGAACATTGTAAAATTCACCACTCCAAAACATACGACCATAGCGTTCAAACCATTCAACTAAAGCAAAAACAGTGTCATAGTTAGCTGATGATGATACCGCTTCAATAAGCTCGTCATAGTTGTATTCTGTTACATCCATTGTTTGTACTCCTTCCGTAGTCATTTGTCTAAATTTACGCAAAAAGAGAGAAACCAACTCTTTTGGCTTCTCTCATATATACATTGTAGCAAACAAACAAGCGTTTGTCAATAATTATTTTATATTATTATTGTTGTTTTTACTACGTTGCTCTATAATTTCGCTTGCAAGTTTATTGTCTAAAATTAATTTAAGAACACAAACAAGGATGCCTAACAAAACAAAAGCAACAAACACAATGCCCGAATTAAAACTATCTCCTGTTTCAACAACACCTGTCACCACAGGTGCTTCCTGCGGTGTTGAGGCTGTTGACACAATAGGCTCGTTAGGAATATCGGGCTTTTCGTCAGGAGCGACAGGTGCTTCAATTTCATTCAAAATATAAAGGTAGTCTACAAATATTACATCTTCTGTCATAATGCCTGTAGCATTGTCAGGTGTTTTATAAAGCGAATAACCTTCAATGTTTTCTGCTTCTGTCGTATATTCTTGATTAATCTTACCCTCTATTGTTTTGCTTTCAGCAATGCAATTACCGTCTAAATCAAGATAGTTGACAACGACGGAAGTTGGCTTAAGAGAATAATAATAAACAACATCCTCGCTATTTTCGTGAAGAATACCCGATGCGTTTTCAGGAGTTGCTACAAGAACATAATTTTCAAACTCTTTTGCCTCTGTTGTATATTCTGTTAATGCTTTTCCTGATATTGTTTCAGGAGTACACAGTTCTTCATTAGTGTCAATATCAATATATTTAACATTTAATTCTACATCGGCAAGGTCATACTGAGCATATAATGTTTGGCTTAAAGCTGTTGCTTTTTCTAAATTTTTAAGCTCACCGTTTGATTGTTTAACAGACCAACCTATAAACTTATAATCGTTTTTATGAGGCGTATCAGGAAGCTCAAAGTTCTCATTGTGTATACAATAAATATCCTTTTGCTCTGTGCCGTCGCTAAAACATCCCCCGTTAGCATTAAAAGAATATTTGTGTAATGCAATTTGATGTATTTCACTTAAATTATTATAGCTCATATTTGCATCAAGATATTCTATCGCTTCCTCTTTTGACATACCTGTAGACATTAATCTTGATGCATATAAATCTATAAGGTATTCATCTGAAATATATATGTTTTTTGCGGGCAGAAGATTATTATATGTATAATTACTCAGTCCATTATTGTAGCCAAGATAGATAACATTATCCATTTCATATACAATATTATTAAAATCTACAGGCTTACCATATGAATAATAAAAATTATGGGTATAATTTATATTTCCATTGCTACCACCGCCTGAATTACCGCTATACATACCAATGGCTACAGCGTCAACATATTCACCAAAAACAATGTTTTTGTTTGCTTGTGTCTCAGAGTTATAGAAAAAAATATCATCAGTAATACTACCTATGCTTCCTAACTCGTTTGTCTCACCTGTCGGATTTATATATACGCTTTTATTCATTATATCCCACAACTGATTAGAAACTTTCCCATATATTTCAGCAGGAACAGGACAGATGAATTTATCTGTTGCGTAAAAGCCTGCCTTTAAAGAGTTGGAAAAACTATAATTTGTACTTGGAAGCGTTATTTTTTCAGCTTTAATTAATGTATTTATTTCTATAGGTTCTATTGGTTTATCAGGAAAAACTATTTCTTTAAATCCCTGTGCAAAGTTATTAATTGCTACAACAGGATAACCCTCTAACCTTTCAGGGAAAATAAATTTAATATTAGATACATCCTGTTCTGCATATTTAAAACCGTTTATAACAGCTTTATCATCAACAATTTCATAAATTAAATTATTTTCATCGCCGTAAAGTACATCATTTACAGCCGATACAGGAATTGTTGTTGAGAAAGTAAATATAACAAGTATCAAAGCTAAAACAATCTTAATTTTTTTCATAATTCTAATCCTTTCTTAAATATCTGTTATGTCCTTATCTATTGTGTTAATTAAGTCACGAACTTCATTTGGGTCAAAGTTCAATTCTATTAGTACATCTTCTGTACCGCCCAACTCGATTAAATCCATTAACACCGACCTTGCTCCCTCGATTTCACATCGGTTATCAATATAAGCGTTGATTAATGTAAACGCATCTTCGTGTAATCGTTCCTTTTTGTTTCTTTCAAATTCAATATACTCTTTTGCTTTTTCAAGGTCATCGGTTAACTCACCATACATCTTGTCACTGATGTTTCCTGCAAGATAACTGTGGATTTCGTTTATCCATTTATATTCAAAATCGTGCTGTTCCGAAGGACAGCCTATACGCCAATATTCCTTCGCAAACGACTTGAACACTTCTTTATACTTATTGATAAACTCCGTCCATTTGCAGACTGCTTCATCGCTGCCTTGAACACCGTGCGAGACTTCTACATTGTTGTATATAAACTTACAGAAGCGATAATAATTGTCGCCGTCTTTAATCTCTTTGTCGAACTCTGCATCTGATATACGACACACAGTAACCACAGCATCGTAATCAGTATCATAGGTGTCTATGTCTGATATGTCGTTATAATTCATATATTCCTGAATTGTCATAATAAATTCTCCTTCGTGTAGTCATTTGTCTAAATTACGCAAAAAGAGAGAAACCAACCCTTTTCGGCTTCTCTCTATAATAATCATAATACGCAAACAAGCGTTTGTCAAGACTTTTTTATTAATATTCGTCAGTAATATCAGGCTCGTTGTCAAAACCCAAATATTGATTACCTTGTCTGAAACAACCGTCAACGGCTCTTTCTCTTTCAATATTTTCAAAAACATAAAGCGTACCGCTTCTTGTTTTGAAAGACACTTCGGGTGAAGGAAGATAATTCACATCACCTAAAGTTGTATTTGGGTCGGAAATGTTTGTGTTTATTGACATTTTGTTATCCATTTTAAAATGATAACTTCCGTCGGGATTTTTAGTAAGCTCTCCCTTTGCTCCGATATAAGCTTGAAGCGAAGGATTTGATGTTCTTTCTAATTTGCAACGCATAGTTTGTTCTCCCATTAATTAAGGATTTACACAAATACCATTTGAATAAAACCTGTATGTTTTTCCTTTGTATTTAACGCTACTTGTACACATAGAGCCGTTTGGATTAAGGTAGTACCAACTATTGTGGTATTTCAGCCAACCTGTTCTCATAGCCCCACTATCATTTAGATAATACCAAACATTATTTGTTTTTACCCAACCAACTGCCATAGTTCCGCTTGGCTTTAAATAGTACCAATGATTATTGATATATTTCCACCCTGTAGCCATTGCTCCTGAGCTATTTAGATGATACCAATAATTGCCGACTTTAACCCAACCTGTTTCCATAGCACCATTAGAGGATAAATAGTACCAATAGCCATTGCTCTGTAGCCAACCTGTTAACATTACACCGTCGGCATCAAAGTAATACCATTCATTATTAATTTTTTGCCAACCGCAGACAGATTGTCCGATTGCATCATAATAGTACCAATGATTGTTAAGGTAATTCCACCCTGTAGGCAGACTAACAATCTCTTTGTCGCCACATACCGTACAGGTCTTTGTTATAGTGCCGTCGCCGTTATTGATAACGGTATAATTGTGATTAGTTTCGGGGAGGTATTCATCAACATATTGATTACCGCAAACTTTACAATTATGCACGGTATATCCACCCTCTGTGCAAGTAGGCTTAACAACTTTGTCTACATAAGAATGACCTGTAGCCTCTATTATGTTTGTTCTGTAGCTATACTGACACTTTGTGCATTTATATAAGGAATACCCTTGTGTAGTACAAGTAGGATTTACTTTTGTAATACTATAGCTGTGTCCTGTCGGTGATATAGAAACAGTTTTCGTCTCACCGCAGGATGTACAGGTGTATGTTCTCTCCCCTGCCTTTGTGCAGGTAGCTTTTTTCGTTACAGTACCACAGTTCCAAGTGTGTGTATGAGTTGTTTCAATATACTTAAAATTCCCTGACCATTTTCCGCAGTTAGAACAACTCCAACATTCATATCCCGAAGGGCATTTTGAATAATATTCTTCCCAAGAAATGCTGCCATTGTTGACTTTGTTAGCCCACTCTTGCGTTGTGGTATTATAATATTCAATAAGTTTATCCTTGCTTTCAAACCACTTATCCATATTGCCTACTGCAACGGAATGGTTATCTTTAGTTGTACATTTGTCTTTTGCCATAACAGATGTACCGCAAAGCAAAACTGCTATGCACAAAAGAACTGATATTAAATTTTTAATTTTATTCATTTGTTTACCTCGAAACACAAGGAAGGGCTTGTACCCTTCCCTGTTGGTTTTACTTATGTGCTTTTTGCTTTTTTGTTTTCTTGTAAAGAACAACAAAAACGGCAGATAAAATCACAAGCACGCAAAGAATTATAAGAAGGGTTTTAAGTGCGGTGAAATTATCTCCTGTTTTGATAACAGGCAATAATTCGTCATAATATTCAAATGAATATATACCCCCTTCGTTTTCAAGGTCTACACCGTCGGCAAACACGCCGTTTTCATTGATAACAATTTCAACAACCTGTTCTGATAAAGAATATCCAAGCGGAGCTTTGGTTTCTTTTATGTAATAAGTGCCATATCTTAATTTATCGAAAAGTGCTGTGCCTTCATCTTTATTTGCTCCTGATGTAGCAATAAGATTTGTACATTCTTTATCTGAAAAAATAGAAAACTCAAACTCATTTGAAAGAATTGCCTTTTTCGTTTGAATATCACACTTGATTACTCTTACCGATGAATAAATCGGCTCATCCTTCATTACGACCTTTTGTGTATCTTTATCATATGAAACAATAAAATTAATGCTGTTTGCAATCTTAAAGCCATATGGTGCGATGATTTCTGTTAAAGTATATGTCTGACCTTCGATAAGACCATTCACGTAATGAACATCTTTTGTTGAAGTCCAACGGTCGATTTCATTACCGTCGGCATCCTTTACAACAAGCTCCGCTCCTTCAAGCTCCTTATCATTTGTAATATCAACTTTTGAAACAGTAACCTGTTTGTCAATCATATGCACTGTTTGAATTTCAGCAGTATTATTTACCGTAAAGTATATTGTATTTGCAACTGCATATCCAAGCGGAGCAAGATTTTCAGTTAACGAATAGGTCTGACCTACAGAAAGACCTTCAATCTTGTGAATGTCTTTTGTTGAAATCCAACGGTCAATTTCGTTGCCGTCGGCATCTTTTACAACAAGCTCTGCTCCTTCAAGCTCCTTGTCGCCTGTAATTGCAGTTTTGCTGAAATCAAACTCTGTTGTTTTATTAATAATGTCAAGTGATTTTGTATATACTTCTGTAGTATTATCCTCAACCTTAAATGATACAATGTATTGAGCATTGTCAAGAACTAATCCTTCGGTTGTTGAGATTTCCTGTAATGAATAATCACCAATCCAAAGATTGTCAATAGTAAGTGTCGCATCATCGTTTAAGAAATATGTTCCGACAACATCACCCTTTGAATATACAATGCTACCGTCTGACATATCAACAATATCGTTCAGTGCTTTAAGCTCAAAGGAGATTTGCGAATAATCAATATTGTCATAATCAATAAGAGAAGTATCAACGTTGCGTTTTTCTATTGTTTTATTTACAACAATTTCACCTTTTGGTTGAGCGTTAAAGAAATTAACTGCAACAACCGTATCGCCGTCGGCATCAATGTCGTTATCTAAAACATTAGTAACGATAAACGGTTGGGGCGTTCCATTGATTAAAAAGCCGTTAGGATTTTTAATTTCAACTAACTCGTAACTTCCTGCTCTTAATTTAAAAGGCGTTGTAACCGTACCTTTTTCATCATTTGCAGAAGCATAAAGATTATTTGAAGCAGGAACAATATAACCGTCACTGTTAGTCATAAACTCGTTATATTTGCTTGTTCCGACCTTTGCTTCAACATAATCGCCCTTGTTATAAATGACAGAGCCGTTTGCTGTGTTAATAATATCTTCCGTTGCTCTTATTTTGAATGTGGCAGAAGATAATGTAACCTTCTTTTCGCTGTCGGCATCACGCTTAACTATTTTAACAGGTGCTTCAAAAGGTGTGTTGTTAACTACAAGATTTTTCACCTGATGTTCAACAGGGTTTTCGCTTTCATCTGTAGAAATGCTGAAAATGAAGTCGTTACCGCTTGTAAAGTTAACAGGTGTGTTTGTTTCTTTTGCTATATACTGACCGTAAGGGAGATAATCTGTTACAGCATTGCCGTTTTCATCGGACATTACTTTTGCATATGTCGGGCAGATGTTTTCAATGCTGCCGTTCCACACATCATCATATGTGTAACCGTTGTTTAATGCCTTTGTAACATCTGCATAAAGCTTAATTGTAAACTCTGCATTTGGAACGCCTATTACTAAACCTGCACTGCCGTCAGTTCCTTCCTTGAAGATTTTAACCTTCATACTCTTTATAACATCGGTGCTGTTTGTATCATTAATAATAATAGGTGTGTTTTGGTCTTTGTATGAAAGATTTACTACGTATTTGGTATCATCAATAAATGTACCAATAGGAGTATTTGTTTCTTTGACATAATATGAGCCAAGAGGAAGGTTATCCCATACTATTGTAGCTCTTTTACCGCTACCGTCGTTAGTAACATTTGTTGTGGCAACAATTTGGTCTTTCTCATAAAATACTTTGCTGCCTGTTTTTGAGGTTATTTTTTCACCTGCATATAAAGTATATTCCGCTTCATCAATAACAACATCGCCGTATCTGTCATTTGTTTTTGACAAATCAAGCTCTTTAATAAGGTTTATAGTTCCTGTAGGCTCTGTATTTTTTATGGTGTTTGTTGATGTTTCTGCACTTCTGACTGTAACAGTATTAATTTCGGGATTTAATAAAAATCCGTCAGGAGCAGAAATCTCTTTGACATAATATGTTTTAGGCTCTAAATCTTCAAACTTAACCTTACCGCCTCTTGAAGTTGCAGTAGTTAAAAGATTAGAACAGGAAGCATCAGAATATAGTCCAAATGTTGCTCCGTCAACGCTTGCACTGTAATTATCCTGCTTGGTTAATTCTATATTGCCTAACGGAACAATGTTACCGTTGAAGCCAAAACTGATTGGGTCATAATACGCAGAATAAATCAGTTTTTGATATGAAGAATTACCGTTTGGAAAATATAAAAGCAAGTCGCTGTCGTTTCCTGTGTTGTTTTTGTGATATGCACCTAACGGCAATGAAAAGAATTTTGCTGTACATTTTTTGTCAACTGTAATTGTTATGTCGTTTGAATTTGCATTATGGACTATGCGAACTCCATTATTGTCCTGAACAAACGCAGGGTAATCCTTTAAAACGCCATTGCTGTCAGATATTGTCATTGAACGCCCTGCGATTATTGTTCCAACATTCTGAGCATTAAAAGAAGGATAAGTGTTTAACTTGGCTTTGTTTTGTTCAGCTCTTGCACACCACTCATTGTATCCTTCATCGTTGAAATTCCACGAAGTTTCTCTGCCTGTTATAGACCACACTTTTTTCTGACAATAAGCCATATCAAGCCAATCAATGTCGTTACCGTGTACCATATAATAACCTGCAAATATCCACCTTGCTGCTTCTAAAACAGCCTCGTCGCTGATACCACTACGATTTGTTTCAATATGCGAGGACGAAGGACTTGTAACACCGTACTCAATACAAAAAAGAGGGTATGTGTTACCGTCTACCTCTGTAGTGTGTACCTCGTGACCGTATTGCCTTGTAACATCAATCGAAATTTCATCCGCACCGTCAAGCTCACCTAAATTAACATCTGCACCCATTGAAATAAGCGGAAAAGCTGTACAGATTGTAATGAGGACTAACAGCACTGCAATTAACTTCTTAAGTCTGAGATTTGTGTTTTTTAACTTAATCATATTTTTCTTCCTTTCATAAAATTAATAATGTGTATATTGACTGTTTTGTGTACTCCTTTCAATTACACGCAAAAAAGAAGCCAACGAACACATTGACCTCTTTTTACTTGTTTACATAATAATATTAACAATAAATTATTTATTTGTCAAGTTCTAATTTATATATTTGAAATTACCCGACCATTTTCCGCAGTTAGAACAACTCCAACATTCATATCCCGAAGGGCATTTTGAATAA
>OCTW011583094.1_pt1 | contig 15854 bp, 15 predicted proteins | sample 1539671 | NCBI WGS metagenome assembly OCTW01 (sample SAMN02144230, study PRJEB22623) | gut metagenome | biome: sheep rumen | host: Ovis aries | place: New Zealand
GTGGTTTTTTCGTATAGTCATATCTTTTATGACATCATTCATCTCCTGAATAACAGTTTCCACAAAGCGTCTCGCGATCTCATCTGTTTCTTTTCGTGTAGCAGTAATGAATTCTGCCAAATTTTCCGGCTCTTTATAAAAATCCTTTCTTAATTCACAAAACTTATTAATGCATTCTTCGTTAAAATAGCGTATAATTTCTTCCATAAAAGAACATCCCTCCTGGTATAAAGTATTTTAGTGCAAATCAATACCATACCATATGTCGGATGTTCTTTTCTATTGCTCTCTATTATTTTCCGAGGAAAATTTTACGCTACCCTCCCCACCGCAATACGCAGTAGGGAGTACATTAATCAATCAAACAATTATTAGTGATGAAACAATCTGATTCCTGTAAATGCCATTACCATATCATATTTATCACAAGTCTCGATTACATTATCATCTCTTATTGAGCCGCCCGGTTCAGCCACATATTTAACACCGCTTCTATGAGCCCTCTCAATATTATCACCAAATGGGAAAAATGCATCTGAGCCAAGAGATACACCTTCCATCTTGTCAAGCCACTCTCTCTTAGCTTCTCTTGTAAACACTTCTGGCTTAGTTGTAAATACATTCTCCCATGCGCCATCAGATAGGATATCCATATAATCCTCGCCGATATATAGATCTATAGCATTATCTCTATCTACTCTCTTAACATCATCCTTAAAAGGAAGATTAAGCACTTGCGGTGATTGACGAAGCCACCAGTTATCAGCTTTACTTCCAGCAAGACGTGTACAGTGAATTCTAGATTGCTGGCCGGCACCAATACCAATAGCCTGACCATCTTTTGCATAACATACGGAATTAGATTGTGTATACTTAAGAGTAATCATAGCTATAGCAAGGTCAATTTTAGCCTGCTTGGTTAAATCTTTGTTCTTAGTGACGATATCAGAGAAGAAATCATCATCAATCTTAAGTTCATTTCTCCCCTGTTCAAATGTAATTCCAAATACTTCCTTTCGCTCTAACTCCTTAGGTACATAATTCAGATCAATCTCAATTACATTATAATTACCTTTTTTCTTCTGCTTAAGTATCTCTAATGCTTCATCAGTATATCCCGGAGCGATAACACCGTCTGATACCTCTCTCTTAATAATAAGGGCAGTCTCCTTATCACATACATCAGACAAAGATATGAAGTCGCCAAATGAAGACATTCTATCAGCTCCTCTTGCTCTTGCATAAGCGTTGGCAAGGGGTGTGAATTCAAAGTCCATATCATCAACCCAATATATCTTCTTCTCTACATCTGACAGTGGAAGCCCAACCGCTGCTCCTGCAGGAGATACATGCTTAAATGAAGTTGCGGCAGGAAGTCCTGTGGCCTTCTTAAGCTCACTGACAAGTTGCCAGCCGTTAAATGCATCAAGGAAATTGATATATCCCGGCTTGCCACTAAGCACTTTGATAGGTAGCTCGCCCTCTTCCATAAATATTCTTGATGGCTTCTGATTAGGATTACAGCCATACTTAAGTTCTAATTCGTTCATTATTATCCTCCTAATGTAAGTTATTGCACAAAAACATTATTTATTCTTATTAACAATTCTACTCTCATATGTACCGTCTGCAATGTTGATATACCTTACAAATAACGACACCTTGTTATCTTCGTTAAGATTATCCCATAACATCTTGGTATATTCGTCAATGTCGTCAACTACATCCACAAGCTTCGGCTCACCCTCAAAACTTGGAAGTGGATTGCCATCGCTCATATAAGTATGAATAAAACGACCTTCACCTGCAGCAGGATTCTCATATGCAAATGTATATCTGTTGCAGGAAGACTCATCGCCGTTATTACTCTTAAGGATAGACATAGCATAGTTATATGTGCCATTATCTATATGCATTATCCCGGAGATTCTCGGTGTCAGGTTAGGAGCATCCGGTTCGAACTTCCTTGAACGAAGAGATTGTTCAAAAGTCTGTTGCTTATCCATTCCCTCATAGATAGTATCAGTCTGGTCGCCGTTTGTCACAATTGTCTTATTGCCCAGCACTCTTACAGGTGAATAGATTATAAGAGAAGGATCTTCCATCTTAGATTCATCGAAAGCCTGAGTTCTTATTCCCTCACCGTCTTCCACAAAAATACGATTACGGCTGTTAGCACTTCTTCCCATTATAAAATATCCGCATACAGCAAATTTGCCGTTAGGCGACTTGCCTATAACAATTCCTCTGCCAGGATATGAGTTAGATGATAATTCTTTTGCAATTGATAATTTTTCCATATTCTTTCTCCTATATAAATACGTATACGCTATCGTCAAGTATTATAACACAATTCTATTTCTAATAGCATATGAAAATAAAGTATGATTATAAATTATGATAAAATGATTGACAGGGGTCCTTTTGTCAACCCCTGTCAACCTGTCAACTATAATTCTTTTTCAAAAAAGCATTGTATTTCTGAAAATGGTTGCAACCGAAGAATCCTCTGCTTGCAGAAAGCGGACTTGGATGTGCCGCCTCAAGAATGAACGCTTTAGGATTATTAATAATCTCCTTCTTACTCCTTGCGAAATTACCCCAGAGCATATAACATATTGGTCTGTCAATCGTATCTATGTACTTTATTACATTGTCTGTAAATATACCCCAGCCACTATCTTTGTGCGAATTAGCCTCATGCTCCCTTACCGTCAGTACATTATTGAGAAGAAATATGCCTTCATTTGCCCAGCTTGTAAGGTCGCCACTATCCGGCATCCTGCAATCATATTCCATCTCTATTTCTTTGTAAATGTTGCATAAAGAAGGAGGCTTTCTTACACCTTTTGGCACAGAAAAAGCAAGACCCATAGCCTGTCCAGCCTCATGATATGGATCCTGCCCAATAATAACCAACTTAATATCATTAATGTCTGTTAATTCAAATGCTCTAAATATATTCTCCTTGGGAGGAAATACGGTGTTGTTATTATATTCCTCATCAACAAAAGAAGCTAGATTCCTGTAGTAATCCTGCTTTTTTTGTTCATCAAAGAATTCTTTCCAGCCATTTTCAATATTATAATCTAACAGGTACATTTCTATCCCTCAAATATTCTTTTAATTCTGAAATCTCTAATTCCTTATAGTGAAACAAGCTTGCCGCCAATGCAGCTTCGGCGCCTCCGATTGTAAGAGCATCATAGAAATGTTCTTTAAGTCCGGCACCACCAGATGCAATTACAGGAATAGATACAGCATCGGATATTGCTTTCGTAAGCTTGATATCATATCCAGCCTTGGTACCGTCACAATCCATACTGGTAAGAAGAATCTCACCTGCGCCCCTTTTTTCAGCTTCTATTGCCCAATTCACAGCATCGATTCCACAATCTATTCTTCCACCGTGTTTATAAATATTCCATCCGCCATCATCTCTTTTCTTGGCATCAATTGCTACAACAACGCATTGCGAGCCAAATTGACTTGCAGCCTCACTAATCAGATTGGGATTATCAATGGCTGACGAATTAATACTTATCTTATCTGCTCCCTCTCTAAGAAGCAGCTTGAAATCCTCTACAGTTCTAATTCCTCCACCAACAGTAAAGGGAATAAACACATTTGCCGCCACCGCTCTAACCATATCAACGACAGTGTCTCTATTATCGGAGCTTGCTGTTATATCGAGGAATACCACTTCATCCGCTCCCGCTTCATCGTAAGCCTTAGCGACTGATACAGGGTCTCCTGCATCCTTTAGGTCAACAAAATTAATACCTTTTACAACTCGTCCGTCTTTGACATCTAAGCATGGAATTATTCTCTTAGTATGCATATTATATCTCCGTAAAATTCTCAAGTATCTTAAGTCCAATTGTTGAACTTTTCTCTGGATGAAACTGACAGGCAAAAATATTATCTTTCTCTATTGAAGCATGAACATTAACACCATAATCACAGCTTGCTGTAACAATTTCTTCATTCCTGGCTCTAAGATAATAAGAATGAACAAAGTACACAAAGGCTCCGTCATCAATACTGCGAAAAAGCCTACCATCATTATGTAGCTTCAAAGAGTTCCAACCAATATGAGGAACCTTAAGATTGTTATCATCAGGAAACCTTACAATCTCACCTTCAAGAAGAGAAAGTCCTTTGACATCAGGACTTTCCATAGATCTTTCAAATAGAAGTTGCAACCCCAGGCATACACCAAGAAATGGTATATTCTTCTCACAGACTTCATAAATCGCTTTATCAAGTTCATACTTTCTTAGCTCATTAATTGCATATTCAAATGAGCCAACACCAGGAAGGACTACTCTGTCAGCGTTAAGTATATCATGATAGTCTCTTGTACAAATTGCTTTCTTACCTATATAATCAAATGCTTTCTGAACACTTTTTAAGTTGCCTGCATTATAATCAATTATTGCTACCATTGCCTTCCATTCCTAACGCCTTAAGTTTATCACTAATTGCTACTGTATACTTGGTTCTGCCCTTTATCTCATATAGTTTTGCCGCCTCTTCTTTAGTCGTTCCAAACTGGTCTTTAAGCTGACCAGCAATCATTGATTCTACGCCATCATATTCAGCAGTAATACCATATTCTTTGGCTTTCTCATAGTTCTCATTATATCTTCCTACACCCACGACAAGAGCATCGAATGCATTCATATAGTCCTTCTTCGCCATAAATGTATCATACTCTTTCTTCTTATTCTGCAAATCAGCAAGAAGACGAGCTTTATTCATTATCTCTGTATCTTCTTCAGATAATGAACTAATTCCTGCCAAACTATTGTATGCATCAATATAATTACCTTGTGAGTATAGACTCTTAGCTTCACTTATCGCACTTCTTTTACTAAAAATATTGCTTCCAATTATTAATAATGCAACTAAAGTTCCAACAAGTAATACGAATACAACAAGAACTTTAACTGGTATTTTATTAGATTTATCGCTTTGCAAAAATGTTGCAAGTTTGCCAGGTTTTTTCTCTTGTTTTGCTTTTTCTGCTTTTGCAGCAGCTTTAGCAGCTTTCTTTTCTTCTTTAGCCGCCTTCTTAGCGGCCTTCTTCTCTGCTTTAGCTTCTGCCTTGGCTTGCTTTTTCGCAAGTTCTTCGGCTTCTTCTTCATCCATCTCTTCAAGAATCTTATTGTTCTCATCAGTTGTATCTTCTACTTCATTCTTAGCGGCAACATCAAGAATTTCTTTCTCTTCTTCACCTTCGCCCTTTTTCTTCTTCTTGAAGATTCCTTTGATTTTATCAATTAGGCTAACCTTTTCTTTTGGTTCTTCTTCAGAAACTGTCTCCGTAGAATTCTCTGCTTTATCAGCAGACTCTTCATATGCATCTCTTGCTTCATCTAGCTCAATATCATTCTTATCCGCATCAAGAAGAGCACCAATATCAGACATACCTTCTTCGCCTTCTAGAAGCGACTCAAGATCAGCATCCTCATCAACAAGTGATACGCCCTCTTCATTAACTTCTACTGCATCAGCAACATCATGTTCATCACTTTGGTACTCCTTGGAGAGTATAGATTCGTCATCTACAGCAGTATTCTCATCAGGATTATCAGTTTTTGACTTATCATCATCTCCAACAATGTTTTCTACTTCGTCTAATATATCTAAAAGTTCCTGACTATTAGCAATATCTTCTTCATTAGTCCCTTCTTCAGAAGATGCATTATCAGATGCATCATTAGAAGTATCGCCTATACTATCAGATTCATCTGAAGAAGCATCCTCACCAAGCGCAGCAAGTAATTCTTCTGCATCTTCAGCTGAGGTGTCAACTTCTTCCTTAGGTTCTGATTCTTCAACGACTTCATCTTCTGTATTATCTATTGCTTCGGATTCCGTCAAATTATCTATAACATCTGAAGAATCAGGTTCTATTGAATCTTCAGTATTATCTGCCACTTCAGGTTCTATTGAATCTTCAGTACTATCAAGATTTTCAGCTTCTATGGATTCTTCAGTATTATCAAGGTTTTCAGATTCATCTGTTTCTTCTTTTTCTGTCGGTTCTTTAGTTGATTCAGCTTTCAACTCATCCTCTGGCTCTACACCGTCTTCTTCCATAAGTGAACGAATAAACTCAGTTCCAGCATCATCCGGCACTTCTTCTCCCCTTTGGAATCTCTCTTCTTCATCGTCAATTTCCTGCTCAAATTCACGAATAAAATCATCAGCAGCGCCAGATGAAAGTTCTTCTTCAAAGTCCTTTAAGAAATCAGCCTCTGAAAAAACCCTTTTCAAATTATCGTGAGACATTTTCTTAGGCGTAAAGTTATCAATACCTGTAGCAGACATGAAATCATCATTAGGATCAATGCTACTCATATCAGCAATCTTAGCCTTAATACTTTCTTCCTCACTAACACGAGCTTTTTCAACATTAGTTTTTGCTTCATTTATTGAATTTAATAATCCGTCTAAATAATCTTCTGAATTAGGCAAATTAACATCCTCCAGTATTATTAATAATCAAAAACAAGGGATGTGATAAACCACACCCCCTTGATAATCACATTAATATTATCTTTCTTTCTCGTATTTCTCAATCAAGCCATCGACTGCTTCAACAAGCTTTCCGATTTCTGGTTTTGTAAGCTGAGCATCCGCACCAAGAGACTCACCTTTTCTTCTAATCTGGTCATTAATCAGTGAAGAGAAAATAACAACAGGTAACTTTCTAAGTAGCGTATCGTCTTTAACAAGCTTCGTTAATCTATGACCATCCATAAGTGGCATCTCAATATCAGTAATTACGCAATGTACATCATCAAGAACTGTTCCAGCTTCTTTAAGTTCACAAAGTTTATCCCATGCTTCCTGACCATTATCATTAACAAGTAACTTGGTATAACCAGCTTTCTTAAGACATTCAACAATGAGTTTCTGTAACAAAGCAGAGTCTTCAGCAATAAGAATAGGTGATGCTGATCTGTCTTTCTTCTCATATTGATCCATATCTGATACCTTAAGACCTGTCTCTGGATTAATATCTGATACAATCTTCTCGAAATCAAGTATAACAACAAGTCTGTCAGATAGTTTAATAACACCAGTAGAAACTCCAGAATCATCTGAACTTATAGTTGAGTCAGGCTTAATAATCTCTTCCCATGATACACGATGAATTCCTAGTACTTCGTCAACATGAAATGCTGTATTAAGACTATTGAAGTTAGTAATGATAAATAATCCATCATTATCATACTTATCTTCAAGTCCCAGACACTTTCTTAAGTTGATTACAGAAATCATAGTATCTCTCGGCATAAATATACCTTCAATACATGGATGCGCATTAGGAACAGGTGTTACTGGTTGATAAAGAAGAATCTCATTAATCTTAGCAACATTAATTCCATAATAATTACTACCCGCTCTGAATTCAAGAATCTCTAATTCATTAGTTCCTGATTCTAGTAAAATATTTGTATCCATTTACTCTCCTCCTGATGCTTATAATGTTATGTTATTAGTGCTTCCATTAACAATACATTGTAAAGCAGCACTTTGAATATTAGCTAAAATATCACTTTTGAATTGGAATATAAGTACTAATTCCTTACTTTCATTCGGCTTTAATGTGCCTTTAAATGTTGATAAATCTTCAGGCATTAATGTCATCTCATTATTTGCCGTCGCAGCCCCATTAATTGTTGATTTGAATCTAGGATTCTTAGTTATCATATCAACTGGAACATCAGCACCACTTGTATTAGTAATATTAAACTTCATAACAAGAAATCTATTGCCTGATGCAGGGCTCATATCATATATCGAAGTAGTATAATTATCTCTTACCTCATTACCCGAATACTTTATATCGACACCAGCAATGCCAAGTGCAGTTGATAGTGGAACTGGTGGCGTCTGTTGTTGCGCTTGTTTGTCTCCCGACTTGGATGAAGATGAAGTGCCTGCCGCTTGAGTAGCATTAGCCATCGCTTCTTTCTCAGCCTTTGCCTTGGCATCTTCCTCTACCTTCTTCTTATCAGAATCATCTATGTAAACAACGCCATCTTTTTGTTTTATGTTATACTTAGCTACCATCTTCGCTGAATATGATGCTATCGCTTCTGTATCCTTCTCTGATAGAGTAGGCATTAATTCACATCCACAAAAGCAAAAACATACAGCGCATACAAGGATTCCAAGAATAATTTTCTTATTCATTCCTTACTCCGTATCTAAAATAAAATCCTACTATAATTTATGTTATCATTTTAGGCATCAATATTCAACAAAAATATACAAAATAGTAACAATTTATTTGTATATTTCAAACCAAAACGTCACGCCATTGTCTAAATTGTATACACCATACTTCCCATTAAGAGATTCAACTGCCGCTTTCACAATAGAAAGCCCTACTCCGCTTCCTCCGTATTCTCTGGTTCGTGCTTTGTCAATCTTATAGAATTTATCCCAAAGCCTCTCTAAATCAGCCTCCGGGATTGTGTCACCAGAATTAAATACACTTAATTTGACAGTATCACCTCTATCAACTTGAGAAATTTTAATTACATTTTCATTCTTACAATAATGAATTGCATTACTAAGGAAATTAGAAAATATTACCTCAACCAGATATTCATCACTCTCAACTATTATATCGTCACCAATTTCATAAGTAACACTAATATCTGCCTGTTCCATAAGAATCTTAGAAGCATTAACAAGACTTCTAACAAGTTCAGTTATGTTAAATGTCGTCTTATCAACCGAAGTAACACCATATTCTAATTCATTAAGTGATAAGAGCTGCTGAACCATCTTGTTCATCTTCTGAGACTCATCAACAATTACTTCACAATAATATGCCCTGCTATCAGGATCATCTGCCATTCCTTCTGAAAGTCCTTCTGCATATCCCTGAATAAGAGCAATAGGAGTCTTAAGTTCATGAGACACGTTAGATAGGAATTCTTTTCGCATCTCTTCATTCTTTTCTTTTATTTCAATATCTTTCTTTAATTCTTTATTAGCTTCCTGTAATTCATCAAGAGCATTTTCAAGAGAAGTAGACATAGTATTCATGTGTTCACCTAGAATATCTATCTCTGATCTACTCTCTCTCGTCCTGTATTTTGCATCAAAGTCGAGTTCAGACATCTTCTTAGAAATATCTGTCAGCTCAACAATAGGTTGCGTAATACGCCTGGCAATTAATTCAGTCAGGGCAAATGCAAGTACAAGGGATAAAAGACCTAGTATGATAAGTGTTCTATCAACAACGCCAAGAGCAACTTTCATATTCTCAACTGCATATCTAATCATAATCAGATTGCCATCGCTAAGAGTTCCAGTAAGAATCAGAAAACTATCATTTACATACTCATCTTCGTCTAAAATAATATCATATACATCAGTATGTACAATACTTTTAGCACCGTCTTTATTAGAAAGTATAGCATTCTGAAGACGTTTAATTGTATTATGCTTTTCTTTAGCACTAGACAAAAGAATTGAACCGTCGTATGTTGAAATAACAATATCCAGATTATTACTATAGGATATCTGCTCGAATTTGACATCATAGGCATTATCATATAGTTCCCCTGTCTCTGATGCTTCATTTAGCTGAGCATATACTTTTTCCATGGAATCTACCTTTTCCTTACGGTAGATATATGCCATAAGTAAAGTATTTAGAATCCAGAACATAAGAAGGATAAATACAACAAGTGCAACTATTCTAATAACTAATTGTCTTCGTATACCAATAAAGGGTTTATTTCTCTTCTTTGACTTCAAACTTATACCCCATTCCCCAAATAGTTTGAATATATTTACCATAGTCTTTTAATTTGGCTCTAAGCTTCTTAACATGGGTATCAACAGTTCTGGCATCACCAAAATAATCATAGTCCCATACGTTATCAAGTATTTTTTCTCTAGAAAGTGCTATCCCTTGATTGTTAATAAAATAACAAAGGAGCTCAAATTCTTTCACCGAAAGAACGATTTCTACGTCATTAACAGTTACAAGATGGGCATTAATATCTACATGAATCTTGCCTGCATCAAGCACATCTTCTGTATTAAATGTATTACTTCTTCTAAGTAGCGCATTAACTCTTGCAACCAGAATCTTAGGACTAAATGGCTTGGAAATATATTCGTCTGCTCCAGAAGAAAATCCAGAAAGCTCATCTGACTCCGTATCTTTTGCAGTAAGAATAATAATCGGTACACTTGATTCCTCTCTAATCTCCTTACACACCTCAAGTCCTGTAAACTTAGGCATCATAACGTCAAGAATTACAAGATCCGGATTCTTCTCGTAGAACATATCCAATGCTTCTTTGCCATCATTTGCTTCAATAATCTCGTATCCTTCTCTAGACAGAAAATCATTTACAAGCTTCCTTATTCTGTTTTCATCATCTGCTATTAATATTTTTGCTGCCATAATACTCACTTCTTTCTATTTATTTATTTTTAAAGCTTTCTCTTTCTTCTCAACTTCTGCTTCTCTTCTTTGTAAATCCTGTTCCCATGAAGCATACTTATTCTGTATGACTTCTTCATAATTAACAATAGTTGGATTATCACTTGTATTAGCAATTATAAACATTGCAACAATTGTTATAACAAGAACAATTGAAACTACTATGAAAGAAACTGAAAGTTTAGTAAGTTTTTTATTCTTCTCAATAAGCTTTCTTTCTCTGTTTTTGGCTTTAACATCATCATTTCTTCTGCCTGTATTCTTATCTCTGGAAGAATTATTAGAATTATCAGATGAATTGCCTGAATCCATCTTATTATTCCCTTCATATGCCGCAACTGGAATTGATTCTATAACAGCCGGATCAACATCGGATTTCATAAGATAATCCTGAATACTCTTAAGATATGAAAATCCCACTTCTGTATGAAACATCCTTCTTGTAACCATCTGATTGTATAAAGCCAGAAGCGATTTGGTGTCTTCAAAATTAAGTTGTTTATTAACATATTCAATCGCTTCCTGCTCTTTAAGTGCTTCTTCTCCAGTAGCTGGATCTTCGAATGCAAATCCGCTTACTGTAATCACTTTAATATCATCCATTACTAAATAAATCTAGCCTTTCTTAATCGATGCTCTTCTCTTCTGCTTATCTTCGTATAATACTTCATCGGAGCTTGCAATAATTTTAGCAAGATCCATGCCTTCTTCACATACAAACGAATGAAATCCAGCTGACAATTCAATAAAATACGGCTTCTCGCAAGTAAGATTAAAGAGAAACATCGCTTCTTTTAATTTGTTCTTAAGAATATCTATCTGTTCCTTGGCAGTCATATCGTTAGGCACCGGTATAAATGCAACGAATTCATCACCACCGATTCTTGCACAAAATCCGTCTCTTGGCATAAGTCCTGATAGTAGTTTTGCTGCCGAAATAATAGCAAAATCTCCATCACCATGTCCAAAACAGTCATTTACTTCTTTGAGATGATCAAGATCTGCAAACATAATAACGGCTTCCTTGCCATCACGCCTATGAATAGTTGCAAGAGCCTGTTCCATAAAGCCACGTCTGTTGAGAATCTTGGTAAGTTCATCATAACGAGAGATAAAGCTTAGAATCTGATTGGATTCTTTTACACGCTCAATAGAAATCTCCATCTCCGCTCTAGCCTTCTCTTCCTGCCTCATAATCTTGAAGAAATGAAGAATATTACTAATCTGAAGACTAATATACAAAAGATATTCGTTTTCTTCCATAGGCGCTTTACATAAGACTACACCATATTGCTCTTCTCCTGAGAACAGTACATATGTATGGTAATTACCATCACCCTCAGGCAGGAATTGATTAAATCCTTTGTGGGAGGACACTAAGTGATGCTTCCAATCATCATGAGGAACAATCACTTTGCCTTTCTCATCAAATCCACCTGCAAAATACATATGTCTGTCTTCTGTCACAAATTCATCCACTTCATATTTAAGTGGTGTTCTATGAACAAATAGATACGCATTAGTAAGACCTATCTCTTTAAGTCTCTCAAAGAGTTCCTCATAATGCCTATCACTAGGAATATTAGAATCAATTATATCTCTAACGAAGAAAGACACTTCCCATGCGTATGATTTAATCTTTTCATTCTCCTTAGCCAGGCTTCCTGCAATGCCCTTAAGTTCATCATGGGAAATGTTAAGATTATTAATATATTCATCATTAATAACACTACTATAATTAGTAATAGGCTTCTCTTCTACACCATCTACAATATCGCATCCACATGAACTTCTTGTAATAATATTAACAGGATACTCTATACTTTCTACTGCTTTACCCTCAGACATAGCAATTGCCATATCGAGTGCAAGATTAGCAAAGAGATTACTGTCATGCTTTACTGTAGTAAGTCCGGGACTAAGCTTAGAGGCTATTTCAATATCATCAAATCCTGTAATAGCAATATCCTTTCCTACAACAAGATTTCTATTCTCACATACACTATAGCAAGCTCTTGCCATATTATCATTAGCACAACAAATAGCTTCTATATCTGGATTCTCATCAAGAATGCGACCAATTATTCGTTTTACCCTGGTTGTATAATCTCCATAATATATATTATTCATGGACTTTTTGTTGCCCGCTTCTTCCATAACATCCATATACGCCTTTAGGCGCATCATTGCGCTATAATTATCACGTGGCCCAGATAAATATGCAACATTCTTATATCCATGTTCAATGGCAAGATGTCTTACAACACTAGACATTGATTTGTAGTTATCAGCAATAAGATAAGGAACATCATCACGATTAGACTTTACTTCAAAAGTCATTACAGGTATACTGCTACATTTATCAAGAATCTCATCTAAGGGCATAACACCCGGAATACCACTCATAGAGCCGTAGCATATTATACAGGCATCACAACCACCATAAGTAATATAATCAAATATAGACGAGAATTGATGCTCTCTTAGCGATACATCTCTGCCATCGCTACCGTCATCACATTCAACAGGAAGTCTGTTACCAGTAAAAAACAATATCCTTATGCCACGTTCTTTAGAAATCCTGTCCATATCCTTAAGAAGCGCATTAATATATTCAGATTGATTATTGCCTACCATAACGGCAATCGTTTTCATAGTATCACCTCTTCATAAAGCAAAAATGCTAAATACTAAACAGATTTGAGAAGATCACCATACTCAAGTAGCAAGGATTCAAACATAAACATCATTGTTCTATCTACATTCATCTTCTCATATTCTGTATTAAAAAATGTTGTATCATAAGAACAGCAAAACTCGGCAACGTCTCCTTCTCCTTCAAGAAAGTATTTTCCTGTACTTAATGAAGAATTAATCTCATTTACAACATTTAGAAAAGAATTATAATCACCATGCACAGATACTGGACATTTAATAATAAACCTAACAGTATGCATAAAATCAGTACCGCCAATTTCAAAATCCGCATCAACAACAGCTCTGTTGTTAGGAAGTGCATATCCTTTGACAGTAAATCCCAATTCGCCATCATTATATACAACAGAGATGTTCTTTTCGTCAAATTTAGATTTTACCAGTTGTACTAATTCAAGTTTTTCCATAAGTACCTCTTGTTCCTATCTTCTGACCACATAAAACACGAGTCTCAATGCCTGCTTTAGTATTATCGATAATATCTTTATCTATACTAGCTTTATCTTTCTCTAAGAGTAGCACAATTGTGGAGCCACCAAATTCAAAATAACCTTTTTCTTCTCCCCTTCTAATCTTAGCTTTATCATGAAGATTAGTAATTCTTCCAACCATCAAAGCTCCAACTTCCATCTGAATAACATCACCAAAATTATCAGTACGAAGCATTGTATATTCTCTATGATTCTCTCTATATATTGGATACATATCATTAGCTATAGGATTAACTGTGTGATATACTCCAGCTATGCTACGGTTATGACTCTTATATCCATCATCAATATAGATATATCTGTGATAGTCATCAACTGTAAGGCGAAATACCAAAGCTTTACCACCCTGATATTTGGATACAAGCTTCTTATCCCTTAACAATGAATGAAGGCTATAAGAAGTGTTTTTTATAGTAAGTATACTATCTTTGTTAATATCGTATACTGTAAGCTTACTATCGCAAGGACTTATAAGATGAGACTTATTCATATCTATAGGTCTCTTCTCAGGCAGGATTTTTCTTGTAAAAAAATCATTATAACTTCTATATTCCTTCTTTTCATATTGACTCATATCAATTGAGTTATTAATTATAAATGACTTTATTAATGGTCTAGAAAAAGGTGAATTCATAAACCAACCGCCAATATTAGAAATAACAGGATTAATTAATATCTTAACAATCATTCTACCAATTACTGTAGTGTATAATCTCTCTAAGAATTTATCCTGTGAATCGTCAGGATTAATAATTTCCCCGTTTCTCTCTTTGTATTTCATGATACCCCCAAATAAATATGTGAATAAATATCACCTATTATTAAAATATGTCTTTTATATTATACAATAAAATTATATTGGTTAGCAAAAATTATTTTATTATTAAATGTAAATAAAAAAAGTCTATGCAAAATGTATATCTATAAGCTTCATAACTTAAATATATAATCTTACATAGACTCAAATTACATATATATCACTATACTAAACACAATGAAATATCAATTATCCCAAAATCAAATCCGGCATATATGACATGGCAGTCGCACCAATTTCATGAACTTCTATAGTGCCCATCTTGGCAAGTACAAGGATTACAACAAGAAGGATTATAACAACAAGTACGATAGCAAAGATAATCCACATATTAGGCTTTGGAATATTAACATCAATAATAAACAGAATAGCCTGTAATATGAATAAAGCGTGAAGTACAATTAAAAACGCTGTATTAGGAATCAGAAGTCCTACTACATATACCAGAGAAAGCGATACTGATACTGTAGTAATAGGAACACCATGATACACTTTCTTAGATTGAGGATTCTGTACGACCCTCTTCTCTTCCATTACATTAAAGTATGCCAGTCTAATAACAGCGCATACAAGGAACATGCATAGAACAGCAATTCCAAGAGGTTTATTAAGTCCCATATTATATGCAATTATTGCAGGAAATACGCCAAAACATACAACATCACATAAGGAATCTAACTGAATACCAAAAGCTTTCTCATCTTCTGTTCTATTCTTCTTAGTTCTGGCAATTTTGCCATCTAATGTATCGCACATTCCCGAGAACGCAAGACAGATAATAGCAACAAGAAAATGTCCGTTACAAGCCTCGGTCATACCGATAACTGCAGATATTACTCCAAGAAAAGATGTAATAACAGTATAGTCATAAAATCCTATCATTCTTTATTTCTCCCTTTTTTAAATATTAAAATATAAGCAACAACCGTCATAATAGCACTTATTAAAAGCTGAATGTAATAGCTAAATCCTCTACTTAGAATCATAGCAGGAAGTGTCAAATCACCAAATACAGGTGCGAACATAGCAAGGAATAATCTCTCTGTAATTCCCATTCCTCCAGGAAGAGGAAGCATATCAGCACCAACTGATATAAGACACTGTAACATAAGAATATCAATAATTGACGTACCACGCAAGTGAAATGACCAATATACTATAACTGTTATAAAGAATAGAATTAACCTTTGTAGAATAGATAATAGTATTACATTGAAAATAACAATTTTATGTTCTTTTAAGTATTTAGACGCATCTTCATACTTAACCATCATATCATCTGTCTTATGAAGCCACTTATCTTTATCTTTAAGAATTCTAACCTTATTAAGAAAGCCAA
>OCTW011594350.1_pt1 | contig 15851 bp, 19 predicted proteins | sample 1539671 | NCBI WGS metagenome assembly OCTW01 (sample SAMN02144230, study PRJEB22623) | gut metagenome | biome: sheep rumen | host: Ovis aries | place: New Zealand
GTAGTCAAAGGCGTGTCTTTGACGAAGGTCAGCAGGTATTGAAAACGGAGTTTGAAAGAGCGTTTGCAGGAAATAACGACCTTGTGCGGTAGTGCGCCATTCTTCTACCTGTAGAAGTTGGTGCAAGAGTTGTTCGAGGGTGGTGTCCCGATTATGTTCAAGCGAAGCAAGCAACCTATCGACACGATCACGCGAAGCGGGGGCGATAGTGTTGTTACTTACGATGCCGAAACCGTTGGGCGTAAGCACAAGGTCGAGTGACGGCACGGCACGAAGAAAGGCATCAGTGGCGATGAGTTTAAGCACGATGTCCGTGTCAGCGTGCGATGCGAGGTTGTCGCCTACGAGCCGTGTCAGCCACATCTCTGACATAGAGAGTTCTATCTGCATCTTGTCATACAGTGTCGTTTCCCCTTGGACTGTTACGAGTGTGTTGGGGATAAATCGGCGGAGCGTTTCATCGTTTTGTATCAGCATAGTCTTCCGGATTTATTTGTTTGGCATCTTGATGTTGGTCGAGAGAGGTGAGCATGACGAAGGGCGTTTCAGGGTATGCGCCGAGCCACTTGTTTTGTCGGATGATGATTTGGTGCGGGCGGAAAAGCATGTCGTGGTAGGGCTTCTGCAGTGCCTGCGCTATGGTGTAGAGTTCGCGTTTGTCGCTGCCGCTGTTGTTCGACTGTGCTTTGCCCGGCACACTGCCGACAAGGTTACTGTGTACGCGCATAGTGAAACAGACCATATTGACGGCTTCTTGAATGTCCGTTTCCCAATCGCCACCTTCCTTGTCGTTGTCTATCTTGTTGATGACCACATCGTGCTGTTCCTTGCCGTCCGGCGAGATATAGAAAGTGGAGAACCACACCTTGCCTGCGTTTTCGGCACCGGTGAGGAAATCTATGATGCGCTGCTTTTCCTTGTTGGCACGGTCTTGCATCTTGGTGCGGTCGGTGATACCTTCGGCTCGGAAGATAGTTTCCCAATACTTCGAGGCTATCTCTATCTGGTATTTGATAGGTGCGGAGTTGCGCAGTTTCGCTTCTTTGGCAACGGCAATAAGACGCTTGATGTCATACCACTTACTTTTGAATAGTGCGGCATAATAAGGGATGGGATAATAGCAATAGTCGGGGGTTGGTATGCGAGTGAGGATAGCAAACTTGCGGTCTTTGGTGCGCTGTTTGAGGCGGTCTTGCAGATCCACCCACGGCGAAACGGTGTTGAGCAGTGGAATACGCTCGACAGTGTCGGGCAGGTTGTAGTTGCGCCAATCGGCGAAGAGTACCGCAGGGACTGAGCCGTGTTTGTCCGCAGGGGCGAAACGACAGTTGCAGGCTTCTTTGCGGACAAGGCGCACTACTTTGCTGCCGTCTTTATTGAAGATAATGACGGTTACAGCAAAGGCAAAGTATTTGAGGTCTTGACATACGCCGAGGAAATAAGTGGCGAGGTCGTTATTCATAAAGAACTCGTCAATGTCGTCTTTGACTGCCTGTGTGCATTGGTCGGCATTATAGCGCAGTCCTGCACCGTAGCAGACTTCGGCATTGAACTGCTGACAGGTGGCGAGCGTTTCATCATCTTCTATCTTCGAGATGATGTTGTACGGCATCATATTATCACCGCCCCACGGTATGAATTTCATTCCGTTGGGCAGTGTGCGCACATCGAGGCGCGTGTCTTCCCGGAAAACGATGCTGCTGTCCGGCACGAAAGCAACAGCCGTTTTTCCGTTGGGCAGGAGTTCTATCGAGGGTTGGAAAGAAAATAAGTCCATATCTGTGCGAGTTAGTGTCGCAAAGATATGGACTTATGTGAGGGGGAGAAAAGACGCAGGCTATTCCTTGCCGTATCCCTCCACTGCTTGCATATAGCGTATTAAAGAGAATGCCGCCAATTCTAAATCAGAGTCTTCAATTTCTTGTGCTTCATCGTGTATAGAACAAACTTTAGCATAATCATCATATTTGCGGTCATCTTCCGCTTCTACATACAACTCATGCGCTCTATCACCTATGAGTATTTCAAGGTCATACTCACTATAAAAGTCAGTAAGAACTTTTCCACGAATGTTTCTATATAGAGGGTTTGGATTTATATTCAACACATATGTAGCAAATGCTGCATCATGGTCGTATGGACGCCATTTACCAATCATTAAATCTACATAGTAGATAACTGATTTTTCATCCATTGAGATATTGGGATTAAAGTATATACCATCTTCATCCGGATAATTCTCAATATACTCCTTTATTTCATTGAAGAATCGCTCATGGAATCCTATATCTTGCTCCGTTTCCTGAACATACATACTTTCTAAATACCAAAACAAACCACGATAGTCGTGTTTTGGTTGCTCCTGTTCTAAAGGCACATCATAGGGATTGTAATTTTCTCCCTTGTAATACTTGCAGTATTTCTTAATATCTATCTGTCCCATATAACAAATCTCCCACAAAAATTATACCATATCAACGGATTAGGACTACAAAAAAACTTCCATTCCGTTGATTTGGATGATGCAGACATCGCGGACTTGGCGGATCTGTCCGGACGCGAGGAGTTTGATTGTGCGAGTGCCTGCACGGAAATTGTAGCGCAGCGATATGCAATTTTCATAGTGCTGCACTTCACCTTTCGAGGTTACAAGCGAAATGTCCACCGGCTCGGGGTGGTCCAACATTTCGCGCATAGTGTTGATGTGAACGGCTTGCATGATTATGAGTTGATTTGGGCGTTGTAGAGTTGAACTGCGTTCCATTATTTGTGGCACTCGGCAAAACGAACAAGTTAGTTTTGCACTCGTTGCTGAAATAATTCTGACAAGGGGACTGCGTGGTTTTTGATGAGGTCTTGGATCTCTGTGTGCAAGACTTCAAAAACTTTCGGGTCGGTGGTTACTATCGAAGATTCGTGGCGATTACCGCGTGTCAGGTTCTGCGAGGTAATAATAGCGACCGACATTGCAGCAGACTGAATGAGGATAACTTTTGAGTGGTTGTCGGCGAGGTAAGTGTGTTTGATGACCTGTGCGAGGAAGGACCATAGACGGAGAGTCTTTTGCGTGGCTTTGAAATCAAGCAAGAGGTGGATAGTGTCCACAATGCCTGATTTCTCGATGAAGTAGAGGCGGCGCAAAAACTCTTCCGAAATAGAAAACGATGTTTGCCAAATAGTACTCTTGCCCACTTGCGAGAGTACCCATTCTATGATGTCAGCTACTTGCAGTGTGTTGGTGAGATAACACTGCGTCTGGTTCGGCTGCAGGGGCTGGAGATAGTCTGATATTTGTGTGCCGCGTTTCATTCTCTGCCATATTCATCGTAGGTTTGCCAATTGGCGTGATAGCGTTTGTCAAGGTCGATGAGTTCTTTGACAAAGGGATAAATATCACAGTCGGTGCAAGGTTTGTCAGATAGGGCAATCTTACGCACCTGCAAGTGGCACTCACGCATACGATGCAGCAGGTTCAAGTTCTCTGAATAGAGGGCTTGGATAGTGTCGGGCAAAGAGTCGTGGTCGGCGCGTTTCCCTTTTTTCCACTCGTCTGCAAGTGTCTTTGCAGGTTTACGAGTGGTGTCGAGGTGGTGTGTTTCAGCGATGACAGCGGCTTGCCGTTTCATCTCGGTTACCTGTTCGTGTGTGAGTTTCTGCAAGCGTATGGGCAAGTATTTACTGAGTTGGTACTCAATCATCTTCGTGTCCTTGCGAGCGATGATGTTTTGGTACATAAAACGGTTGCCGGTGAGTTTGAGCACGAGCATTGCACCCTCTTCGAGAGAGCGCGTTTCCGTAGGGGCATTGAGCCAAGTTTGTATCGTTTCTGTGAGTTTAGTATCCATTTGACAAATGATTGTTGATGCCGATGAAATAGACCGATGTTTTGCCGAGCGTGTCGAGGAGTTGCTTCATCGCTTTGATTGTCGAGCCGGTCGTCACGAAGTCATCAAAGACGATGATATTCTGCTCTTTGGGTATGTTGTTGGCAGTGAATACGGCGTTGACGCGCTCACGGGTGCGAGCCGTGGCACAGTCATCATAGAAAGGTATGCCGAGCCGTGTGCCTATTTCTTGGGCGATGAGTGATGCAAAGTTATGGGTGAGGTGTCGGCGTTTGGGTGTCGCCACGATTGCCCAAGTACCGTTTCTGAGATTATCGCCGATGGTGTCTGTGATGAGTTCTACCATATTGGTGGCGAAGAACGGTATCATGTTGTCGTCGGCTTTGATGTCAATCAGTGTGCGCCCTTTTACCGATTTGTTCCACACGGAGATAAAGTAAAAACCTGCGCGGTGCAAGATTTTCACCTGTTTAGTGAAATCACACCGTGCAAGTTTCTCCTTTTCCCATGCCTTGCGCTTGTCCGTTTCCGCGAAGAGGTCTTTGTCCTTGTGCGCGGGCGTGTCTTGTTTCAAGATGTCAAGGTCGATGAGGCTCATGAGTTGGCGTTAGTGTCGTTGATGGTTACATCGTCTTCGAGTTCGATTTTTCCGGTGTAGAACGGTGCCGGTACGACATCCGATGCTTCGGCATTGATAGTGGTTGATGCTGTTCCCGTTGCTCCCTGACCAAGGTCTTGTGCTACGGTGGATTTCGTTTCCCAACGGTCGGAACCGATAACACGATACTTGCCTTTCATATCTTCAACGAGGAACACATTGTCCGTGTTGTTGATATAAGCGGCTGCTGCGCTGGCTTCTTCTCCGACTCCCGGATGTACGGCAGTGAGTTTGTTGAGTTGCGTTTGTGAGGGCAGTTCCCCTTGGGCTTCAGATGTTACCTGACACTTGTCGGGCAGTACATCTATATGATGCCACTTGTGGTCTGCTTTGAGTACGAAACTGCCTTCATAGACAGCCGCTGTGGGTCGTCCGGCTTCATCGGTCGGCAAAGTCGGCCACTGTGCTATCGCTGACTTTGCGATGTAATAAATACGCCTTTTGATGCCCGGGTACTCGGGAGTACCCTGACACCATGAGAGCGAGCGTTGAAAGGTTGATGAACAATTTTCCATATACTTGTACTTTTAGAGGGTTCGTTTTATCCGTTGTTTTCGCCTTCGGTTACGGGGTCGGCTGTTGTTCCGCCGGTAGTTTGAGTGGGGGCTGCTTGTGCTGTGGGGGCTGATTTCAGTTCGACAACTTTGAGGCGTGACTTGTCAAGGCTCTCGAACTGTACGCCGAAGAACATAGTGGCGACATAAGTGAGTACGAATGGAGCAAAACGCTCTACTTCGATACTCTCCACATCAGACATATTGTCGTAACCGTAAAGCATATTGTTTTTAGGTGCGATGTGGATAAACTTACTGTCGGCTTTGTTGGCGAGCGGAATGAGTTTCAAGCGACCTTGCGAGCCTTCGACAGTGTCTTGCAGATACTGCGTGTTGTAGATAAGTCCGCCGTGGGTCTTCTGATAGGCTTCGGAGTACTTATCGTAGAAGTCCTGCGAGCAGTACATAAGCAGTTGCTGCGAGCGCAAATGCGGATCAAGATGAAACAAGATGTCCTTGGCGATGTCAACAGCGTTTTCGGTGGTGATGTCGTCAGTGAGTTTGACATAGTTTTTGTTGGCAGCAGAGAGTTTACCTGCGGTAATCTCGGTTTGCGTGATGGTGTCAAAGCCGTTGAAGAGTTCAGCGGTGGTGTCGCCGTTTTCGTTGCGCACTGCTGACCAAATGGACTCGTTCAAGTGGTGCGAGAGCGACTTGGCGATGAGAGCCAAGACTTGACGAGCGGTAGGCGTAGAAGCCTGTGCGTTGCCTTTGGTGGCACCTGTGCCAAGCAAAGTGCGAATAGCACTATTAGGCTCGAAATCTTTTACGACATTGCCGAAAAAGGTTTCAAGGGTGCGGAACGAGAGATTGAGGTCGGCATTTGACCTGCGGTCAACCTTATAGGGTGCGAACTGTGCATCAAGTCCTATGGTGCCGACCGACTCTTTATAGCGGATGCCGGGACGACCGGTCATGTGTTGGAGCGTGTCGTTGCAGCCTAAAAGAGGGAGCATGAGCAGTTCCTTGCGATACTTGTGAGCGGCTTCCTGCCACTCCTGCGGTGTGAATACTAATTTTCCGTATGGCATATCTGTAGAAATTATGTGGTTATCTTTACGGTTGGTTTTGGCTTTTGGCTTTTGCTTCGGCTTCGGGCTTTATGGCAGGCTGTCGAAGAGTTCTTGTGCCTTTTGCAGGTTAGCAACAAACTCTGCTTCAGCAGAGAGGGCAGAGGACTGCGCCGGTTGGTTGATGACCTGTGCGGTTTCGTCAGCCGGTTTGTCTGCGAGTTGTTTTTCAAGAGCCGAGATGCGGTCTTGTGCTGTCTTGTTGGCGGTCTGCTCTGCAGTGAGTTTGTCAGAGAGGTCTTTGATGTAGGCTTCGAGTGTGTCTGCCTGTTCTGCGGTGAGTTGCAGGTGGTCATCTTTCAAGGTGAACTCCTGCGCTTGCAAGGCGAGTGCCGTGGCAAGCAATGGTAATAGTTTAGTCATATCTGCTTGGGATTTAATGTTGGTTGGTTCTGCATCTTGATTGGCTACTGCTTCTTGGAGTTCGCTGTCCGGCTTGCGTTGGAAAAAGTTGGAGAGCATATCGACAAGTTTATGAAAACCGGTAGGTGTTGGTGTGGCTTTGATTTCCATATTAGGCAACGGCAGTCCGTTGGCTTGCATAGAGGCTGCGAGGTCTTCGGTGAGTACCGGCACGGCATCTTCGTGGTTGTCGGTCAGACAATCAACGAAGCCCCACTGCCATGCTTCATTGGCAGTGAGCCAACCGCCGGTCTTCATCAGTGCAAGCAGGTCTGCGACCGGTTTCTTGCACTTACGAGCATACATCTGCGCGACATTGAGATCCATTTTCTCAAGGTCGCTTTTCAGTTGTGCGAGTTGGTCTATCTGGTCTTGGAGTTGGTCGGCATTGAGTGATGCCCATTGGAAGAACTCTGCCGAACATTTGTGAACGAGGTACATGGCGCACTCATCAATGGTGATGCTCTTTGCACCCATTGACGCAATAGTCGCCGCACTTGCGTTCATACCAACGAAATGTGCGGTAACATCACCATGCTCACGGAAAGCGGCAGCGATAGAGAGCGCGGTAGCGAGTGAGCCACCGAGTGAGTCGATGAGGACTGTTACGGGGCGGTCTTTGTATTTGGTGAGGGTACGCGAAACGAGGTCAGAGTCAAAATCGGCTCCGCCAACATAACCGCGCAAATAAAGGTCGTACTTCATAGTTGTAAGTGATTACAACGCAAAAGTACGACCTTATATAAGGGGAGTAAAAGACTGCTTTTTCAATAAAATTGCGAAAAAAGTAAGAATTATTTGGATAATTAGAAAAAAAGTTGTACTTTTGCACTCGATATGACCTCCCACGCTTCTCATTGGAACAGCGCACCCGGGGAGGTCTTCGAGTATCTATACCCCATCTTCTTATAACTTAAGATGTTATGAAATATCAAAAGCACCCTATTTCTATTGCCGAGCAAATAGCAAAGTTAGAGGCAAGAGGTTTGAATTTCGATGACAAGCAACTTGCTGCCAAATATCTTGGAAATATAAGTTATTATCGCTTACGTGCTTATACATATCCTTATCAGAACAATGTTGACCCTGATTCTGACCACCACTTCATGCGTGATGATATTACGTTTCAGGATATTATAGACTTGTATGTGTTTGACCGCCGATTGCGCTCACTTATATTTAATGAGTTGGAAAAAGTTGAAGTAGCAGTGCGCACCAAACTATCGCAGATTTATAGTGAAAGTACAGGTGATAGTCATTGGTATGAAGATAAATCTTTATATGATAGTGCCGCATTTGCAATTCAAATGGATGGAGATACTTTATTTGACGATATATCCGATGACATTGTTGGCGATGTAGATAGAAGCAATGAAGATTTCATCAAGCACTATTACAACAAATACAATGAGCCTGATATGCCACCATCATGGATGACTATGGAGGTTATCTCTTTTGGCACATTGAGCCGTTTATATAAGTTGCTTAAAACAAGTAATGAGAAGAAAGCCATTGCAAACGCTTTCGGAATCGCAAATGTTGAATTGTTCGCAAACTGGCTTCATGCTTTCTCTGGTTTAAGAAACTGCTGCGCTCATCATAGTCGTATTTGGAATAGGCGTTTTATGGTTCACATAAAAATGCCGTACAACACAACATATTCCTTTATGTCAAAGGCTGATGCTGTGGATATTAAGCAAAACAAACTTTTTGCTTTGTTGACGGCACTGAAATATATCGTTGATATTATTAGTCCTGACAACAATTTCAAAAACAATCTTTTACATTTGCTTGCTGATAATCATCGCCTGCTATCTCTCAAAGAGATGGGATTTCCTGACAATTGGAAACGATTACCTGTTTGGCAAAAATAAATAAAAACGCTCTCGCTTGGGAGCGTTTTTTTATATTATCATTTTGCAAGGTTTGAGGGCTATTGGGGCTGTCTGTGTAACCTCGTAAGAGATTACAGCAGACTCACCTGAAGGTGTGCCGGTCTGCGGTGTGCGTGAAACAGCAAGATGAGGTCGTTCCGGCTGACCAAGCAGAAAGGTGTTGCCGTTGACATCTTCGATGACAAAGGCAAGTGGGCGGTGTCTTGGGAGTTCGGAGGTTGAGCGGAAAGAAAGCGTAACGGATTGAGCAATACCATTGCTCTCGTTGCTTTCGATAACTTCGCAAGTGGCATCGGTAATAATGCAAATGGGAGTGGGTTTGACAAACAAGTTAATATCAATACCTGCAACAGCATTGTAAACACTGTTGGCAGGTATATGGTCGGCGAAGATGTAGCCGACTGATTTTATTCCGGGATATGAAACAGAGGACATAATTCAGAGATTGTGGTTAAATCTTATCACTTCTAACGGATTACTGATTTCGGTTGGACTTTTCAGAATTTTTTTTGCGAGATTTTTGCATATAATAGACGCTGCGCTGTCGTTGGTAGATTTTGGCAAGTGCGTTCCAATTAGTTTCACTGCACTCTATGCCGTGCGATTCCATAAAGGCATAGATAGCGTTGTCTTGCCTTGACAAGGCATTGCGAAAGGTGTGCAGGTTTTCCCAAAGGTCAATGCAGAAACGATTGCGGATAGTGTCTGCAAGTTTCTGCCGTCCGTGTCTGCCAAGATAGTTAAAGGTGTTCGGGTCTTTATCACGATATTGAGGTATCACGATTGCGATGTTAGGCTCATCATCTTCAGCAATGGCGTTGTGCGGTGGTTTCTGAAGAAAGTTATGCAAGATAAGGCTCTCTTGTGAGCCACGCGGAATAATAACCGGTTCAAGTGATTTGTATATAGCGTGCGAGATAGTGTCATCTTCACGATGTTCTATAAGTCGGCACTCAAAAGCATACCACTGCGCAAGATAAGCCGGTAAAGTAAGATATAAACAAATGCGGTCGGTCATAGTGTTTTTCAATTATAGTGCAAAAATAATGAATAAATACCCAACTGCCAAATACATAGTGCTTTAGTGCAAAATTTGGACAAAAAAAATAACATCGAGTGTCTGCAAGACCTCGATGTTAGCGGTGAGTGTCCCTCTGACCTCACCGCTGATGTGCGATGAGGTCTTTGGGTGGTGGTTACTGCTTGATGATGTTTTGCAATTCTTCTTCCATACGCTTTTCCCACTCGGTTTTGTCAAGGGTGTAAGTTCGTATTTCAGAAGCGACAAAATAGGGGTTTATACTGCTTATAGCGTTGTAAAAATCATCTACGGCTTTTTGGTATCGGTTTTTGTAGTCCTCAAAATGTTTTAGTGCGTCTTCGTATCGGTGCAAGCGTTCTAAATTATTGTTTATCAACTTTTGCAAGTCCTTGCAAGCGTCATCGGCTTTTATGCGTTCATCATCGGTAATTATGCCGTTGCTTTGCCTTGTTTGTTTGTAAAAAGTAAAGCCTGTGTGAATTTCTTGTGCTATGTCATAACTTACTCGGTGAATTACGAAACTAACAACTTTGTCTCCCCACTGCTGCCCGTAAGATATGTAAATTTCTTTATACTTGTAGTTGTCATCGGTGCTATATTCTTCGGGGAAAAGGTTTTGCAGTTGTTCGGCAAAACGCTTGTTTAACTTTTTGCCGTCCCACTTTTTAAGCAGATTTTGAGCGGTGGCGAAAATGGTGTTTACTTGCTTTACTGCGTTGCTGAAATTGTTGATGTACTTGTTTAATTCTTCAGCGGTTCGGAAATTTGAAAATGTTTTCATTGTTCTAAATGTTTATGAGTTAGTAAATAATTGTTTGTTTAAGCCTTTGCGGGTCGGCTCTGCCGTTGCCCGCTTTGGCTCTTGGTTGTTAGGCTTGAATTTGTCTGCACTGCGAAATGTCGAAAAGATAACATATCGGGTAAAAATCTTTGTCGGACTTGGTAGTTATTATTTGTTCTTCGGTTGCGTCCTCTATTGTTACACCTGCTTTCGCTGCGTCATCGGTCAGACTTTTTGTTTCTTTTCTTTTCGGCTTTCCCCAAAATAGATAGGCTTTTTCTCCTCTCTTAACTTGGTAGCCTTTTTCTTTCCATTGGTCAAAGGTGTTTAATTCGGTGATGTTGTTTTGCTTTTCATAATAGGCTCGCAACATTTCATTTATACTTGGAATATAGTCGGCACCGGTCATTTCCATAATTTTCTGCTGTGCTTGAAACTCTGCCGAAATACCTCTTAACCACTCGCGTTTATCTTGTGCGGCTTGTTGGCGGTCGGTCTTTACTTGTGCGACTTTCTCGCTAATTTCTTCCTTTACTTGGGCAACAATTTCGCTTGCGGTCTTTAGTCCCTTAACTGAATTTTTAACGGCTTGTACTTTTGCCTTTACACTTGTGTTTGTCATAACTTTGAAAAATTAAAATGTTAGTAAATAAATTGTTATTTGATAAATGGTTATTACTTGCACCACGATTTTGAGCAAACATCAAAATCTTCATATTCGTCATAAATATCTCCCCAATTTTCGTCATCATCTTTTGAGTTGAAAATGTTGATTTCATCTTCAAGGTATTTGTAACTTGCGGTAATGTGAGCCGAGAGTTTAGATTGGTTTTGTATTTGCTTTTGCTCTGAAATTATGAGGCTTGAAACCTCATTTGACACTGAAAAAATTGATAACTGTTTCATATTCGTTTGGAATTAAAAATTAGTAACTTGCGTATAAAGTTCGCTTCGAGTTGAGTTGGTTTTGTACTGCATTCAGAAGGTAGTGGGTATAGAACTGCAAGATTTTTGACAAAACAATACTCTTTTTCCTTGTAGCCTGTGGAGAGGAAAAAGGAAGATTTTTTGCAAAACAGGGACTGCTTGACCTTGCAGAGCCAACGGCGGTTCGTGATACCCACGACTTACCTTCGCAGTTCAAAACCTCTCAACAACATCGGAGCGTTACTTGCAAGTCGCTGATTTTCCAAACGAGATGATATGAAACAGACCTATTTTGTCAAATGACTCAAGCCTGATTTCAGAGAGCAAAAGCGCACTTCATAACTGATATAATTCTCCACAGTGGAACAATGAGGAGCCGTGATGAATTATGTCAGTTATACCTTACTGCCCGGAAGATACTTGCAAATGACCGCGTCTTTGCAAATTTCTTTCGGGTGCTTCAAAAGGCGCAGTGTCTGCAAAAACTGCTTGCACAATCGCAACTTGTTGCACCGCGTGTCGCCGGAACCGGCATCGTATTTTACTGAGAGAACAGTGAGAGAACAGTGAGAGAACAGTGAGAGAACTCTATGAGAAAAATAGAAAAAAAGCCGGCAGTGTCCGGAAGACCTGTCGGCTCTGCGAGTGTCTGCAAGACCTCGCTCGTTAGTGTCCCCAAGCCCCTCACCGCTGATGTGCGGTGGGGTTCGGGGTGGTTGGTGTTACTCGGCTAAATTGTTGTAGTCATAATTGTAGCCTTCAGTAAATTCGACTTTGCGCAAGTATGGACTTTCGTTTAATACCTCTACAAATTTCTTGGCTCTTTGAAGGTCTGAAAGTCGGTTTTCGATAGTCCACGCAAATTGGTTTCTTGTATCAACAAATAAAGCCTTTACGATAATTACATTTGGTTGCATAGTTGTATAATTTTAATAGTTAAACATCTTCTTCAAAATTCGGGCAAGTGCTCTTTATTAGTTTGTAATTCTCTTCGTTGCAGTTCGGCAAAAATGCTCGTGGTCATAAAGGTCAGATTTGTATATTCATCAGAGTTCAACATCCGTTTAACCTCTGAGGTGTAAGGCATAGCGGCTACAAATAGACCTTTTGCGCTTTGCAGATGTTCAAACAAGCGTTCAATTTCTTCGGTCGTCATCAAGGCGAAAATTTCTTTTAGTTGCATAGTTGTAAAATTTTAGGGGTTATTTAATTGTCATATCAAGTTCTATGTCGTACATAGAGTGAGTGCAATTTTTCTTGTTTTCATCTACGACTTGAAAATCAAGATGATGATAACCATAAAATTTGCGGTTGTCAAAACAATGTTTGAAAAGATTACTGCAAAATTCAGTTGCCTTTTCTTCGGTGCTGAACGGCATATCTTTTTGTTGAATTTTGCCGTTGATAGAATAAGTAAAGTAAAACATAATTATATAATTTTAGGGGGTTATTATTAAAGTTTTGAAAGTTCGGTTGTACCTCTTTTAACAAGGTTTTTTGTGGCTTTCTTTACATCTTCAAGTTGGTCACAGATAGCAACACGATGACCGGCACGCACTAACTTTGGCAAATAGGTATCAAGGGCGTGAAACGGAAAGCCGCAAAAGTCAAAATGAGCTTTACCACGCTTGCAAAGTGTAATGCCTAAAATCTTTGTTGCCTGCTCTGCGTCCTCTTTGTATGCCTCGTAAAAATCACCTACACGGAAAAGCAGAAGCGCGTCAGGATATTGGGCTTTTATCTCTCGCCACTGCTTTAATAGTGCGCAATCTTCTTCATCTTTGGCACTCAATTCTATAACCTTTTTGCTCTCGTTAGTATTTGCGGTAATGCGAGCCGAGAGATTAGATTGGTTTTGTAATTCGGCTTGTGCAGTTGATTGAGCTGCGTCAAGCTCTTGCAATACATCAAAAATAGATAACTGTTTCATATTCGTTTGGATTAAAAAATTAGTAACTTGCGTATAAAGCTCGCTTCGAGTTGAGTTGGTTTTGTACTGCATTCAGAAGGTAGTGGGTATAGAACTGCAAGATTTTTGACAAAACAATACTCTTTTTTTTTGCAGCCTGCGGAGAGAAAAAAGGAAGATTTTTTGCAAAACACGGAGTGCTTGACCTTGCAGAGCCTTTGGCGGTTCGTGATACCCACGACTTACCTTCGCAGTTCAAAACCTCTCAACAACAATCGAGGCGGGCTCGCAAGTCGTTGATTTTCCAAACGAGATGATATGAAACAGACCTATTTCATTGCAAGAGTAGCAGCCAACAACAGCACAAGACGGCAAACCATAATTTTTGCAAAAAATTATACCTTATGCACATCGACATCAAGATCTTGAAAAGTCTTGATGTTGGTGTGCCGTCTCCGGGGATTAGAGCGGAGCGGCAATCCCCTAAATACGATTAAAACAGTCTGAACTGCATACATGCAGCGAAGCGGAATATATGCAGTTTAGTCTGTTAGTCTGCCTTATGCGCCGAACAGAAACAAAGTTTATGCAGCAAAGCGGAATAATCTTTGTTTGGCGCGTTTCTCTGCGATGATTGAGCGAAGCGGTATCATCTTGCACAAGAGTTAAGGGCAGCAGTTAATTCTGCACGGTGGGAACAGCAAATAGAGAGGTACGAACCATTTGCCGTGAAGCCGTGTTAAGAATTAGCGTGCCCGGGGCGTTTCCTTATTGCCTAATAGCGACTTGACTTGACAGAGCGGGCGAAGGTCAAGACAAATTGCTATTAGGCGCGTTTCCGCGTTAGGGATTGGAAGGGAGCGAGCGTAGCGATGCTGTCCGTTGCAGTGGTGGAGCATTGCAAAATGAACGAAGAGAGTCTTGCGATGTGGAGCCACAGCATAAGGACGGACACCCCTGCAAAGCCCGACCCGACCGTGTCGGGGAACGCCCAAAAGAAGAAAAAAGAAAAAAATAAATAAAAGACCACCGAGTCTGTGCGCTACAAGTTCTACAAAGTTAGATAAATGATAAATCGTTATAAAATAGCAGTTTCCGCGAATATGGTTTGTAGAATTAAGTAGATTTTGTAGAAAAATGAGTGAGAAATGGCAGTGTCGGGGCAGTTTGTAGAGAGTTGTAGAAAAATGTAGAGAGCCGTTTCTGTGCAAATGGCTGATTATCAAATGTAGATATTGTAGAATTTGTAGAAGACATTTTTTAGACTTGTTTGCGTTTTTTTTTGCATAAAAAAGTGCGCTACCCTCACGAGCCGCGCACTCCAAATGAATAATTTATATACGAACAACTCGGGCATTAGAGTTGCTCGTTGGCGAGGGTGTCCGAGAGGTGCGAGACCTCAAGACTAAGCCCATAATGTGTTTGTAACATCTCATAATCAAAGCAATACGCCTGCTCAACCGTTGACTCTTCCAAAAACGGACTGCCACTATTTGGCAGCGTTTCACTGCGCTGCTGTATGCCTTGTATTATGTTTTTGAAGCGTACGCTCCGTTTCCAACCGAGGTATGACGGCGAGTTTTGCAGGTAGTAAGCAAGCGAATTTTTAGGCAGCAGCGTTTCACCGGTGCGTTTGCCGTGTATCTGGTACAGTTCAAAAATGCGCTTGTACCGCAAAATGAGTATTTGTTTTGCCGGATTAAACTCCTGTGGTGCGGCGCAGTTTTCGGTTGTCAGTTTGTCAAGATACTCCAAACGATAGTCTGACCCAAGATAGATTTGTCCTTCCTGACGCAGATAATTAACGATGTCCCAAAAGGTGGCTATCTCGTTGTTCTGTTTGATATTGCTGTTTTGCTCGATGATGCCGGCTTTTGCTATTTTCAGCAATTCAGGGTATTTGATAGGGGTATCAAGTCGGTCTTTGAGAGTGTGGAAGGCTGCAAGCGGGATAAGCCAATTAAGCAAGATACGGTCTTCGACAGTGGCAGTGCCAAGCTGTTCCTGCATATCATCAGCAACTTGCTTGTAGGACTTCTTGAAGTCCGTTTCAAAGAGTCCGCGAAGATTGAGTATCTGCAAAGTTAGGTGCGAGCAACCGAGTTTGCGGGTGTCTTTGAGTCGCTGATAACAGTCTTTCTGCTCTTGTGTAAACTCGGTTGCACTATATTTCAGGAAGATAAAGCGTGAGAAAAGGGCGATGTCAGCAGTCGCCATTTCCTGACCGGATAAGATAACGCCACAATCTACCCGTGTCATCTCACGCTTTTTGTCTTTATCCATATTCATACGGTTGCGTCCGGCTCCGTCCCATAGTCCTTTTAGAAACTCTCGTTTGTCGATGTCAATAGAGTTCTTGAACTCATCGATATGAACGAGAGCATTGGCACATTGCGCGACCGTGTCGGCAAGTGCCGGAAGTGTAGAGTTAAGTATGTTGGGCGGTGTGTTTTCGATGATGAAGAAAGCCATTAGCGAGTGAGCAAGTTCGGACTTACCCGAACCTTTAGGTCCGAATAGGTTGAGAATAGGGAAGGACTTGGTTTGTGCGGTAACGATGTCCCGGAAGAGGGTTGCGAGGTAGAAAGCAAAGCCTATTTTGGCATTATCGCCAAAGACTTTGATGAGTTGCGTGGTGTAGTTTCTCAGAGAGATGTCGCTCCAATCGGTATGGATAAACCTGCGTTCAAACTGATAGAGTTGCACATCATCTCTGTAGATAGTTGAAAATGCCGGTAGATAGTAATTACCTATCTGTGGCAGGGGGG
>OCTW013392373.1_pt1 | contig 15851 bp, 12 predicted proteins | sample 1539671 | NCBI WGS metagenome assembly OCTW01 (sample SAMN02144230, study PRJEB22623) | gut metagenome | biome: sheep rumen | host: Ovis aries | place: New Zealand
AACACACGACCATAGTACCCAGGGCGCTGCCCTGGGCTGGTTGCTGCTGGCCTTCCAGGCCGATTATTTCAGATGTGTATAAAGAGTAGTGAGATGGGAGGGGAGGGGCTGCGCACAGATGGAAAGACACATTTGAAACGGAATATGATACTTCATTCCTCTCTTAATTATGTGGAGGTGCCAACTGCTATATTGTTACAAAAAAATCTAGGTTTTTCTCTTCAAATCTGGCGATATTGAAGAAAGAAACCTAGATTTTCTATCGTCAAGGCGGCGCTTTTGTCTGCGCGTGCCTGCGTATTTGGTTCAGCGAACCGACGGAATGCTTATCTGAAGATGCCGTTGTACTCCTCCTTGGTGGGTGCCACTTCCTGCTGGCTCTCTTTCGAGTCGAGTTCTGAAGCGGCGCTGAGGCATGTCACTTCTATCTTGATGACCTTGATACGGGGTTCGTTATAAATCTTTTTCATTGTGGTTTTGTTATTTGATTGCCAATGCTTAGCCGATGAAGCGTTGTCGCCGTGCGAAGCATTGGCAACCGTATGATTATTGTTTATTACTTGATGACAATCTTCTTTCCGTTTCTCACGTAGATGCCAGCCTTGACATTTCCTTCGACGCGACGTCCGCTCAGGTCGTAGAGTTCGCCCTGAGAGTTGCCGTTGATCAGCGCGTTAATGGCGGTAGCGGTGCCATCGTCGCCAGCAACGATGCCGTCGTAGGCGATGGTCTTGGCCTCATCGCCTTCGGGCAGCGTGAAGTAGGCGTGCATGGCCTTGATGGAGGCGCCGCTACCAGCCTTCATGATCTTGCCTTCGCCTGTGACGCCGTACCAGGTGATGTTCATCGAGCCGGCTTCAATCGGCTTATAGGTTCCCTGGAAGGTGGCGCCGCCCTGGGCCGTGCGGCTCTCTGACTCGGCAGCGGTGGCAGAGTAGATGCTCACGTTGTTGAAGACGATGGGCTCGGTGGTTGCCGTCTCTACGTAGAGCACGTAGGGAGTTGCTGAGGCCATCGATGTGGCAGAAGTGAGCTGCAAGTTTCCATCGTTGTAGCCCGTTAGAGCGTATACTTTTGCCCCTGTTCCAAAGACGCTGAGGTCATTGACCATGAACGGCAGGGCGATGGTGTTCCAGCCGTCGTAGACGGTGTAGTTGAGTTTCACCTTGCCAGAGTACGTCTCGAAGGTGTTGGCCGTGGCCTCGTCGATGACGAGCATGGTGTTGATGCTGATGGTTGTCTCGTCGGTCTTCACCGTGCTGTTGTCGCCATAGCTGACCTCGATGTAGGCCTTCTTGTAGCTGACGGGCTCTGTCGGCGTGAACGAAATCTGGATGGTGGCCGTCTCGTTGGCGGCTACGGTCTGCTCCTGCTCGGCCACTACGGCGCCGTCGATGTAGAGCCTGGCGGTGACGGTCTCGTCCTTGCCGGCCTTCTCCTGCACGGTGACGGTGGCTGTGTATTCATCGTTTGTGTCGCCCGATGTGGGGATATTGCTGTCGGTGATGGCCATGTCGTGCTCAAGAGTTGCGAGGTGGAAGCCCCTGAAGTTGTCGAGTTCATAGTCGTTGTTCGTGAAACGGAAACGATAGACGCCTGTCTCAAGATCTTTGATGGTATAGGTTTCAAACTCCGACATTGAGTTTACCGAAATACTACCGCACTGTGTCCAGTTGCCTTCATCCTTAGACATCTCGATTTTGATGGTTGTGTTGCCTTCGGTTCCTCTATAATCGAAATCCAGTACCTCGCCAGTTTTCACTTGCAGTTTGGGCGTGATGAGATAGCCAGTGCTGCCGTAAACGTATTTGGCCTTAGCAATATTATCGGTGATAGACCAATTGTTTCCGACCTCCCATCCGTCAGCATTTCCGCTGAAATCCTCCTTCCACACGGTCGGATCTTCGATGGCGGCAGAGGCCTTGACGACCTGTGCGTCGCCGGCGTTAGGCGTAAGTGTGATGTTGGCGCTGTGGCCACCATAAGCCTCGGCGTCATACTTGAACGTGATGTCGAACGTTTCTGATTCACCAGCATCAACGCTGACGCTGCTCTTTGATACCTCGAACATGTCGTTGTCGGAGCTGATTGTTGCCGTCAGAGTGCCTACACCCTTGTTGCTGACCGTGATTGTCTTCGAGGCATCTTCGTTGACCTTGCCGAATTTCACGTCGGTAATGTCAAGGTCCATTACAGGCTCTGTTATGGCTACTTCTGTATAAGTAACGTCAAGAAGTTTCAGTTTTGAGGCATTAGATGAACTTGATGCATCGATGCAAAATGCAATGTAGGTGGCATCTGTTCCAGCATCAAAGGTGTTGGATTTTCCACTTGCACGCGAAGCAATGGAGTATGATTGGGCAGCCCCAGCAACAGGAGACCATGTGTTGCCTGATTTCGTAAACTTGGTGACATAAATGGTTTGTGCACCTGAAGCGCTATTGGAGCTTCTGAATGTTACCGTGCCTGATACCTGTTTGTTCAATACGAGCCATACGTTCTTGTTGTAGTTGCCAGAGTAGCCCGTAACGTAGTTCTCATCGTTGCCATAGGCACTTGATACGTAATTGTAGTCTTTGTTAGAACCAAACAGAGCATAGTTGGCGTTTTCTGTTCCAGGATGGATGAACCAAACTTCTCCTAATGAGGTCTTGTCGCTACTCACGGTATAGCCAGTGAAGTAATCTGTGGTGCTTTCTGCCCACAATTGCGTTGTCATAAACGTGAGCAACAACGCAAAGAAAAAGTTGATTTTCTTCATGTGATTAAGATTGTTATAATTGTTATTTTAATATGATTCGAGTGAATATTCTTCTACAATCCTGTAAAATGGTGCTGCAAAAGCGCGACAAAGTTAAAGAAAATAAAATTATCTGACAAATCTTTGTCATGAATATTATACTTTTTTCATAAAAAAGAAGTAGTTTGCTCTTTCTGCGTTGTCAAAAAGCGCGAAAAGGATATAAAAAAGGCGCAACGCTCAGAGCACGTTGCGCGACTTGAGTTCAAGGTATTTGTTGATGACGGCTATGGAAAGCCGCGACGGCGAGGTGAGCAGTGCGTAGATGCCGTTTTGCTGAAGCGTCGAGACGATGAGGCGTTTCTCGTATTCGAATTTCTCGGCGATGGTGCGCTGATAGAGCGTCTCGATGGAGTCGGGTGCTGGGTGTGGGGTGTTGGTTGATGGCGGATTGGCGAAGGCGCGCAGGTCATCGTCCTCGAAGAACACCACGAGCAGGCAGTGGCGGCGCGACAGCTGGCGCAGGTAGGGAAGCTGGCGCTGCATGGCCGACATGGAGCCGAAGCTGGTGAAGAGTACCAGCAGCGAGCGCCGCGATATGTGGCGGCTCACCGAGGTGCAGAGGGCCGAGAAGTCTGTTTCCCCAAAGGTGGTCTGCTGGCTGTACAGGGTGTCCATGAGTGTCTGTATGTGGTTGCTGCGGCGGTCGGCCGGCACGAAGCTGTCGAACTGCTGATGGAAGGTGATGAGACCGGCGTTGTCCATCTTTCGCATGGCCACAAACGACAGTGCCAGTGCGGCGTTGATGCTGTAGTCGAGCAGCGTCATGCCCTGGAACGCCTGCTGCATGACGCGCCCTTTGTCGATGATGCTGTAGACGCGCTGCGACCGTTCGTCCTGGTAGATGTTGACCATGAGCTGATGTCGACGTGCCGAGGCTTTCCAGTTGATGGTGCGGAAATCGGCGCCCGGTGTGTATTCCTCGATGTGCTCAAACTCCGTCTGGTTGCCCACGCGGCGTATGCGCTTGGCTCCCGTCTCGGTGAGGTTGTCGCTGATGGCCAGCAGTTCGTATTGGCGCAGTCGCAGGAACGACGGGTAGACGGCGACGTCGACGGGCTCGCCCTGTGTGAAACGGCGCTCGGCCAGCCCGAGTCTTGTGCAGACGAAAACGCGGATGCGGCCGAAGCCATATACGCCGCGGCGCGTGGGGCGCAGCTGATAGACCAGCGTGGTGTCGGCGCGTGCGGCCAGCGGGAAGCGGTAGCTGATGTCGCGGCGCTGGAAGATGAACGGCGCCTCGTCGATGACCTCTATGCGCGTGGCAAACGGATAGCTGCTCTCCAAACGGATGCGCACGTCGTTGTCGTCGCCGTTTGACAGGCGGTTGCCAATGATGCGCTCGGCCCGCATGCCCCGACGGTGGTACAGCAGGATGAAGTCGGCAAGGGTGAGCAATGCCAGAACGCACAGCAACACGACGCCAATGATGAACAATGGCGGCACAAAGTAGCCGGCGGCAAGAACGAACACCAGGGCGGCACCTGCTATGTAGAAGCGGTTGGTGAGTAGCATGGGTGATGGGGGTTAATGGTAGGTGATGGTCGGGTGCGAAGCTGTTGGGCGATAGGCGATGGGTGATGATGGGTTGTTGAAGCGGGTGGTGGCAAGTCGCCGTGCAGCGTTTCATCTAACCACCAACACCAGTCATCCATCACCCAACGCCCAGCATCACTTCGGCACTTCCACCTTGTCGATGAGCCTGAGCGTGACTTTCCAGGGTGTGTATCCCTCCATTTCGGCCTCGGCGGTGAGCATGATTCTATGGTGGAGAATGCAAGGAGTGACGAATTTGATGTCGTCGGGACTCACGAAGAGCCTTCCTTGCAGCAGTGCAAACGCCTTGGATGCCTGCAGGATGGCGACGGCGGCACGCGGCGAGGCGCCCAGGAAGACGGCGCGGCTCTGGCGCGTCTGCTGCACCAGTTCTATCATGTAGCGCAGCAGCGACGGCTCCACATAGACCTGCGTGAGCAGCTGTCGCATCTCCAGGATGTCGTCCTTGGTGACCACCGGCACGATGTCGTCGAGCGCGGTGAGCCGTGCGTTCTGCTGATGGCGCTCAAGGATGGCCACCTCTTCGTCAACGGTGGGATAGCCCATCGATATCTTCATGAGGAAACGGTCGAGCTGTGCCTCGGGCAGTTTGTAGGTTCCCTCCTGCTCAACGGGGTTCTGCGTGGCGATGATGGTGTAGAGCGGGCTCATGGGGTGCGTCTCTCCGTCGATGGTGGCCTGTCGTTCTTCCATCACTTCGAAGAGGGCTGCCTGCGTCTTGGCCGGCGCGCGGTTGATTTCATCCACGAGCACAAGGTCGGCAAAGATGGGGCCGGCGTGGAAGCTGAATGTGCCGTTCTGCATGTTGAAGACACTGGTGCCGAGCACGTCGCTGGGCATGAGGTCGGGCGTGAACTGCACGCGGCTGAAGTCGGCGCCGATGAGCTTCGACGTGAGCCTTGCCAGCAGCGTCTTGGCAACGCCGGGCACGCCCTCGATGAGCACGTGGCCACCGGCGAGGATGGTTGTCAGAAGCAGGTCGACGGCTGTCTGCTGGCCCACGATGACCTGGGCAATCTGCTGGCGCAGGGCATTCGCCTTCTCGGCAAAGGCCTGTAGCGATTCGGGAGCGGGAATGGTTGGTTGTTCCATGTTCTGTAGGGGTTGAGATGGTTCTTTTATTGGATGGCGCGGATGATTTTGTTCATCGTATCCACGTACATTTGTAGCATTTCGGTGGTGAGGAACGGGTCTTCCTCGGCAACCGTCTGGCGGATGGCGCGAATGCTGCCGGAGATGGTGCGCTCGTCAATCGACGTCATCAGGGCGATGCGCTGGAAGTTGTCGCGGTCGTCGGCCTCGTTGTCGATGTCGACAAACAGCTCGCGGCGCAGGTGTTCGGCGAAATAGTTGTATTTCTTTCTCAGCAGGTCGGCGTGGTCGCCTCTCTGATAATAGAGTGTTCCGATGAGCTGTGCGAACTCCAGTTGCTTGTTCTCGGGCTCCTTCACCACCGGAATGGCGCGCTGACGACGACGCAGGTGGAGCAGCATAAAGACAGCTACGAGGCCCAAGGCCAGGTAGATGGCCCAGCGCAATGGCTTGTTCATGACGAAGAACTGCAGGGGCGTGTCGGGCTTTATCTGGTCGCCGTCGGCCGAATACCGGCTCACGGTGTCGGTGATGCGGATGGTGGGCCGGCGAAGGTCGAGGAGCGACAGCGCGCGAAGCGTAAACTGCGCGTTGTCGCGGTTCAGCATGCCGTAGTTGGTGAAGAGAAGCGGACACATGACAAAGACCAGTTTGCCGCGGCCAACGCGATGGCTGATGACGCACGGACCGTATTCTTCGTCGTTCTGGAAGAAGGCGTGATATTGCCAGATGGGCTTGGATCCGATGCTGTCGCTGCAGATCATGCCGCCCGTCATGCCGTCGTTCACGACGAACGAGCGCGAGTCAAACAGGTTGTCTTGTTCCCAGTAGAGGGTGTCGCGCACCTGTTTGTTGGCCAGAAGAGTGCGTAGGCCGGTGGTCGAGATGTAGGACCAGGGCGTCTTCAGGTCCAGCGTGTCGGTGAGCGAGTAGCAGACGTAGTCGGCGGCTATGCAGATGTTCATGCCGCTGTCTACCAGTTCCAGCAGGTCGCCCATTTCCGATTCGTCCACGCTAAAGCTCACTTCGGTGAACAAAAGGTTTGAGCGGCGTGCCGTGCTGTCGGTCTTTATCTCGTGCCAGCTGAGGTTTCTCACTCGGTAGCCTGCGGGCATGGCCTGGCGAAGCAGACTGTCGAAGACGTAGGATCCGAAAGGATTCTTGTCGTAGGCGCCGAAAGTGGGATTCCAGGAGAACGGAACGGGCCGCAGGAACAGCAGGGTGATGACCAGCACGACGAAAGCCCCGATGCAGAAGAAGTACAGATTGCGCCCTTTCATGCTTCACCTCCTTTCTGCGGCTGTGGCGGTTGTTGGTCAGACGGAGAAGCGTCTGACACGGCGGCCGGGGCGGTGGCGGGGCGGGTGTCCTGGGGCTCTGGCGAGGGTGTGTTGCCGGCCTCGGCCTCGAGCTGCCTGATGATGGCCTGCTGCTTCTGCACCATCTCATCGGCCATGTCGGCATTGGCCTCGCCGTTTCCGTATCTGATGAGCAGGAAATGCTGGGTCATCTGCCAGAAGGGGACGGCAGAGAACTCCTTCGTGTATTGCATCGGTGTCTTGTAGGGCTGCCAGTTGATGCGGCCGGCGTCGGCCAGGCGGCGCAGCGTCTGCAGATACACCAGGCGCACCACCTGACGGTAGTTGTGCTGGCTCTCCGCCTCGGCGATGAGCCTGTCGAAGTCGATGCCGTAGATGTTGTCGTCTTCCAGCGTGAAGCTCCTGTCCACGTCGTCCTTGTGGGCAAACAGTCTTGGCTTGAGCTTGATGATGAACCACGCCAGCAGGCCTATCAGCACCAGGACGCAGAACACGTCGATGGCTGTTTCGGTCCCCTCGGGCATGTTGTGTGGCAGCAGCTTCTTCATCAGGTCGTTGAAACCCTCCCAGAGCCATTCCAGGATGTTTTTGGTGGGCCTCATCAGCTCACGGTCGTAGTCGAAATCCTCGTTCTGCCGCCATGCGTTGATGGCGGCGGAGTCCAGACGGAGTGTATCGGTGACGATGGGAGCCATAGATGAGCGGCGATGTGTGTCTGATTATTATATAATATGTGTAGCCTGAAGCGAAGAACGAGCGAACGTTGGTCAGACCAGCTGGTCGAAGTTGTCGATGTCGGTGTGCCTCGGCATGGTCATCTGTTCGAAGTTCGCAATGTCGCGGCTGTTGGTCAGTCCGTCTTCCTTCTCCACGGTGTGGCTGTAGAGATAGGCCAGTCCGATGGTCATGATGGGAGTGACGAGAAAGGTGACGTATGCCGAGACGGTGGAAAGGAGGAAGCTGAGGATGGTCATGACGGGACCATTGGCAGCGCCATCTCCCTGCACGCCGAGGAACATCTTCACACCCATGAAGATGGACATGGGCAGACGGACGATGCCGGATATGAACTGCACGATGATGCTCAGCAGGATTGACAGGCCGATGATGAGCCAGAACGACTTGAACCCCAGCCGATAGCCTCGCTGAAGCGCCTCGCTGATGGAGCAGTCTTCGAAGACGTAGAGCGGCGTCACCATGCTGTAGGGAACGGCAAGAACGGCTCCTGCGGGAATTAGGATGAAGAGCAGCAGCGGCGTGGCCACCACCGACACGGCCACCATGAGCAGGATGGCTGCCACACCGATGGCCACGGCGATGAGGAATGTGATCATCACCCGGCCCATGACGTGCCAGAACCGCGGCTTCAGGTCATCGAACGTGATGCCCTTCAGGCGCTGAGGACTTTCGTCGTAGAGCTGCATCAGCACGTAGGTGACGGTGGTTACGATGAAGTAGCCCACGAACATGAAGAGGATGGTGAACAGATAGGACACGCCGAACATGGCCAGCGGGTTGTCCTCGCTGCCATTGGCGGCGTCGGCAATAGTCCCCATGTAGTCGTCGAGAAACGAACCCAGCGACACGCCCTGAAGGAGTGCAACGGGCAAAACCAGATAGGTGATGAAGCGCAGCAGCGGCTTCCAGTTCTCGCGGATGAAGTCGAACGTCACGTTGATCAGCTCGCCGAAGCTGCGCTGACGGTAGAACACAATCTTGGGCTTTTCGTTGTAGATGTTCATATCTCTAATTCTTTTTCTTTTTGATGGTTAGTGTCTGTCTGTCCCTTCTGCGGTCCGTAGAGCCGGCGCGGCAGCCATACGAAGTAGTAGAGGACGAATGCAAGCGACAGAATGATGATGGTGAAGCGCACCACGTCGTGAATGTCCGTGTGGCGGGTGATGAAGCTCTCGATGAATCCGGCAATGATGAACAGCGGAACCGTGCCCACCACAATCTTCATTCCGCGCAGCGCACCGCGACGAAACGACTCCATGCGCTTGTAGGTGCCGGGAAACAGGAAGCCGTTGCCGAGCGACAGGCCGGCGGCTCCCGCCACCACGATGCTCGAAATCTCGATGGTGCCGTGCAGCCAGATGGCCAGCGAGCTCTCCCAGAGCAGGTCGTGCTGGCGGAAAAACTCCTGGAAACTGCCCACCATGATGCCGTTGTAGAAGAGCGCCAGCCCCGTTCCGATGGACGTGAACAGTCCCATGGCGAAGCAGCGGAACGACACCAGGACGTTGTTGAGCGTAATCTGAAGGAACATCTCTGTCTCGCCGTCGCTGCCGTAGACGCCCATCGGCTCGCCGCGGGCGATGTTGTCGAGCGTCATGTCCACATAGCTGTCGCCGAGGATAAGCCGCGGAAACTCCGGGTCGCCGATGGTCGACACCACGCCAACCAATGCGCTCAGCACGAAAATCACAAACGACACGAGCAGCAGGTGGCGCGATTCCCACATGGTCTGGGGAACCTCGCGCGTCCAGAATGTCACGATGCGCGACCGCTTCTCGCGCTTGTTGCTGTAGATCTCGTTGTGGAGCGCACCGGCAAGGTTGTTCAGATAGAGCGTGATGCGCGACTGCGGGAAGTGCGTCTGGGCAAAAGCCAGGTCGGCCGTCAGCTCTGTGTAGGCCTCGGCAAGCTCGTCGGGCGTCAGGTGAAAGGTGTGGTCGACGGCCTGTTCCATGTAGCGCCATTTGTCAATGTGGCGGCGTATGAAGTTCACTTCTTTCATTTCAGTCGGCGGAAAAAGTGCTATCCCCATCGGGCCAGGGTCAAGGCAGGTGCGCTGGGTTCTTGACGTGGCGAGAAAAGATTCAGATAATTTCGTGCAAAAGTAAGAAAAAATTATCAGAAATGCATTATCTTTGCAGAAAATTTTGGAAAAAAGAAATGGCAGACAAAAACATCGTTACCGGCCAGTATGTGAGGATTGCCCAGACGCCCGCCAGCATCTGGGAGCGCATCGTGGCGCGCATCGTCGACAGCGTGGTGGTCGTCATCTACCTCGTGGGCTATTTCTACCTGATGGGAATGCTTCCCTATATGAACTCGTCGACGGAGATGTGGATAGGCTTCATCCTCTTTTTGCCGGTGCTGCTCTACGACCTTCTGTGGGAGACTTTCAACAACGGGCAGTCGCTTGGCAAGTATCTCATGGGCCTCCGCGTGGTGAAGGCCGACGGCTCCATGCCCGGCATTGGTGCCTACTTGCTGCGCTGGCTGGTGTTCCTGGTGGAAGGTCCCACCACGGGATGCCTCGGACTGCTGCCCATGTTGCTGAGTGAGCACACGCAGCGCTTTGGCGACATGGCGGCCGGCACCATGGTCATCAAGCGCGCCAAGTATCATGCCCTGGAGGTGAGTCTGGAGGAATACAGCTACCTCACCGCCGACTACCGCCCCACGTTTCCGCAGGCTGCCGACCTGAGCGAGCGCCAGGCCGAGGTCATTGCCAACACTCTCGACCCTCAGTCTGCCGAACGCATGGAGCGAATCTCGCAGCTTGCCGCCAAGGTGAAGCAGCTCCTCGCCATCGATTCCCCCGTCTCCGACGAGCGTTTCCTCTACACCGTCCTCCACGATTACTACTATTATGATATGAATGCGGTGTAGACACCCACCCCGGCCCTCCCAAAGGGAGGGAGGACAGAGGCGGGAAAACCCACCCCGACCCTCCCGAAGGGAGGGAGTTCAGAAGCCCTAAACCCACCCCAACCCTCCCGAAGGGAGGGAGTTCAGAAGCCTTCATACCCACCCCGACCCTCCCGAAGGGAGGGAGAGCTGTGCCGGAAATGTGATTCTGGGACTCCCGAAACTCATCCTTTCATGGCCCTTTTGCCCCCTTGCTCCCTCCCTTCGGGAGGGCCGGGGTGGGTATTTCCGCCATTGCGCCCCCTCCCTTCGGGAGGGCCGGGGTGGGTTTTTCCGCCATTGCGCTCCCTCCCTTCGGGAGGGTCGGGGTGGTTTTTTCCGCCATTGCGCTCCCTCCCTTTGGGAGGGCCGGGGTGGGTTTTTCCGCCATTGCGCCCCCTCCCTTCGGGAGGGCCGGGGTGGGTTTTAACTATATAAAAAGGTCACACCCCAATACAGGATGTGACCTTCTTTGTGCATAATAAATATTTAGCGCCTAATTAAAAACACGCTTTTCCATTTTCCCACCTTCCACTCTTTGTCGTCCAAACCGTCCCCTGCGCCTTTGCGCTCCCTCCCTTCGGGAGGGTCGGGGTGGGTTTCCCCGCCTTTGCGCTCCCTCCCTTCGGGAGGGCCGGGGTGGGTTTCCCCGCCTCAGAACTCCCTCCCTTCGGGAGGGCCGGGGTGTGTTTTCCCGCCTCAGAACTCCCTCCCTTTGGGAGGGCCGGGGTGGGTGTCAGGTCGTCCCGTTGTGGGTCTTCCCTTTCTTACTTCAGCTTCTCGTACTTGTACTTGCTGGTGCATCCGAGCTCTTCCTCGATGCGGATGAGCTGGTTGTACTTCGCCATACGGTCGGTACGAGAGAGCGAACCGGTCTTGATCTGACCAGAATTGGTGGCCACGGCGATGTCGGCAATCGTGGTGTCCTCGGTCTCGCCCGAACGGTGAGAAGTCACAGTGGTGTAGCCATGACGATGAGCCATCTCGATAGCGTCGAGGGTCTCGGTGAGCGAGCCAATCTGGTTCACCTTGATCAGGATGCTGTTGGCAGCACCCATCTTGATGCCCTTCTCCAGGAACTTCACGTTGGTCACGAACAGGTCGTCGCCCACCAGCTGGCACTTGTTGCCCACCTTCTCGGTCAGCTTCACCCAGTTCTCCCAGTCGTTCTCGTCGAGACCGTCCTCGATAGAGTAGATGGGATACTTGTTGATGAGCTCTTCCAGATAGGCAATCTGCTCGTCGGCCGACAGCTTCTTGCCGTTGGGATCCTTCTTCTTGCCGTTCTTCAGCTGGCGATAGTCGTAGAACCACTTGCCATCCTCGCACACAGCGAACTCAGAGGCAGCGCAGTCCATGGCGATGCGCACGTCCTTGCCCGGCTCATAACCGGCAGCCTTGATGGCCTCCATGATGGTGTCGAGGGCGTCCTCAATGCCGTTGAAGTTGGGAGCGAAACCACCTTCGTCGCCCACAGCTGTAGACAGGCCACGGGCCTTCAGCAGTTTGGCCAGGTTGTGGAACACTTCAGCACCCATGCGCACGGCTTCCTTGATGCTCGTAGCGCCAACCGGGCCAATCATGAACTCCTGGAAAGCGATGGGAGCGTCGGAGTGAGCGCCACCGTTCACGATGTTCATCATCGGAAGGGGCATCGTGTATGAGTTGCAACCGCCGATATAACGGTAGAGGGGGATGTTAAGAGCCTTGGCAGCAGCCTGTGCAGCAGCCAGCGAAACGCTCAGGATGGCGTTGGCACCCAGCTTCGACTTGGTGGGCGTGCCGTCCAGTTCAAGCATCTTCATGTCCAGACCGCGCTGGTTGAACACGCAGTCGCCTTTCAGTGCAGGAGCTATGATGTTGTTCACGTTCTCAACAGCTTTCAGAACGCCCTTGCCAAGATAGCGGCCCTTGTCGCCATCGCGAAGCTCCAGAGCTTCGTTCTCACCGGTGCTGGCACCAGAGGGTACGGCAGCGCGACCCATCACGCCATTCTCCAACGTTACTTCACATTCCACAGTGGGATTACCTCTTGAGTCGAGGATTTCTCTTGCATGAATTTTCTCAATCTTCATAATGTTACCTTATTAAAAAATATTTCGGTTGTTTATAAACTTCACACAAAACATCGCACGACGGCACAGAAGGAACCGCCTTCTGCTTTGCCACGTGCTGCATAATCTGCTGCAAAGATACTGATAAAACGCTGATGGCGAAAACATTGGGCCATCATTTTTCCGGCCTTTTAATTATTTTTAATAGAACAGACCTCACCCTGCCCAGCCGCACCTGCCGTTTGCTCTATCCACTTAGCAAAAAAGCGGTTATTCGAGTTCAACTTTTGCTCGGTCTAACCTGGCTTTGTGGAGCTCGACTACATGATAATAACAGCGGACGAGGACGCCCGTGCTCACAGGCTAAACCGCGGAAAACAAGCGGCAAAGATGACGGAACAGAGCAATAAAAGCGGCAGATTTCTGAAACAAATCCATTGGAATCGTTTAGCAAAACCAATGGATTTGTTGAACAAAATCAATGGAATCGTTGAACGAATCCATTGGCCTTGTTTCTCGAAAACGGCGAAATGAAGGCGGGAAAGCGGCAAGTTACCGCTTCCAATCCGCCGGTTTCCTAAGGCTTCAGCAGGTTGATTGGTGCGACAAACACGCCGTCTTCCCGTTTGTAGGCGCCACCTACGGCAGTGAGCACCATCATGAATGAGGGGGCTTTCTCGTTGCTCTTCTCTGCAATTTTGTCGCGAAGCCTTTTCAGCGACTTTGCTCCTTCTTCTATCAGGCGGTCACCGCCAAGCTTTATTTCTATGCCGCCCCATCTTCCGTCTTCCAGATGTACCACCGCATCGCACTCCAGCCCTGCATTGTCTCTGTAGTGCTTCACGGTGCCACCCAGCGTATTGGCATAGACGCAGAGGTCTCTGACGGCGAAGTCCTCGAAGAACAGGCCAAAGCTTTCCAGGTCTTTTTTCAGGTCCTCGGGGCCAACACCCAGTGAGCGGCAGGCTATAGAGGTGTCGACGAAATGCCTTGTCGGCGTGCTCCTGATGGAGGTCTTCGACCTGATGTCTGGGTTCCAAGCCTCCATGTCCTCGATGATATAGATGTCCTTCAGCGCTTCCATGTAGTCGTCGAAAGTCTTTGTGTCCATCGTGCGTTCGTTGCTTTGGCGTACGTCAGAAATAATCGTCGAGACGGCTGCTTCGGTGGAAATGTTCCGCGCATAGCTTCTGAGAATCATCCTCATCACCTCGGGGCGCTTGTTTCGGAACCGTTCGTTCTCGCTGTCTTCAAAAACGAACAGGCTGCTATAGTAGTTCTTTGTCACTTCCAGTGCAATGTCCTTGGGGGCGAGAACTGAAATCGGCCATCCGCCTCGGCATACGAGAAATGCTACGTCGTCTAACGTAAACTCGGTGTTCATGTCCCAAGGAAAGTCCGAGCCTCCATCGAAAAGGCTGGCGAGCGACACCGTTCCCTTCGACTCTTTTGACTCCCACAAGGACATAGGACGCATTTTTATCGGGGTGATTCTGCCGGCTCCACTGTGGTGTACTTCCGTTTTGTCGGCCGGAGTGGAACTTCCGGTCAGAATGTATTTACCGAACTGGTAGTCGAAATCCAGGTCGTCTTTAATCTGGTTCCAGATGTCTGGAGCCTTTTGCCATTCGTCTATCAGCCTTGGCTTTTCTCCGTTCAGCACAGCCTTTGAGTCCATTCGTGCCATGTTGATGGCTTGCCTCGTGTTGAGCTTGACGAAACTCTTCTGATAGCGCATACAGGTTGTCGTCTTTCCGCAGAACTTTGGCCCGGCAACGACCACGGCTCCCGATGTCCTCAGTTTCAGTTCTATTTCCTTTTCTATGAGTCTTTGATAATACATAATGTTGCTGTTTTGGGTGCAAAGATACAAAATTCCCAAGATTTTCAACATAAAATTCCCATAATTTTCAATATAAAACTCCCAAGATTTTCAATTTTTGCCGGTTTGAAAGGGAAAAACAGTGGGAGGAGACGGGAAAAGTGGGGACAAAGACTTGTTGGAAACGAGCGCCATTACGCGTAGGAGTGCATGCCGCCGAGGAAGTAGTTCACCCCGAAATAGGTCATGAGGATGGTGAGGAAGGCCAGGGTGACGTAGAGATGATAGCCCATGGGGCGGCGCAGGAAAGGCAGGGAGCGGTCGTGAACAGCCACGGCGTAGACCATGAAGGTGATGAGCGCCCACGTTTCCTTCGGGTCCCAGCTCCAGTAGGTGCCCCACGACACGTTGGCCCAGATGGCACCGATGAAGATGCCGAAACCCAGACAGGTGAGGGCAGGATAGAGGAACAGGCGGCTGAGCAGGGCGAGCGACGCGAGGTGAGACGCAAGACGCGACCGGTGGGCGGTCAACATGGAGAGCAGCAACGCCGTGAGTCCGCAGATGAAGGTCAGGGCCAGCAGGGCGAAAGCCATCATGATGATGCTCACGTGGATGGTGAGGAGGGGCGACGACAGGACGGGCATCAGGTGGGTGATCTGCGGGTCCATCTGCGAAATGTGGCTCACCAGCAGGAAGAATCCCGACATGAGGAAGCCGAAACAGAGTATGATGGGGAAGTGGCGCTGGGTGAACAGGCTCACCAACATGATGAACCACGCCATGAGCAGCATCGTTTCGTAGCCGTTGCTCATGGGGATGGTGCCCGAGATGATCCAGCGGAGCGCCAGGCAGAGCGTCAGTGCCAGCCACGAAAGATAGAGCAGAAAGGATGCAACGCGACGGAATGACAATGGCGAGGACTTTGCTGCTGGCTGGGCTTCCGGCCTCGTTATGGCCTGGCGGATGAAGTAGAAGAGCAGCAGCAGTCCCAGTGTGAGGTTCACCATGAAGAGGATGGTGGCAAAGGGAATGGCGTTGTAGAGATGCTCCGCCTGCGTCTTCGTGGGCGAAGGGATGGACGTTCCGCCGTAGGTTTTCTGGTATCGCTGCAGTTTGGCGAGCGCTTCGTCGAGGCGGGCGGTGTTTCCCTGACGGGCGGCTTCGGTTATGATGCCGAAGATGCTCTGTATGTACTGTCGCCGTTCGGGCTCCATCGTGGTGGGCAGGTCGTCGGTCGGCGCATACCACGACAGCTGTTTGCCGTGGCTCGCGGTGAGCGAGTCGCCGGGCAGACTGACGGTGGCGGGAAACAGGCGCAGCGGCGGTCCCTGGCGCAGTTGCATGATGAGCTGCAGACGGTCGTCTATCTTCATCACCTCTTGGTGCAGTTTGTCGTGGTTGCCCCGATAATACTCTCCGAGCATCGGGCCGAGCCTGTAGCCGTCAGCCGGACTGAAGAGGTCGTCGACCGAGCAGAACGGCGCCAGCTGTGCGGCCTCGCGCAGTTCGCCGCTCTTCACCTTGATGATGGGCTCGCGGCTCCATTCGTGGCTCCAGAAGATGAA
>OCTW011570377.1_pt1 | contig 15849 bp, 19 predicted proteins | sample 1539671 | NCBI WGS metagenome assembly OCTW01 (sample SAMN02144230, study PRJEB22623) | gut metagenome | biome: sheep rumen | host: Ovis aries | place: New Zealand
TGCTGGCACGACCGACCACACGACCTTTTTCATCGTCACTCATCTCGTTAAGCTCGCTCTGTGTGAAGAACTCAAACCACGGATAATAGCGACACTCATCTTCTGTGAACTGCGGCTCCCAACCCTCATTGAGTGCAGCTGTGATGATGCGCAGTTGTATGTAAGCTGCGATGTCGCTGTTGCAGTTATCGCCGTCGAACTCACCAAGCTGATTAGCATAGTAGTGGGAAAACATAAACACAAAGGGGTGTTCGTCACCCAACACAGCGCAAGCATCTTCAAACGTCTTGACACGCTCTGTGATGTCTTTCTTTACGAATAGTTCTTTGCCGAACAGATGCTCTAACAGCTCACGTCCGTTAGCATCTGTGTTGTCGTAAGCTGCGAGAGCATTCTCACGACTGATTGTTAGATTGTTGTTCATCGTTAATCTTTTTAAGTTTTCTGTGAATGATTTTGAGTTGTCGTACTGCATTCACAACTCGCAGATTGTTGCTCACTACGTTGTCGAGAACAAGCGGCAAGCATCTCACGAGCGTTGACAGTACGTTGTTAGGTATAAGTCGCATCGCTGTCAGTTGTTAGATAGTGTGAACATACGACCTGCGTCTGCGATATAGGTAGGCACACCGGCCACAGCACGCACTTCACGCTCGAACCGCTCTGCGTCACTATTGTTGTCAGACAGATGCACGAGTATCACGTCATCAAGATTGCTCGTGTCGTTGTCTCGAATAATCTGCTTTGTCGTATCAAGCTCCATGTGCGTTTCGAGCAAGCGACCACGCTTTGACGGCAGCTCAATGCCTGCGTCGATATTGTCTTGCAAGATGTCATCTGCATAGTTACATTCGAGCATAAAGTGACGTATGCCGGCGATACGATATTCAAGCATCATCGTGTCAGTAATGAAGAGCGTCTTGCCCATTTCACGATGCTCGATGATGTAACCGACACACGGCACATCGTGAACGACACGCAGTGCGATGACTTTCCAATCGCCCACGATGTAGCCGTGTTGCGGTTCGACTGATTTGCAGAAAACACGGTTCTTGATGTCGAGAGCGTCGAACACGTCATCAAGTGCAAGCACTCGAATGCCACATTTCAAGAACTCTCGCACATAGCCGGCATGGTCTTTGTGGCGGTGCGTCACGATGCAAGCTGCTATCTTCGTGATGTCCCAATGCAAAGCTCGTTTCACTTGCTGCATCGACACACCGGCTTCAAGCACAAGCACGCTGTCACTGCTCTCAAAGAGATAGCAGTTGCCGTGCGATGATGAACCAAGAACCGTGAGTTTCATCTGTAAGCGATTTAATAGCCGGGGTCATCGTCTGCGTCGTTCTCTGCTTTCGGTGTGCTGTCAGACGCTTGCGCTGTCTTGACTTCGCCGGTGTCAGTATCGACTTCTTCAAACTGCACGTCGGCTTCTACGAACTCGACGCTGTTAGCGTTCTCTGCGAGCAAGTCGTTGCGCTGCTCGTTGACTGCGATGTCATCGGCGACTGCACCCTGCATCTCGACAGAGAGATAGCCGTACTTCGAGAGCAAGCGACGTATGACGGTCTTCAGAGCCATGTCGTTGAAGTTGCCGAGCCAACCGACCTGCTTGCCGCTCTGCTCTGTGTTGGCGAGCTTGATGAGAGCTTCGATAGTCGTACCTTTGCCGAGCGACGGCGCATATCGCTTTGCGTACTTCGCCATATCATCGACACTCATGTAGAGCGTCTTGCTGAAGCCGTTGAGCAGCTCGATGTAGCCGAAGTAACCGACTATCTTGTCGCTCTTGCGCTCGCCGTCGAGTGCGACTTCGCCGGTCAGGCGGTTCACTGTGCGCAGTTCGCCCTCATAGACGAAATCTGCGTTGATGTAGCGATATTGACCGGTGCGCATAGCGAGCTGAATGTAACCCTTGTAACCAGGAATGAATGTCGGTGTCGGCACTTTAATCCACTTGTCATCTCCATGCTCATCTTTCACTTTCACGTTGTTGTTGTAAACGACGATGTAAGCGAAGCCGAGAGCTTTGTTGATAGGCAGCTGCATCGACGCAGCTTTGAGTGCTTGTGCGATGATGTCTTGCGGCTTGCAAGTCTGCAATGACTTGTCGCTCGTGTATAGGTCTATCACGCTTGCGATGAATGCGTCACGGTGCTTGCCGAGCGCATTGGTGAACTGCTCTTGCACGCTGTCTGCTTTGAGCATAGACTTCAAGATGTCAACCGGGCGAGACTGCTTTGCGATAGCTGTCTGCGGTTGCGCTGTTGGTTGATTTTGCTGTTGCATAGTCACAAAATTTTAAGATTTATAATTAGTTGAAAAGCGTAGTCTGTGCTGCGCTGTGTTTCTTGTTGTCGATAGTGAGTGTAGCATCGTCTGTCACTACGAGAGCGATGAGCTGCGACACTGTTTCGGGAATGTCATTCACACTCTCTGCGTTGTCGATGAAGATTGGTGCTGTCACACCCTCGAACTTGCAGATTGCGTTGATGATGTCGAGACCGGCGATGATGCGCATTGCGTTGTTGAGACCGTTGTTGTACGGCACACCGTTGACGGTGGCTTCGCACGTCTCGACTTCACCGCCGTTAATTTGTTTTGCGAACATCTTAAAGCGCACAATCTTGAACATTGCATTGATGCGCTGCTCAACTGCGTTGATGCGAGCTTTCGAGAACTCTGCGATAGTGAACTCGATGCCCTCCAAGCGAGCAAGCTCTGCGTTCTGTGTCTTCAACTGCTCTTCAAGCTCTGCGATACGAGCGTTGTTGCGCTCGATGATTTCTCGCTTTGACAGACGCACACGCAGCTCTGCAATCTTGTCGGCAAGCGTGTTGCTCTGCTCTTGCAGCGTGTTGTTGCTCTGCTCTTGCAGCGTGTTGTTGCTCTGCTCTTGCAGCGTGTTGTTGCTCTGCTCTTGCAGCGACGTTTCACGCTCGCACAAAGCGATGTACTCGCTATCGCTCGCAATCGCATCGTGCGTCGGCGGCTCAACATCAAAACTCTCGTTGTAGAGCGGTTGCTGCTTGCTCTTGACAATAGTCTCTTGCAGCTGTGCGATTTTGTCTTCAATCATCTGCTGCTGCTCATTGAGCGTGTCTATCTGCGAGCGCACTGCGAGACCTTTGCGCTTGTTCTCTTCGAGACGCTTTGCACGACGCTCGTTGAATGCGGCGGTTATCTCTTGCTCTCTGCTCTCAATCTCGCTCACTTCATAGCGACGATGACACGTCGGGCAAACAAAGTCGCTCTCGCTGAAGTTGAGCGTCTCTGCTTTGATAGCACGATACTCTGCAACAAGTTGCTCACGCTCGTTAAGCAGTCTGTGCAGCGTGTTGGCATTGCTGCTTTGCTGTTGCTGCAAGCGAGTAATCTCCCTGCTGTCGCTGTCGATGCTTGCGAGCAGTGCTTGACGCTCGCTCTTGCGATTGCGCCATGCTGCGAGAGCAATCTCTTTGACTTCATACTCACGGCGCATCTTCTGTGAGCGCACGTTGTTAAGCTCTGCTATTACAGCCATGCGAGCGTCACTCGCTTTGCGCATTGCTTTCGCTGCGTCTGCAATCTCTGCGTCAATCTCAAACTTTTCGCTCGTGAGCTTCTTGATTTCGCTCTCGATAGCAGACCAATCTTCTGCTTCGGGAACGTCACGCTTGCGCTCATCTATGCGGTCGGGCAAAGTCTCAATCTCTGCTTTGAGCTTGCTGCGCTTCGATGAGATTTCACGCTTGTACTCATCAAGCGTCTTGCCGGTGAGCTGTGCGAGTAGAGCAGTGAAATCGTCGTTACCGGCTGCGATGTCTTCGTCACTGATGCCGCCGGCCATGCGAATGAGCATCGCACGCTGCACGTCTGATTTCTGACGTGAGAAATAGGTCGGGTTCGTGATGAACTTGAATACTTGCTCGCTGCACAGCTCTGCGATTTTCTCGTTATAATCTTTCATTGTGCAGGGAACGTCATTGTAGTAGCGTTCTTCGGTGTGACCCGTGAACTCTGCGCTCACTGTGCCACGACGCTTTACCCATTTCTCTGCATAGACACGGCGCAGCGTGATGTCGGTGCCGTCCACGTTGATTACTGCGCTCACTTCGTGCGGTATCTGCGGAATTGCGATGCCGTTCTCATCAAGCGTCTTGATGTTGAATGTCTGTCGGTCTTCACTGTCTTTGCCAAAGAGCAACCAAGTGAAGCCGTCAAAGATAGTTGTCTTGCCGCTGCCGTTGCGACCAAGCACTCTCGTGATGTCAGCGTTGAACTCGATTGAGTAGTCTCGCAAACCCTTGAAGTTCACGAAGTGCATTGACTTGATTTTAATCGTCTTCATTGCGTTGTTATAAATTAGTTACACTGTTAGTCTTGATTTAGCGACGTGTGTCACTGCTTGACTTCTAATCTCATCGTTTGTCGGTATGCGTTGAGCGAGTTGCCACTGCTCAATCTCTGACTTCTTGAAGTACACTGACTTTCCCTGCTTGTAGTGAGGTATGTCACGAGCTGCTGTCAAGTGGCGCACCCGGCTCTCGCTGATGCCGAGCAACAGAGCGACTTCTTGTGTGTCGAGAACTGACTTTGAGGTGATAAGCATAAGTCGCTCGATGCGTTCAAGTCGTTCTTCTACTCCCATGCGTCATCAATGTTAGTGAGTGAGGTGAAGTCGATTGCGCCGGTGCGCTCCCAATAGTTCGAGAGCTTGAAGCACGCATAAAGAGCTGCGAAACCGAGCGTCTTCGTCCACAAGATAGTGAGCAAAAAGTTTGCGTCTTCAGCCGGCTCGCTCAATAAGAGTGCGAGACCGACGATTGCGATGACTGCGAGCGCATAGCTGCGCCAATTAGTTAGTAATGCTTTCATAGTGCTGTTGCTTTTAGCGTCTCAATAGGGAAGAGACCGTTAATATCTACATTGAAATGGTCGGCGATGACGCTTTGCGTCAGCTCGTCGGGAACTTGCCGACCGAGTAACCACATCTTTACCGTGTTTGCAGAGCGATGTGTCAATTCTGCAACTTCGGTGATGAACATTTCTGCGTGCGTAGGCATCTGCTTACGCTCATTGTAGAGTTCTTTTAATGACTTTTTCTTCGCTTTCATATTAAAAATGTTGTGAAAATTTGCTTGTTACGCACTAATTATTTACTTTTGCACGCAATTTTTAAGGTGTTGCGGCAATAGTAAATTAACTATTGCGCTGCAAAATTACGCAATGATTTCGTATTGACCAAACTTTTTACGAAATAATTTCGTAGAAAATTTCGCAGATAATTGTTTAACAACATCTAACTTTCTAACTATGAGTAAAATAATAGACATAAAAAAATTTCGTGAGCTTCACGGCTTGACACAGCGTGAACTCGCAGAACGATGCGGTGTTACCCTGCGCACCGTACAGAATTGGGAAATGGGCAAGACTGTTCCCGAAAGTGCTATGCGGCTCATGCAACTTATCGACGGCGAAGGCGAAACGATTTCGTCTTCTGCGGCTGATGACGCAGTGAGCGTTGCCGGCAATGGCAACAACAATGTGAACTCGAAAGTCAACGTTAATTCGTCTCGCACGATAGACAAAGCGATTGATGAGATTTCAGAGATGCGCAAGCTCGTGCAGAAGCGTGATGAGCAGATTGACCGACTTATCTCTGTGATTGAAAAGATAACCGATAAAACCGAAGTCAGCAGATGAGAACGATTGTAAGACTGATGACGCTCTTTGTCGTGTTGATGAGCGCAGCTCTCGCAGATGCGCAGCAGTTAACGACACGCTTTATGAGCGTCGATGACGGTGAATTAGTAGAAGCGCAGACAGTGTTCACGATTGACAGAAGCGAGCGCACTATCACCGTTGAGAACGTAGCAACGTCGAGAGTGCGAGTGCTGCACATCGTCAATGCTCGTGAGACGATTGCTCGTGATGATATGGAAGTGACAACATTCGAGTGTACTGAAGGCATCAACAATGTTGACTTCACGCAGGTACGCTCAAAGACACCGGGCAAGCCGTTGATGCTCGCTCTGACCTACAAGTTAGGTGATGTGAAAATGTTTCAAGAAACTTACATGACAGATTGGTGATATGACAGATTACAGCAGAATAGTCATCGACTTGATGAAAGATGCGCTCGCACATCGTGACGTGAGCGCACAGAAGCTCGCAGACGCACAGAAACAGCTCGCCTACGAGCTTGACAGACGCAAAGTGAACAATCTCTCGACCGATGAAATTGCGTCGCTCTACGACGATATTTTGTGGTTGAGAACTGACATCTACAAGCTATGAGCAAGCGACGTAACTACTCAATCGACACGATACAAGTGATGACACGTTTCTTTACTGTACTGCAAGAGTGCAAGAACTCTCATCGCATCGCAAGTGTGTCACAGTATTGCAGAGATAACGAGATTGATATGCCGCACTTATACACGCAGCGCAAAGACCTGAACAAAGGCTTCTTTGAGATTGGTTGGTGCGTGCCGCTCGTGCGTGATTGCGGTGTGAGTGCAGATTGGCTGCTCACGGGTCGTGGCACGATGTTTGGCAAATGACTGTTGCGACTTCTGCAACTGTCATAGATTTTTATGATAGCGTAAGATTGTAAGATACAGACACTTGAATTTTGCTCACCGCAAATGTGACGTGAGCAAAATGCTATTGTGAGGGAAGTTAATTTCCTCCACAACAAGAAAAGCGCAGCGAGATTGATTGATTTCTCGCTGCGCTCTTTATGCAATAGGAATATTTTTCAGTACTTTGTTGACATTTTTTGGAATATTTTATGCGCAAATGTTGCCGTTTTTTATGCGTGCAGCAATATGTTCTCTCACTTTGTCTGTTCTGTCTCGTTTTGTGTTTCAGTCGTGCCGAACACGTCGGGAATGGCTGCGACCGCTGCTTGCTTTTTCTTGTCAAGCACTTTCGCATAAATCTGCGTCGTGCTGATGTCTGCATGACCGAGCAGCTTGCTCACTGTGTAGATGTCTGCGCCCAGGTCGAGCATCATAGTAGCGAATGTGTGTCGCCCACAGTGAAAAGTGATGTCTTTGTTGATGCCGGCATTTGCCACCCACACACGAATGATGTCATTCGTCGAGCCGGGTGAGTTGAACCACTTGAACACTCGCTCATCGTCTGCGCCACGCTCGCCCATGAGCGCAGCAGCTTGCTTTGTGATGTCGAGATACTCTTGACCGCCGGTCTTCTTCTGACGAAAGATGATGCGTGTGAACTCGCCTTGCTGATGCACCTCGCCCCATGTGAGTTTGGCAATGTCGCTGCGACGCAAGCCGGTCAAGCACGAGAATAAGAACGCAGTTTTTACTTCCTCGCTGCGACATGGTGTCTGTGCGAGCTTGCGCACTTCGTCAATGGTGAGATACATTCTTGTTCCCTCTTCGGCTTTGAAACCCTCAATGCCACGCATCGGGTTGTAAGCGATGATGCGTTTCTCGAATGCTTCATTGAGACACGCTCGCAGCTTGTTGAAGTAAGACACTTTGCTGTTGCGAGATAGCTTGCGCACGATGCCGTCTTCATTATAGTGACCGTCATTCGTGTAGGCTGCATCTTCGAGATAGTCTTTGAAACCCTGCACCCATTGCGGTGTAATCTCTGCAAACGTGATGCGCTCATTGCGCTCATAGCGTTGCAAGTGTTTCAGAGCAGAGTACCAATTACCCCAATTACCATTGCTCTCTTCGCCGTGACGTGCTTCGCACATTGCACGATAGAACTCAAAAAAGAGTGTGTCTTCAGCGAATTTCGACTTGAAGCCGAACTCGCCGTTCTGCATCTCGACGATGCGCTGCGCTTTGATTGACTGTGCGAGTTGCATTGTCTGTCGGTTCTGCTCTTTGTCTTCACGGGTGCGCTCCGGCACAAGATAGAGTTTCAAGAACTCGTAGCTGCGTTTGCCGTCCCGATACACGTCAAGATATAGCGAAATGTTACCGTCTGATAGCTTGCGCTGCCGCAATCGTATCGGCTCTTTTGCTTTTGCTTTCTTTCTCATAGTTGCGTTGTTTATAAGTTGTTACTTTGTTACTTTTGTTACTCGAAAAACACCGAGTAACAAAATAGCACCGCAAAAGTAACAAAATAATAGCATATAGATAGCAAACAACACCAAAAAAATGATTTTGGTGTTGTAGCTGCTATTTCGCCGTTTATATGTCGTTGATATGCTATTTATATATTATATGTGTGCGCTCGCTCACTTTCCGATGCAGAAAGTTTACTTTCCCACGCAGAACATTGTCAAAGTTGTGTAAATAAGAGATTTACAGACATGTTAGCGAGTAACAAATTTCGACAAGTCACAAACGAGTAACAAAAGTGATAAAAAAAGACCCTTGATGACCTACGCAAGTCAGATACGAGAACGTGTCCTTTCAGCCACCAAGTGTCCCAACGCAACTGTTGACGATTTGCAACAGCAGTGCAAAGGTAGTGCAATTTTTTGGATTGACAAAAAAATAGCGACCGTCTGTCACAGATAGTCGCTACGCTAATTAACCTTAAATACCTTGTGCTATGAAAAACAATTTACCTTATATAAATCTTCGTATGAGTGAAAATAATGGTTTGCGGAAGATAATGCACACTGCGACCGCCGAAAGCGAGAGCAATGCCCAAAACGAGCGCAACTGGAACTGCTCCCACGCTGTCAGTTTCTTTTCGACCGGCACCGGCACTTCGATGCGCTTGTCTTTGAAGATGACTTGCGTCTTCGTCTGCACCGGCTTTTCATACGGCACCGGCACGCTTTGCGGCTTCGCATTGAGCTTGTGTGACAGCGAGCCGTCTTTGTTGAGCGACACGATGCTCACAGCGTAGTCGTTTTCAAGCTGTGACACGCTGTCACGAGTTACGACTTCTGCCGATTGTGCCGGCACATCGAAATAGAGTGTGTCGTGTATATAGCTGATGCTGTCGTGCGTCTCAATGACTGTGACTTCACGCACGACATCACGCTTCGAGCGACACCCACAAAGCAACAGAGCGATTGCGAGCAACAGCAGAGCGAGCGCAATCGTGAAGCAACCGCCACCGACGATTGCAACCGCTTCACGTTCTTTGTCGTTCAAGTTGTTGCTCATAAGTCTTTGTACTCGTCTTTTGGCTTGAAACACGGACACGCTTTGTTGGCGAACTCGTAGTGACCGTGAATTGTCGCTTTCGGGTAAATTTTCTTCAAATCTGTCAGCAGCTTGCGCAGTGCTTTCTTCTGTGCATCGGTGCGAGTGTCTTTTGCTTTTCCGTTAGCATCAAGACCGCCGACATAGCAGATGCCGATAGAGTTAGTGTTGTGTCCTGACGTGTGCGCTCCCACTTTGTCGATTGGTCGCCCTGCGTGAATAGAGCCGTCAAGATATATCAAAAAGTGATAGCCGATGTCACTCCACCCACGCTCTTTGACGTGCCACCTGCGCACATCTTCGACCGTGAAGTTCTTGCCCTCACGAGTTGCTGTGCAATGCACAATGAGCTTCGTGATGTTGCGCTTTGATTTGAGTTTGAGACTGCTCGATGTGGTTGTGTCGTTGACACCGAGCGTTGCCCATGTCAATGCGCCGACGATGCCGTCTGCAACGAGACCGTAAGCACGTTGATGAGCAAGCACAGCTTCTTCGGTGATGACACCGAAAATGCCGTCTTCAACAAGATGCAAAGCACGCTGAAGTAGCTTGACTTCATCGCCCCTGCTGCCACGTTTAATTGTCTTCATCTTTCTTATCTTTTTTAAGTTCGTCAAGTTCAATTTCAAAATGACGCTCTGTCTTATCAATCATTATGCGCTGAAGTACCTTATAAAAGCGTCCCTCATTCTCATCACGACACGAGCTTTCATTTTCAAGTATCGACCACGCTTGCTCAAAGCATATAACACCCGTGACGATATATGACAGCGGTATGTTGACGTGAACACAGACATATTTCTCACACAAGAAAGCGAGCAGAATGAGAACGAGCCGTTTAGGTATCGTCTCACGCACGACTTTGCCGAACAAGTATGAGCTGAATTTGCTCTTTCGCTCTTTGACTTGTGTCGGGTGCGCCAATCGCACTCGCTTGTCGAGCTGAAATGCTGTCACTGCGTCGTAAACTACGAACAAAATCATCACGATGACAAGCGGAAATGTTGGCTCGAACACGTCAACGAGCCAACCGACCGCACCGCCGATTGCTAACCATATAGCTTTACAGATGTTTGATACTTCTTGCATAATGTACTTCTTTTTGTTGCAAAGATAAGTGTTTTTGGTACTTGTCAAGCACTAAAACTTTCGTGTCTTATCAACAATCAAGCTAAATTGTGCCATGTGTCTTGACTTGATGTCTTGTAACGTATGCCGTTTGCGCCGACTTCAAACTCACGACCGCCGTTGTTAACACTGAAAGTCATGCCGGTAGTCGCATCATTGAGAGCAAGCACATAGTTATCTCGACGTGAGCCGATGACAAAGCCGTTAGCAAAGAAGCGACTGATGTAGAACTGCGTGTTGTAGTGAGCTGCGAGATTGCTCCAATCAAGAGCCATATAATCGCCGTTCTGCAAGTAGTTGACGAATAGTCGCCAATGCACCCACAGCTTGTGATAGCCTGCTGCGACGTTGACTTTCTTGCTCACCGCCTTACTGCGTGAGCCGGTCTCGACTTCTTCTTCAGTCGCATTGATTGTGAGATAGCAATAGTCGATGAGTTGACGCTGCACGAGCTGTGTGCAAGCAGCATCGCTGTATGTGTCAAGATATAAGTCAAGTTGAGCTTCATTGTAGCCTTCGCCCTTGTGGTCTTCGTTAGTATAACCCCAACAGTGCAATGAGCCGCCGATGTCGATGATTGCCGGTGTCGTGGTTTGTAGCACATCACTCACATCAACAGTACCACCGCTAACGTCACCGTGTTCTTCTGCGTGATAGTCCCACTCGTGGCTCTGTGTCGCCGCAATCATTGTCGCATCGCCCGACACATCACCGAACAGCTCGTTGATGCTGCTGAAGCTGTTGCCTTCAAAGACTGTCACAAGTACGTTGTTCTCATCGTAGATATACACTGACTTGTCATCGGGATTGATGACTACTCGCTTGCCGTCTGCGTCACCGGCAAGCACACGAGCCACTTCAAGCAGTTGAGCATTGATGAGTTCAGTCTTGATATAGCCGCCGTCGATGAGTGTCGTGTACTCGTTGCTGCCGTTGAGAAACTTGATGATGCCGCCAATCTCGCCGTTAGCCAAGTCGAAGTATGTTTTGCCGTCTTCAGAGACGATGCGCTGTGTAGTCACACGACCGGGTAATATCTCTGTGAAGCCGTGCATCGTTGCAAATGAGCGTTCACCGTCATACTCACTGTTCAAGATGCCAACAAGCAGATGATAGTAACCTGCGACGGCCGTCATTGCGATTGCCGTTGTAGATAGCACGAACTCGCCGACAGCAGTAGTGTCTTCACGAGCGACTTTCGCATAGAGATAGTATGCTTGCTCTGCTGTGTCGAGAGCCGGCGACGTGTACGAGCGCATTTGCCAAATCTTGTACTCTGACAGAGCGTGAGACGATGACATAGACACATCGAGCGTCATGTGCTGCAAGAACGTAGCTGCGCACGTCAAGACTTTCGTCTGCTGATTATAGTTTACTACGTTGTTAACGATAGTATCGTTGTCACGAGCTGTGATGAAGCGGAATTGCAGACTTTCGTCGCCGATGAGCAGAGCCATTGTCTGCACAGTTATAGGGTTCACACTGTTAGCATAGCCGAGCAGCGAGTTTTCGAGCATCGACATCGTTTCTTGTGCGTCTCGAAATCTGCGCTTTGTGTACTGCACAAGCTGTTGCTTCGTATCGTCAATCACGACTTCGAGACCTTCGAGATTGCGCATCGTAGAGCTGAAGCCACCGCCCTGCGTTGAGTTAGAGATTTCGAGCGTGATTGAGTACGGCGAAGTCAAGAACTCTTTGATGCCGGTGATGCGTATAAGCACACCGTCGGGCGCAAACTGCGTGTCGCTAAACAGAACGTAACCACCGACTTTGAGCCGACCGCCGATTGCGAGCCAATTATCTCTCGCCCATTTCGCTTGCAGCGTGCCGGTGAACGTGAACTCTTGGTCTTCGTGTTCGTAGAGATAGCGCACTGCTTCACGCATCATGTCCCACGATGCGCCGGTCTTGCTGTCGTTGTCGCAGATGTACTCATCGGGCAGCATACAGCCGAAGATTGCGTACTTGTCGCCGACAGCAGGCAAGAACACACCACCAGGCATCACAACATCGTCGAATGTGTCAGGCACGAGCCGAAAGCGTCGCTCGCTGTGCTTGTATTGTATCTCGAACTCACGACCGGCGAGCATTCCCGACTGAAAGATAAGCGTCATGCTCTCATCGCCGATGATGTAGTCATTGTAATTGAGCGCAGCCGGTATCGTGTTGTCGATGATGTCATAGAAGTTCTTTGCCGGGTTGACAGCATCGACAGCTGTCACTTCACCGACACGAGACGGATAGATTTCCGAGCAATCAAGACTTTCCTCGTACTGCGTCGTGCGAGTGTTGCCGACACGATGCACGCTGTAACCGTCTGCGTCACTCTCGTAGGTCTTGCCCTCATAGACCAACTGCTGCGACTTCGGCAATAGCAGCTCTTTCGAGCCGTACTTCGAGCGGTCTATGTTTCTGTCACCACCCTCTACAAAGAGAACGTCAATCGGCGGCTTGTCATTGACCGCAGCACGACCGACACCCGGCACGAAGCCGTTACCTTTGCCGTAAGACAGCTCAATCGGGTTGTCTTTGTTGTACTCAACTTTCTTGAACGAGAGCGTGTAGTTGTCAATCTCCCATTCAGTCTCGAAAGTTGTTGCGACTTGCGACACCGCTTCGGCTATCGTCGTGTGATTGAACTCGATTGTTCTCTCTGTGCTTTCGAGACAAGTGCCGACGTGCCACAGCTCACTGCCGGCACGAGCGTTGAGATTGTTGACTATCTCTTGCGCAAACTCGTGTGGTCGTGCGCACATTGACCACTTCAAGCGACGGTCAACAGTGTTGCGCAGCTTGTAGTGCGATAGCAGCTCTTGGTCTGTGCATAGCGTCATCGTGTACTCAATATTGCGAGTGCCTTGTTTTTTTATTGTGGGCGCAGTCCACAGCGTATATTGCACACCCTTGTAGCTGCACGTTGTGCCGACGGGAATGTCAACGTAGCTCGTGAGCGAGAACTTCAGCACGAGCTGCGGTTTGTTTTGCAGCGAGCGATAGAGATACGAGCTGTCATTCTCTTGCACGTCAAGTGTTGTAGAATTAAAATGTAGTGTAATCATTCGTGATATGTGAAATAAAAACGACCAAATAATCTGACACTCGCATAATAGAGCAGCGCAATGAGCGTGAGCCATACGAGCGTTAACGGCATACGAGAGTGCGAGCGTGACACACGTTGCATATTGTGAAACAGAGTGATGTCTGCTTCTTTGCGTGCGCTCTCATCACCGCCACGCTCGTAAGCATCATCGTGTATCACGCACGGCACATAATATCGCTTTGCGTATGGCGGCTTGATGTACCGCAGCAAGCCACGCTCGCACCCACAGCCGTTACTCATCGCAGTTGAAAACAGAGTAATCGACACTATCTTTCTGCTGCCACCCTGCATTGAGCGCAGCTGTGATGAATGCGACGGCTTTCGTGTAGAAGTCAGTGAAAGCGTTGAGCGACGTGAACGTGTGATAGACCGGGTTGCCGTCGCTGTCTTCGCCGAGCTTGAACTTGATAGGCAGGATTGCGCCGTCGGTCTGCACCGCCAAATCGTAAGCCGCTTTGAAGTTGATTTGGTTCTCTTGCGAGAGCCACACCGGCTTGTTGTTCCACTCGAAGCCGGTCAAGATAGTTTCATCGGTCATCGCATTGATGAGAGTGTTGATGTCGTTCTTCAGCTCTGCGAGCGTCGGCTTGTGGTCGTACTGCTTGCGCCAACGATACGAGCCGTCACTGTCAGTGAAGAAGCCAAACACGATAAGATACTTGTTGCTGCGCAGCTTGATGAGAGCGTCTTCACGGCTCTCTGCGCCGTAAACCTTGAAAAAGTCTGATGTAATCATGTGAAGATATATTTATATTTGTTACCGTCAAAGCACTCGCTTCTGATGATTGTCTCGAAAGGAAATGCGCCTTTCTCTGCTATTTGGTCAAGTATCGACTTCATTTCTTCACTTGCTGTAAAGAATTTGCCGTACTCGTGAGTGTCCGGGTAGCGAAACTGAACAACGTAGCGGTCTGTACCGTGCGCAGTCTTGATGTCTCGCTCGTAGTCATATATCTCGATAAGACTGTTGACGATTGAGCCGAGCCGCACAGTTTTACCGAGAAATCGTTTCTTTCCGTCAGGCGGTGTGTAAGTTACACCGAGTTCGCTAAACTTGTTCATTTCTTTTCTTGTTAGTAATGTCTTCATTAAATTACGGCAGTTGCCATGTTTCGCAAGTCCATAGAACGAGCCTATGATTTCAACTCTGCGCTTGCGTGACTTTACTCGCTTTAGCTTGCGAGCGAATGCTTTCTTGACACGCTTGCGCAGTCGTGAGTGTGTCGGTGTGATGACAAAACCGAGAAAGTCAATGCCCTGCTCAATCGGGAACACGCTCTCGCTATCTTTGACGTGCAACTCGCAGCGTGCTGCGCACTCATGCACGATGTCACGAATGCGCCACAGAGTACGCTTGTCACCTGCGAGAATAACACCGTCATCGCAATAGCGATAATAGTAGCGCACTGCGAAACGGTCTTTCAAGTAGTGGTCAAGATACGTTGAGAGCAACAGATTGCCGAGACCTTGCGAAGAGCGCATTCCCATTGATATGCCGCTGTCGAGCAGCGACACGAAATCATCAAGCAGCTTGATTAGTCGTTTGTCTTTGAACACACGTCGCACACAATACTTGATGTAATCTTGCTTGACACTCTCGTAGAACTTGCGAATGTCGAACTTATAGACATAGCGTGTGCCGATTGGGTCGTTAGCTATGTCTCGCTCGATGTAGTGCTTCAAGTCGTGCAGTCCACGACCTTTGATTGATGCGCCGGTAGTACGAATGAAGCGTTGTTTCAGATGACGGTCAACGACCGACATCACGGCATTGATAGCAATGCGAGCCGACATCGGGAAGACTTGTATGTTGCGCCACTTTGCGCCCTCATACACGAGCTTCGGGTGAAAGCGCATATACTTCGACAAGTCAGCCGCTATGATGCGCTCTCGCAGCTTGTCAAGAAACTCTCGACGATGTGCGAGCAGCCACTTGCCCTCTCTCAATCGCTTGCGGTGATTACCACGCAGCACAGTATCGAAAGAGTTGTCGAGGTTGCTCTGCTCAATGATTTCTTCTATGACGTAGCCGATGCGTTTCATTGTTATTATGCCTTCAGTTCCTCGCAGCCGAGATGTTCGAGAGTTAACCTACCAATCTCTCTGCGTGTTCGTGATTTTTCAGTTTTCCAAAACATTCAAGTTTTGTCAACATTTGAATGTTTCGCTGTTACTGCGGCTCGTGTCTCTCGCCCTCTGCTGTGCGCATCTCGTGCGCTGTGCCGTAGAGACGATTTGTGATGCTTTGACTGTTTGCGAGCCGAGAGCCGTTGTTGCCGTTCGAGTTCGACGATGCGTTGTTCGCATTCGCATAGGCGAGACCGCCGTTCGCATTCGAGTTGTTGTTGGCACGACCGACCACACGACCTTTGAGACACTCTACCGTGATAGAGAGCGAGCAGCGGCGAAAAATCGCCGCTCTCGCTCTGACGCTTTCCGCTTATTCGTTCAGCTCGATTTCGCCTCTGAAGGCGAGCCGAGAGCCGT